>Ga0164310_10000251_pt1 | contig 27493 bp, 42 predicted proteins | sample GuaBasSedimGuay1_FD_121795 | JGI IMG/M metagenome (GOLD analysis project Ga0164310, IMG submission 121795) | Subseafloor sediment microbial communities from Guaymas Basin, Gulf of California, Mexico - Guay1, Core 4569-9, 0-3 cm | ecosystem: Environmental > Aquatic > Marine > Hydrothermal vents... | reverse complement strand
TGCAAATCTTGCAGAGAAAATGATAGCATTTGCTTATTCAGATAGTCGGGGAACAAGGCATGCTGTCAACAAAATGAAGCAACTTAACAAACCAGTAGTAGTAATAGAATTGGACCAGTAGCTCAGTGGTAAGAGCGTCCCTCTGATAAGGGGAAGGTCGGTGGTTCGACTCCGCCTTGGTCCACCTGCGGGCTGTAAGCTGATCGGGGAAGCGTCCGTCTTATAAGCGGAAGGAGCATGGTTCAATTCCATGACAGCCCACCTATCAGTTGGATGTAATGATTACATAACAACTGCTCAATAGAGCACCACACTGATAATGTGATCCCATCATTACAGCTTTTACTGATATTTACTGGTTCTGTCGTCTAGTGGTTAGGACAGTACACTCTCAATGTACAAGCCGGAGTTCGATTCTCCGCAGAACCATGAAAGGAGAGGATGATGAACAAGAAAAAGCGAGTGTTTCTTATTAGGCCAGTACGTAATTGCACTGCTGCCTTTGCTGAGAAAGTGGCAGCTTATGTACAGGACTTAGAGGAACAAGGATATGTTGTACATGATCCACCAAGGGATACACCACAGGATGACCCAACCGGCTTGAATATCTGTCGAACAAATCGAGCGGCTGTTGAAGCTGCTGATGAAATTCATTTCGCTTGGGATGGAGATTCACAAGGTTGTCTTTTTGACCTAGGTATGGCTTTTGCGCTCCGTAAGAAAATTGTACCGGTAGAGAAATTGATGGTCAAATCTTCTGAGGGTAAGAGCTTTCAGAAGATGGTGCGTGCATACGCGAAGGAAGAGTGGCAGAAATAAATATGGGAACATAGTCTATTGGCAGGACATAGCCCTTTCAAGGCTAAGGGCAGGGTTCAATTCCCTGTGTTCCCACCAGCAAGCGTAGCTGAGTAGGTAAAGCAGTGCATTGCCAATGCACAGATCGGGGGTTCGAATCCCCCCGCTTGCTCTGAGGTAAAACTACTATGACAGAATATACTTACAAATGTACTAATAAGGATTGCTTGGCTGAATTTGACACTAGAGAATATCTTGATGTTGGTTCAGCAAGATGTCCTGAATGTGGTAAAGTAAGTCTTAGAAGGGTATTCTATCCCATTAATTTTCTATTTAAAGGGGGCGGATTTTATGATAAAAGAGGAAAGAGCAGGCTTACTGGTTAGCCGATGTAGCTCAGGAGGTTAGAGCGACTTCTTGGTAAGAAGTAGGGCATGGGTTCGACTCCCATCTTCGGCTCTATGACAAAATATGAAGTAAATGAACCGCTTAAAGAAGGAGAGAGGGCGACAAAAAGACTGAAATGTACTTGTTATAATATATTTCAGGATAAAGTTTGTGGCGCTCAAATTAGGATTCATAATAAAACTATAAAAGGCTGGCGCTGCACAGTATGTGGAAAGGATAAAACTTAGGGGGCGACATGGTTTCGACAGATAGTAGATACTAAACTTTCTGGCACCTTTGAAATAAATGACAATGACAATAGTCTTGTATCAGAACTCTTCAATAATGTAAGAGTTAGCTTGGCCGAAGCTTTATTTGGCCTACCCGTAGCTGTAGAAGCTACACTCATATAAATGTAAGACTGACTACCAGTAGTAGAACGCCAGTAACAAGTGACCTAAAACTATTTGGACAAGGGTTCAAGTCCCTTCGCCTCCACCTAAAAACTATGGAAGATTATATTTATTTAGCTGGTCTATTTGATGGAGAAGGTTGTGTTGGTTGTTATCATGTAACTGATAGAAAAAGACCAAGACTTTATGTTTCTATTGGTATGACAGATGAGGCTACAATAGATTGGTGTATAAATTTATTTGGGTTTGGTGGTAAAACTATACGAAAAGCACAAGGTAAGTGGAAAACCTTGTATAGATGGCAAGTAGTTGATAAAAAAGCCGAGAAAGTTTTAGAACATATACTACCTTGGCTAAAAACTAAAAAAGATACTGCTGAACAAGCATTGCGGGATTGGCGTAGTTGGTAACGCGCTTACCTTCCAAGTAAGAGTCACCAGTTCGATTCTGGTATTCCGCTCCTATAGGCTGAATATAACGTCTACATAACAATTGGGCTAAACCCCCCACCGGTTTTCTAGTTTCGATCTACTAGCACTGACGTTATAGATTTTGCCTCTTGACAAATTGAATATTTTATGCTACAATGCAGTAACATTGGGAGTGTAACTCAACGGTTAGAGTGCTTTCCTTACAAGAAAGAAGTTGTTGGTTCGAGTCCAACCATTCCCACTTTTGCTTGCATAGCTCAGATGGTAGAGCAACAGACTTTTAATCTGGAGGTCGGGGGTTCGAAACCCTCTGCAAGCACAGAGAAGTAGAATATGGGTTCATGGGGTCAGCGGCTAACCCATCTGGCTCTTAACCAGCAAGACGGTGGTTCGAATCCACCTGAACCCACTAGCCCAGTTTGGGGCTATTCTAAAGGAGGTGCGAGATGGAACTAAATCCTAAAGTAACTCGCAGTGGAGGTAATCTGGCAGTAAATCCAGAGGGAGGTATTGTATTTGCGGAAGCAGCCGACAAATCTTTGTTTCTAACTGCCTCTGGATTCAAATTGAGAAATTCATTTTATTATACTGCCAAGGATACATTAGCAGCCTTGGAAGAGCTTATTGACAAGAATCATGACTTTGTCTATAAAATGGCTGTAGCAAAGTTTTTGTCAGAAATGCTTGGTATTCGGCTATCACCTGTCGTAATTGCGACTCGTGAAGCTATGAAATTAAAGCGAAATAATATCCCATCTTGGGATGATAATGTTTCTCCAAGTGAGGCACGAAGACTGCTGAAAATTGTTGTGAAGGCAATCATGGATAGGCCAGATAAGATTGCCAACTCTTTGGGTTATGCACAATATAACTGGAACGAATTTCGTTCATTGCCGCCTTTTTATAAGAAAGCTCTTAGAGAGGCACTTGAAAGATTTGATGCTTATACTTTGCGTAAATTCAAGATGAAAAGACGTAAGGTAAAGCTTGCTGATATGATCAAAGCTTTACGTCCAAGACCACGCAATGAAAAAATGGCAGAGCTATATCATGCAATCATTGAAAATAGGCCAGAGGCGGCTATTGAGAAGGGTACAGTAATTACTGAGGTTCTTTCAGATAGCACAAAGACCAAGGAAGAGAAGCAGAAGTGGATTGAGCAAAATATTGCACAAATTCCTTTTAATGCTCTTTTACGTAATTTGCGTAATGTACCATATTCAAAAAAGAATGCAGAGATTTTATTGAATCGCCTAAAGAAAGCTTTGCGTGTGGAAAATGGCCTGCCGGCAGTTAAAGTAGCAAATCCATTTGATGTACTACAGGCCGGATTAAATTCTGGTAAGGCACAATACATCAATATTGTAGATTCTGTTCTACAAGAGTATTTGAATGGTATTGATCTTGTAGAAGATGGCGCTAAAGTGTCAATTTTGGTAGATGTATCTGGCTCAATGAACAGATATGCTATTGATATTGTTGGACAATATATTTCTCTAATATTTCCAACATTGCGTAATGCGAATGTTAAATTGTATGCATTCAATACAAAAGTAAAAGATAAAAGCAAACTAGTAGCGCTTTATCAGTCAATGACACCATCAGCAATTCGTGAAATGTTCTACAGGGATTTCAAAATTTACGGTGGTACAGCATTAGCTGATGCTATAAGAGAAGTAAAGGCACAGGATGATCCCGACTTGATGATCGTTTTTTCAGATGAAGTTTCATGGGCTGATGAAAGAGCGAATCGAGTATTTGATGCTGGAGTGAATATAATTGCAATCAACCCATATCCGCAGGGACAATTTACAGTATTTGCTCCTAATATTCCGGTTGTGAAAATTTCTGCAATTGATGCCAAAATTTTCTATTACATTCCAATGATGGTAAATTTCAAAAAATTCAAGGAGTGGTTAAAGAATTGGGCATTCCGGCAGTAAATAACAAACTAGGGGCTGGCCAAAAACCAGCCCCTTTAGCCTTGGAGAATAAATGGACCTAAAGGACTTGATAGGTCAGGACTTTACTGTGACAGGGCACGGACGTTGGCTTCGGACACTAGAACACGACAGTCTAGTTATAGACACACGCCGTCAGATATTTTTTTGGAATAGTAGAGGAATTTCAGGGGACGCATATGTGTGGCTAACTAGAATAAAGAACATTTCCCCGCTGGAGGCCAAACGTGCGATTAAAGATAAAAAACTTATTTTATTTGGTGAAATCTTTACCGAAGATAAGAAAAACGATGTGGTCGTGCATGAAGATTTGGTGGAGATTTTCTATATTAACGGTAAAAACCATCGTGAGTATTGGTATGATGTACGGGGCTACACAGACGAAACCATTGACAAATTCAGATTGGGATTTACTGGTGAATGGTATACAATCCCTATCTTTGTGGACGGAAGTTTCAAGAATTTTCAATGCAGAAAACAAGAACCAAAGATCGTCAGACCATGGTATAAGGGATTAGGCGCTTTACCATTTAACTTTTCAAGTCTAGTATTTACTGATTGGACAGTCTTGACAGAAGGACCAGTTGATGCTATAATGTTAAGGCAGAACAACATACCAGCCGTTAGCCAGACGGGGGGAGCAGGTTGCTGGAAGCCCCCATGGATACATTATTTCAATGATATTAAACGTGTTTACATCGTTTATGATAATGATGAGGCTGGTTATGAGGGAGCACGGCGTACTGGAAAAATGTTTGGAACCAAGGCGCGAATTTATAATATGTGGAAACATGATATTGGTTATGATATAACACAATATTTCAAGGACGGAAATGATGTAACGTCATTTCTAGATGCATTGGAAAATGATTCATTGTATCATTTTCAGATGCCAAAAGGAGGATTTGTTGATTTATCAAGGTGACTTTTTTGATGTACTGAGTGCGGATGAATTTAAGAATTCCTTTGATTTGATTTTAACATCTCCGCCGTATTTTGATGCTAGAAATTACGGGGGAGAAACACCCTTCAATGATCCCGATGTCTGGTTAGCATGGTGTATAGAAGCGTTAGAATTTTTAAAGAATAATCTAAAAGATACTGGTGTTATTTGGTGGAACACTGGTTCCGGATATCGTAATAGCAAGAAAATGACACAAGTCTATGAACTTGTTGTTGAGATTGGTAAGCGGGGTCTATACTTAATAGATGAAATACCCTGGTGTAAAACATCAGGACCTCCAAAAAGATTTAAGAATAGACCACATCATATGTGGGAACATAATTACATTCTTGCTCCAAATCCGGAACTAGTTACATTTTATCGTGATAACGTAAGAGAGCCCTATTCAAAAGCTACATTAGAACGAATGAAGTATAAGGTAAGTAATTTACAGGGAGATCAAGAAGGCGAATTTACCAAACGCAAGAAAGTTAGACCGCACCCTAAGGGTAAAGTACCAAATAATTATTTGCTGTTACCACAAGACACGTCTGGCAGGCCACATCCGGCCCCAATGACACCAAAACTAGCTAATTGGGCAATACGAGCATACACACAAGAAGGTGATAATGTATTAGACCCCATGGCAGGCATTGGAACAACGTGGATTGAGTGTATAAAACTAAAAAGAAATTTTGTTGGTGTGGAATTAGTTCATGATTATATTGAAATAGCTCATATGTCAAAAATGCGATTAGAACGTGGAGAACATCCGTATAACGGACTAAAAAAGGAGTGGGAAGAATGGCAAACAGGCTTGGAGTAAAGAAATTAGCACTTGATGAAAAAACTTTAAAAGTCAAATTAATAATTCGCGGAACAGAAACCGAACTAGATATGGCCTTCAATCTTAATGAGGCCGAGGAACTTCGTCATAATGCTGAAGCATTTGCGGCTATTGTGGCACGTTATGCCGAACTTGTTTTAGGAGGATAGAATGCTAAATGATCTCGCCGAAAATATCGCAGAAGTTATTTATCTTAGTGAAATGGAACGTTTGGCGTCAGATGGTGATATACATGAAGATTGGGATGCTCTTGCTGATAGCGTAAAGGAAGTATATCTTCGTATTGCAGAAGAAATTCTTGATATTATTGATGAGAATGATGATGATCTTGATCCGTTGTATTTTGGGGACGATGATTGGATTGATTAGTGTATACTATTATATCAGATGGTGGTAATCGTAAAGATATTACCTACGGTTCTTACAAAATATTTGATGAAGAGGGTACGGAGATTGTTCACAAACAACTTGTTTTTGGGTTTGGTACATCTAATTTGGCAGAGTATATGGCAATGATAAAGGCAGTTGAACACGCCCAAAAATTAAACATCAAAGATATTGTTATTTTAACTGATTCTAAACTTGTACAGAAACAAATCTATGGAGAGTGGCGCTGTAATTATTCTTATCTAAAAGAAGCTAGAAATTTGTTAAGAAAACTTTTGAGAGGTTTTGATAGTTGGAAGATAAATAAAGTAACGCGTAATATCGTGGTTTCACAGTTAGGACACTAGAAAAGGAGAGGACAGTGATATTTGGATTTGATATTGACGGCGTTTTATATCCCTGGCACATCATTGCTTGGAAGTGGTGGAAAAAGAAAACAGGCAATTCTACAATCAGTTTTCATGAATTTTGGAAATATCCTGGCGGCTGGGTAGCCGAGAATGAAGGTACTCAGCTTGTATTAGATATGGTGGCATATGAGTCTAATTATACTGCTGTTCCGATTAGTCCCTATGTACATCAAGCTGTGTGGAATATTGCAGAGAACTATGCTGATAAAATTTACTATATTACTGGTAGACCTACGCATATTAAGGATGCTACCCGTCAATACTTATTAGACAATAAGATGCCACAAGCCAAGAACCTATATTTCTCTGATGAAAATGGTGGCAAGCTTGAGATAATCAAGAATCTTGGTTGTGATTACTATGTAGAAGATAGACCAAAATATCTTGAGATACTTCCACAAATCACGACTGTATTTGCAATTATTTGTCCTTATAATATGTACCGTGAATGGGATGCCATAACCATCCACCATGTTATGGAAATTCCACGTATATTGGATAGCATCGAGGAGATTCATCAATGAAATTCAACGAATATCAAAAGCTGGCTCATAAGACAGCGGTATACCCAGAGGAACATGCGTTCAATTATGTAATTATGGGATTAGTGAGTGAGGTAGGCGAACTTGCAGGTTACATAAAAAAATGGATTCGTGGAGATTATGCTTATGCTGGACCTGATTTATCTGACATTGTAGAATATGAACTTGGTGATATTCTGTGGTATTTGGCAGAACTTTGTACTGTTATGAATATCAGTCTAGAGGATATTGCCAAAAGTAATGTTGAGAAACTCTCTGACAGAGCAGCTAGAGGCGTAATTCGTGGAAGCGGAGATAAGAGATAATGGAATTATCACCAAATGCTGATAAGATATTTAAAATGAAATATGCTCAAACACGAGCAAATGGAAATAAAGAGGAGTGGGAGCAAGCATGTGCTAGAGTTGCTTATCATGTAGCATCAGCAGAGCACAATCAAAGCGATCAATTACAAATGCTTGCTGAATTTACAAAGATAATGGTAGAGCGATCATTTGTACCAGGTGGGAGAATTATCGCTAATGCTGGAACAAATATTCTCAATCTAATGAATTGTTTTGTATTACCTATATATGATAGTAGAGACAGTATTTATGAAACATTAAAGAATGCGGCAGAAATCTTTGCTTGGGGCGGAGGAATTGGTTACAATTTTTCCAGTTTACGAGAGCGAGGCTCTCCTGTTAGCACTACTGGTGGTACAGCAAGCGGCCCGCTTAGTTTTATGAGTTTATTTGATCAGACTGGAGAGGTAATTTCACAAGCGTCAAGACGAGGTGCCCAAATGGGCATTTTGAATATAGATCATCCGGATATTATAGATTTTATTAATTTCAAGAATGATCTTAATAATCGTAATATACGATTGATGAACGATTATTTACGAAATTTGGAAACAGTTGGGCTAGATCGGGATGGTGAAAGATATTTTGATATAATGAGAAAGACATTAGCCGATGACCAATTGACGCACTTTAATATTTCCGTGGGTCTGACGGACGAATTCATGAAAGCCTATGAAGACCATCTTACTTTTCATCTTCGTTCTGTTACCACTGGTAAAAGTGTCAGGGAATATGACGCCGACTATCTTATGCTACTTATTGCTGAGAATGCGTGGCTAAATGGAGACCCTGGCATTTTCTTTATTGACAGAGCTAATGAAGATAATATGGTTCCCTATTTGGGCAGAATAGAAGCAACAAATCCTTGCGGAGAAGTTCCGTTACTACCATATGAGCCCTGTTGCTTGGGCTCTATTAATTTGGAGAGATTTGCTGAGGGTAAGTATATTGATTTCGCTTACTTGAAAGATGTCGTTAAATTGGCAGTAAGATTTCTAGATAATGTACATGATGTAAGTCATACACAAATAGACAGAATAAATGAAGCCGCCAAAGCAACTAGACGCATTGGACTTGGTGTTATGGGCTGGGCAGATATGCTTGCTGAATTGGGCATACCCTATGATCACGAGGATGCATTTATTCTTGCCGATATTGTTGGTAAGACTATACAAACAGAAGCATGGTTAACTTCTATGGAATTGGCTGAAGAGCGGGGGCCTTTTCCAGAATTTGATGAAGAACAGATAAATTGGAATCTAATAGATAAATTGGACTTAGATAGGAGGCCAGTAAGAAATGTTGCCGTTACAAGCATTGCTCCTACTGGTAGTATATCTCTTATTAGTGATGTTAATAGTGGTATTGAGCCTTTTTTTGCCCGTCGCTATAAGCGTAATATTACTGAGGGCATTGGAAACTATGCTGCGGATACTCTTGAACAATCCGCAGTATCAGATACCGTAAAAACTGCTCACGAAATTCACTGGAAGGACCATATTCGTATGCAAGCAGCATGGCAGAAATGGACTTGTAATGCGGTGAGCAAAACTATCAACATGTCAAATGGTGCTACAGTAGATGATATTATGGATGCTTATATAATGGCGTGGAAAATGGGCTGTAAGGGCATCACTGTTTATCGGAATGGTAGTCGTATGTTTCAGATACTTGAAAAGAAAGGAAACTAAAGGATGAAAAGGTTACTACTTACTTTACTTGTACTAGCATTGAGTACCGTACTCATTTCTAGTTGTGTTCTTGAGGCCGATGTTGCATCAAGCAATTTATCAAAGGCAGCGGACCAATTTGAGGTTGTTAGACGTATTATTTTTTATAACGGTATAACTGGAGAATATATTCTTACCATTGAGGGATTTTGCTCGCTTGGAAATTATGATCCAGATACAGAATTATCTGTTACTTGTAAAGTGGGTCCAGGTTTATATAAGAAACATTTCTTAGGCTTGTCTGATAATGTGACCTATTTTGCAGAACAGATTGACGCTGCTGGCACAGACCCATTTCATTATCGAGTTATTTTCAGGCCAGAAGTAATTCTTCCAGATATTGAGCTTGATACTAGTGTAGGACAATAAAAGGAGAGGTAGCATGATAAAAGAAGGCTTGCCCAAATATTGTAATAAATGCGGTAAGGAACTAGTTACTAGTGAAGTGAATCAAGAATATGACATCTATACTGGAGAGCCTGTTGATATTCTTATTACTTTACAATGTCCAGAATATGTGGAATCCTTTCTTGGTACACGAAATAATGGGCACTATAAGCATGTTATTAATGTTGTCAACAGAGAAGTTCAAGGCGAGGCAATGTTTTAGTTTCTAGTATGAGCCTGTTACCAAAATTAATGGTGGCAGCAAAAACACAGTGCTAATTTATGGGTTTTGAAATCTTGAATTTTGTGTGATTTTATTGAATTTCCAATTTCGGAGCAGAATTAAAATCCAAAAATTCAACTTGACATAACTTTATGGCTCCAAAAACAAAATGCCAGAAAAAGTCTTCCGCAAAAAGGACAATTTCTGGCATTTTTTATTTAACCAAGAAATTTGGCGATAAAACTAAATTTATTGGTTTATAAAGTTTATTGAGTTGGTTCAAGACCGGCGGTACCAACATAAATAGTGAATTTGATACCAAGTGGTAATATCTATCTTATATGGTTCAATATAATACCAAGAATACCGATCAGGCTGTGTCGAAGCATTTGTACCAAACGCCCTTTTGTGCGAAATGTGCACCACAAGTACAATAGAGTGCCGGCGGTACGTGTTTGACACCGACCCAAGAATCTTTTCTATAAACTTGACTAGAATCTTATGAAAAACCTGAAGAATTTGGTGTTGACAGGAAGCGTCATTAAGTGATATCCTAGGGTTGAGTCAGAGTGCCCTACCCTGACTCTTTTTATATAATTTGTAAATTTTTATGAAAAGATTCCGGCATTTAAATCTTTCGCTAAAATTATAGAAAAGAAAGGAGGGTCTTGTGGGAAAAACTATGCGGCCTGAAATAATTGATTCTGTTGGAATTGAGGTTGAATTTTCTAGTTTCAGCCGAGAAGATAGAAGAATACAGAAATTACTGGGCAGAAATTTACCTGGCTATAAACAGGTTCATGATGCAAGTTGTGAAACTCCAGTTACAATGTTTGCAAATACAGGGCTAATTATTGACTTTGAAAATGATGAAGATTTTAAAGCTTTACAACCGGTTTGTAGACCGGCAATAATTGGTGGAGAAATCGTGTCTCCTATTCGAAATTCTTGTGGCCCAGAATGGGTGAAGGAAATTCACAAGCTTTGTCAAACTTTATGGGATTTAGGTGAAACTGAAGATTCCACCAGAGATTCTCTACATATTCATGTAAATGTCAGTCAAGAAGTTCCGTTTTTTGTGCTTCAGAATTTGCTACGATTAACTGCAACATTTGAAGCAATTCTTTATAGATTGGGCGGAATGGGCAGGATAAATCGTGGTGTAGAAAATTCCTATTGCTATATGCGGCCTTTTCTTGGAAACGGCCCTCCGATTATTCAACAAATTTGGAATAATAAAGCGATTTCAATACCAATTCTATCTTTCGAGGATTTGATGGCAGCAAAAACAAGGGAGGAATTCTTTGATAGATATGGAGATGCAAGATATCATGCATCAAACAAAAATCGTTATGTTGTTGAAAGATATATGTGCGTGAATTTCTATCCCATTCTTACTCAAGGCTCTTTTGAATTTCGTACAGCAAATAAGACATTGAGGCCCGAATATATTCTAGCATGGACAAATTTCTGCAAGGCATTAATCGAAAAAGCTTATTCAACAAGAGATGCAGCTTCTTTCGAAGATTGTCAGCGCCCTTTGTATGAAAATCGTGAAATCCCTACGGAAGAATTCTTGCACGCACTTTCTTATTTACCGATCTTAGATGTTGATACAATAGAAATTCTTTCAGAGATTTGGGAAAAGTCACCTACTCCGGAATTTGATAACATTCCAAGACTTACTCATCTAGAAAACTATCCAACTTATTCCGGTAGATATACTTCTTATTGTCCTAAGCGTGTTCCAGATAATGTGGAAATTGAGCCGGCACAATTTATAGATGTTCATAGATTAAATAGACAGCAAAGAAGGGAGTGGGATATGCCGCCAATTATTCCGGAACCAGAAAACGAGCCTTTGCTTGTGACAATAAATGCAAGGGGCGCACGATTTAGGGCCGATAATATTCCGGTTGAGGATATTACTGAAGATTGGTGGATAGAATATAATGGTCATGAGAATGTTCTTTTAGCTGTAAAAAGAGATAATCAGCAGCACGATCTATTACAAATTACTGCTGTGATTTTTGATGAAATGGGCAATGACGAAGAATTGAAAGGCACGATGAATTTGCAGGGCATTTATTATATTGATATGGTATATATGGTAGAGCAAATTATTGTGCACGGAATACATCCCAGGGCGTTGGCTCCAAATCCGGAGGTTATTTAAATGTGCCAATTAACTTTATTAGATTTTGATCCAAAAACTTTCATTTCAAGAACATTCGTTAGAAGTTTGACAGAATTAAATGCCTATGGATGGTCTGGAAAAAATAATGATGGTTTTGGTTATATGACGTTTACAAAACCTGGTGAAATTGTGAAATCAAATTTAGACTCAATGGCATGGTGGCGAGAAAATGAACGAAAATTTCTTCGCTCAGTAAGAAATGCAAATGGAATTTATCATGTAAGAATGGCAAGCAACAATGTAAAAGAAGTGTACGAAAAAGATGCACATCCTTTTAGAGCAAAAGATATTGTATTAGCTCATAATGGCACGTTAGCAGAAAAAAGTGTATTAAAGCAAAATGAAGAATTGCAAAAATTATTTAAAGCATCCGATGAAAAAGTTTCAATAATTGATAGCGAAAAGTTTACCCGAGTCTTGGCAAATACTGTCGGAGACGCTAAACTTACTGCCACACATATTAAGTTAGCGATGGAATGGTTTACTGGCCCATTTTGTTTTCTAATTTTTGATATCAAGCAGCCAAAAAATGTATTCATTGTTCGTGGCAAAGATAGAACACTTCATTTGGCTGAATTTTTTGATGGAAAGAGGCCCATTGGAATTGCGTTAAATACGGGCAAATCAGAGCTTATTTATTGGTCAAAAATTGTGAAAATGGTTATGGCACAGTATAGTAAATTAAAGTTAAACATTCGTGTGAGTGAATTGCCACAAGAAAAAGTTTGGAAATATCGCCTGGGCACGTATAAATTGGACGAGCCAGTTGCAGAAATTAGGCAAAATGCTTTTGAAACCGTTGTATATCATCATGGAAAGCAAGTAAACAGACCTTTTACGTCAGCGGTTTCTAAAAATACGACAACGACCGCTGGCAATCCTGTATATATGGATTTGGTAAATATGTCACAAAAATTGGGTCTTTATTTACGAGAAGTACTTTTGATGTCAGAAATTATATTTGGCCAGGCCCTTCATGTTCTTGACGAAGAGTCTTTGAAAGTTTTATTGAAAATCATGGAGTATCTAGAGAAGCAAAATTTCAAGGGTAGAAAAAAGGAATGGAATGCACAATTGGCGGCTAAGAAAATTGATCCAATTAACGCTTACAAAGAAACAGGTCTTGAATTTCCTTACATGTTTTCTTCAAAGAAGCAGATTCGAAAAGCATTCGGAAATGTAAAGGAGAAAAAGTAATGGACTATCTTCTGTATAATAGACGCGCCTATATTACTGGTCGTGCTTTGGCAACACAATTGGGCCTAAAAGCTACTCGAAGTGTTAAGAAATTAAAGCGATTAGGAAAAGCTCCAGTTATTCGATACGGATGTTCCGAGGGAAATTTTGGAGATAGGGACACCAAAATTAATGATCCAAAGATTATCAAATTGTGTGCAAATTCTTATTATTTTTCTAGGTGGGCAAAAGAACATGGCTATGAAACGCCTTTATATCGTAAATTCTCGCTTACAAATATTCCCGAATTTCCATTTTTATTGAGAAGATTACATCATATGGGAGGAAGAGATATTATCTTGATAAATAGTATGGATGATTTGAGAAAATTATCCATAAAACAATTAGCTAACCGATATTGGGTAGCATATACTGAAACTACATTTGAATTAAGAGTTCATGTAATTAATGGACAAATTGCTAGAGTTTTCAAGAAAATAAACCCTGGCGCAAAAAGTCGTGGAGAATTTGTTCGAAGTTCTAAAAAAGGCTGGCGTTACTCTCTTCGAGAAAATCTTGATGAGAAGTATATAAAAGCCCAAAAGATTTGCTTAAATATTATGGAAGATTTGGGGCTCGTATTTGGTGGTATAGATATTGCATGGGATAATGACAATAGAAGATATGTAATTTGGGAAGTAAATACTGCGCCAGGTTTGTCACAACCCACTCTTAACATCTATGGAGCACTTTTAAGGGAACTTTTGTATGGCAATTAATTTTATCGGACAATCAAGAATTGTTCGAGAATTAAAAGGCATACAAAAAGCACTGGAAAGAAATCCAGCCGAAAGTGTGAACATATTGTTAAGAGGCCCGGCAGGTTGTGGTAAGACAAAACTGGCAAAAGAATTTTGCAAACCGTTTAGAAATTATGCATATCAAGTAATTGAAAAAAGGTTTGAATTAATCGATCCAAAAAGATTTCAAATCGTTGACGAAATTCATATGCTCAAGAACTTTGAGCAACTTTATGAACATATGGATTCTGGGTTATTTGTATTTTTATTCTGCACTACAGATTCCGGTATACTTTCTGAGCCATTTTCAAGCAGATGTCTGCAATTTATCTTTGATGATTATTCTGATGATGAAATTGCAAAAATTGCGTACCATTATTCTCTTGAAATTAATCTAAGTATGGCAATGGATACTGCAAAACTTATTGCAAAAATGTCACGAGGAAACCCACGAATTGCTAAGAATTATGTGCAGCGAATTCGTTTCATGATTATGAGCGGATATCATCCAATGTCTTTACGAGGAATAAAATCTGCCTTCAAAGAAATTGGAGTATTCAATGGTGGATATACTACTGTAGATATGGCCTATCTAAGATTTCTTCAAAAAGTGGGACAAACAAGTTTGAAGATGATTTCTAGATCAATTAAGGTGGATGAAGATACAATCAAAAATGAAGTAGAGCCTTTTCTTATTGAAAGAGGCCATATACAAATTAGCAGTCGTGGACGAAAATTCCTCAGCTGGAAAACAGGAGAAAGCTATGGCAAAGAAATTCCTTAGAGAATATAGTGACACGGGCGTTACTTTTAGAGATGTAAGTTATGCATTTTATTCAAAAATTAATACTATGCTTGATGAGATTACTAAGTGGGCTACTCCACAGATAAATTCTAAAGTAATTTGTACCCACGCAATGACAAAAAGAGAATGGACATATGAAATAGAAACATATAATCCAAGGGGAACCACTTTTGGTTTTCCAGCCTCTACTTTGACTCCAGGAATTGAGCGAGAAATTAAGGCAAAAATGATTCAAGCAGAGAATAAATTGAATGTCCCAGTAACAAAATTTATAATGGATCAATCTGGAACGCCATTTGCTTACAATCTTACAGCTACCGGAACTTGGAAATATATTTTTGGAAGTATTGATGGCTGGAAAGATTTAACATATGGTGAATTAGCAAAGCTAATGGATACTGCCAATGAATCAAAAACTATTCTAAGCTTTGTGTGGAAAATTGGTGATGTCTTATTTGCAAGTTCAACAGCAAGATGTATAGACACAATTGCTGCTCTTGTTTTGGATCGTTATTGTGATAAAAGTATTCCAGCAGACGTGGAAACAAAAACCATGGCAAAAATGACAAGAAATGGGTTTGGTTTTTTGGTTTTCTTTTTAGCAAAATATCTGGGGCAAGACCCAACTCGATATGATATTAATTTACAATATGAAAGATTAGATAAAGCTCAGGCCATTCCATTTGTTCCAACAAAATGGCAAGCTGATACTGAAACAATCAAAGCAACTAAGTTACAGGCAGCGGTCAAAAAAATTCTCAATGACAAAGCAGAAAAAACGTCTCCAGAAGATGATATTACAGAATCTATGCAAGAAATCAAGAAAAGAATCGAAAGCGCACTTGGCGCTGAAAATAGTATTACTGAAACCATAAATCTCAGCGAGTTATTAAGTGAAAGATTTAGTATGATTGGATTATATGAATTATGGAATGATGAATACGTAGTAAATATTGATAGTGATATTATCGTCAAAGATGTGCAAATTAAAGAGGATAAGATTTTGATCGGAGTTTTTAGTTGGGGAGTTTTAGAATTATTGGTTACAGATGATACAATTTCAGATAACGATATAGAAAAACTGGAAAAAGAGTTTGAAATTGAATTTGGATTTCCACTTGCTATTCTTAAATTGTCGTCTCATAAAGGGCAAGAAATGTTGGAATTTTTTGCAGGCACGCTCCAGAAAGGACAGCAAAAGAAATGAACAAACCTCTTTACTTTGCTTGCCCCGATTGTGGGGGAAATATTGGATTAGAAGTTGAAATAAAAAATATCTTTGGAACTATTCGGCCAAAACTTTATCCTACAAAAATTGAAATTAATTTTGCAAGTTTAGTGGCCAGAAATGTCAAAGTCATTGGTAAGAAATTCATCTGTTTAGGTTGTGGAAAAACACTCTCTGAAGAAAATCTTTCAATTAAATGCCCGTTTTCTGGTGATTGGGATGTTGTTGATAAATTTGTAATCTTACGAGCAATACATAAAGAAACAGGAAAGAAAGCACGTCCTGTACTTATTCATGAAAAATATGCCGATAGATACATAGAAGATGCAGAAGAAAGTAATCATGAAGTTTATAAAAGGTCTGCTAAACTAGTCCTGAGTACGGAGGTTTAACATGAAACTTTCACACAAATTTGGCACTGACCCGGAAGCATTTGTCTATCAAGAGCTTGTGGAAACAAAATATGGTCAAATTCCGGCTATAATTCCTCCGGCAGCCTTGATCGAAGATTTCGGCTTTGATTTTGAAATAAAGGATGATAAAAAAGTGCTGTTCTCTGGTAAAGGATTTCAGTGGTCAGAAGATGGCGCTGCAATTGAAATGCAAACTGTTCCTAAACAATCTACAAATAGTTTTCATAAGCAGGTTATGTTAGGAATTCGTGAGCTAGAAAAATTTCTAGCAAAAAAGGACATGTATCTATGGATACGGCCTTTGGGCTATTTTGATCTTGATAAATATTGGAAAAATCGTGGTGAAGACTTTCGGATATGTGTAATGTTTGGTTGTGATCCTGATCAATGGCCTTACATTTATGTGGAAAAAGGCTTGGAAGATTTCAATAAAGCAGAAGAAATAGATGCTTCAAAACATACTCTAAGATATGGAGGTGCTCATATTCATATTCAGGCCCCAAAAGCTAATCCACTTGTTTACTTTCCAATGTGGGAAAGTATTGCAATTGTATTTGATTTCTTTGCGGGGCTATTAAATACAAGTTTCCATAGAACGCCGGCTACAATTGCTGCTGAAAAAGCTCGGCTTGAATACTATGGAAAACCTGGAAGAATTCGACTGCAAGAATATAATGCAGAAAAGAACGAATTTGGAATTGAATATCGTGTAATGTCTAATCATTGGCTTGGAAATAAACTTTATACAGAAAAATTACTTGCTGCTCTTGATTTAGCTGCAACAATTGCAGAAAGCGAATTATTGCCACAATTCGTTGCAGACCACGAAAATTTAATTGTTGATATGTATAACGCAATTGTAACTTTAGATCAGGAAAAAGCTTATGATCTTTTTAATAAAGCAATGGCGTGGACATTGAGAATGGGATTTATTCTGACAGAAAATTTACCGGCATATCTTGATCAAGGAGGGGCGGCACAATGGTAGCGCCAGAAGTTAAGTATGTAAAGGAAAATCTTAAACCGTTGATTAAGAAAGCAACTACAAATAACTATGGTGTAATTTTCGGCCATCAAAAGCATATACTCGCAGACGTATGTTTTGCTAGACTTTACAGCAGAATTACTGAGCAAAAATCTAATGGAAAAGCTAAATCAAATATGCAATATCTTCTTCGTTATGAAGTTGGTCCAGGAAAGCGAACATTTGCTTATAAAAAGTTGATTGCAGAGTTGAATGAACTTTTTGGAACATATTTCAAAATATCAATGCACCTTTCTGGCAGAAAAGCTGCCAAAATTATTAATATCAAGGAGAAAAAGAAATTTCCTCACATTACTATGAAATATGCTGCATATTTACTTCTCATGGTTTTATTGCGAGCAATTGATGGAGAGTTTTTTGCACGATGGCGGGCAAATGCTCAAAAATTTAATTTGCCAATTAATAATTGGTTTGATATTATCTTTCATTATTATGCAACAATAGGAATCTGGGGACATGGAATTAATGATACAGTCGGAAATCTTGGGCAACAGTATCATACCAATAAAACTGTTGGAAGTAAGAAATTATTTGAAGCAAGTATTAAGCACTATCTTGATACTCTTCAAAAAGCTTTTGGAAGTGATTTTGATTATAGTGATGTCAAATTTCCGAAGATTTCCGTGCATGATTACAAAATGAAAGGGCAAACTGCAATATTCCAAATGATGGAAAAAATCGTAACGAACGGGGTTGGAAAATGACAAAAAGATCAATAAATGAAGTAAAAGAAAGATACAAGTATAGTATTCAAGAAAAAGCCCGTGGCGCAGATACAAGAATGCTTATCTTTAATGGTCGTTTATTTACAGACTATTGTTTTGCAAGAATGTTTAGAGAGGTACGAGAACATTCACATAGATTTGAAAGCTTTCAATTCATTCTATACTTTGATAGAAAATTAAATTTGTTTGATTATGACTCTTTGCACAAAGAATTGAAAAAATTATTTGCGGGCTATTTCCATGTTATTCGTTATTTTTCTGGAAGTAGAAAAGTAAGATTAATTAGTTTTGATGCTAAGAAAAAAATTACACCGTGGCAATTATGGTGGTTTGCAATTTATTTAGCAAGTTGTATGTTAAGATTAACTGATAAAGTATTCGAAAGACGGTGGAAAAACTACTTTGCAAAATCTGGAAGAAAAAATCCAATACATACTTGGAGTGAATTGCTTTATTTATTTCATCGGTATATTTATTCATCCAATGTCGGATATGAAGTTAATGAAAAAATGGCACGTGTTGGATTAAGAGCCAGGGGAGATCATGAAGGAGAAATTGAACTAGAGGCTTTGGTAGAAGATTTTCTATCAAAAATTCAAATTATTTTTGGCGATGGAAAAAAGATCACAAAAGAAATGGTAAAATATATTAATAAGAAAAAACTAAACCAAAAATATCAAACAGCAGTATTTAATATCGTTTCAACTTTAGCAAACTGGGAGGAAGAAAACTGATGGCAAAAATTACAGTTGGAATTCCAAAGACAGATTATAGCACTAAAACTGGCTGGCAAGAATTTATTACCTATTTATTGGGAGATGATGCAGAGACAATTAATCTTGATCCCTGGGTTAATAAACCTGGTAAAAAATGTAATGAATTATTGCTTCCTGAACATGTTGACATTGTAATCTTTGATGGTGGAGTTGATGTTCATCCAATACTTTATAAAGAATCAAAACATCCAGCAACAGTGTCGAATATTCTAAGAGATTGGACAGAGTTGATCATTTTCCAGCGTTACTTTAATTTACCGACAAAATTTGCTGGTATTTGTCGCGGCGCTCAGTTTCTAAATGTAATGATGGGCGGAAATTTATATCAGGATTTAAGGTCAATAAAAATGGCCCATGCCGGCCAGCACCTGAGTCAATTAATGCCTGAAAGCAAATTCTTTCAATTTCTTGGTAAAGAAACTATTCACGTAAACTCTTTACATCATCAGGCAATAAAAGAATTGGGCCAAAATCTTCGTACAACTATGATACACCCAGTATTTAAAACAATTGAAGGAATTGAAAGTATAAAAGGAGATAAGATTCGTGCCGTACAATCTCATCCAGAATATGCTAGTAAAATATATAAGACAAGAATTGAAGTAATGAATTGGTTACTTAGAAATGAATGATAAAATTCCCCCTCAGGTTGAGATAGAATCTGCTGCATCAACGGAAGGAATTTCAAGACCCGTTTGGATCAATTTTGACATAAAACCCGCACCAATGTCTATGGAAATCGAGGCCCCTTTACATTATGACGATATTTGGGAAGAACTCTGGGATGACAAAATTAGCGGAATAATGGGCGGTTAATTTACACAAATTTTCCGTTACCCTCATTATTATGACTAAATAAATAGACCATAATCTTCGGACACCGATAATCACTGGACTCGTTCAAATTCATAGTAATTTTATTGTGCTTCTACAGTAAAATTCAAGGTAAGGTGGGGAAGTTTGTACAAAACAAAATTCCTTATCGGAGGTAAAAACGATGGCTCAGACCAAACTTTATCCAGTTGTTGTAGGAGATTTATTTCCATTTTGTATCTTTATTGCGGCATTTACTAAAACACAGGCAAAGGCAATACTTGAAAATAAATTTGACTGGATTAAAGGCTGTGAGGTAATAAGTTTTCTTCCTCCAATTGTAACAAACCCAGGGACAGTCTTTGCTGTTGATATTGAAATGTCCATATTACATAATTCTGACGAAATGTTGGCCTGGCTTTGTGTTGATGAAGATGGATATTGTCTTGATGGCTTTAAGTTAGAAAAAAGTGACGGAGAAAAAGATGATAAAAAGGATAAATCCGCCTCTTCTAAATCCGCCGAAAGAAAGTCCACTGATGAGCCCGATTATATCTGGGTCTGAGATCAACAAAAAAGATTTAGACAGTTTATTGAGAAAGATTGAGGTTATTGCAAATAAATTGACAAAAATCCGTGCGTGTGGAAATGAGACAAATGCCAGAATTGCAAAAAATAATTTGTGGGTGCTGTATTGGGCACTACAAACATTATTGAAGTATCTAAATCAGGATAACCTTACATCAATAGAGTCATATATTGAAAAAGTTAATGATTTTGCAAATAAAGTCATAAGTGAGGATAGAAAACATGAAGTAGAGTATTTGGTTACATTACTCGAACAAATGGAGGCACGAAAAAATGCCGTCTGACGCAAAAAAAGATAACTGGACAACTATGGCTTCTTGGTCAACAACTAGCGGAACATTTGCTGAAATATTTATAGAAAATAATGCTGCTTTCGTTTATAAAGACCTTTCAGTAGAGCAAGAATTAAGAAAAGAGGTCCAATATGTGTGCAAAAAGTGTGGAAAGACGTATCCTAAGAATCAAGAAATTAGCGGCGGATTCTGTTCCCTAGATTGCAAATATAGTCATTGCACATTAAATGATGTGAAAGGATAGATAATTAAAGACATACTTTGACGTTTTCATTACAGACAAAGGAGGAAACCATGTTCGAAATTCTTGCAAAGTATGATCTACAGATTTTTACAACAGAAGATGGAGTTAGCGTTATTGCTTGGGATGAATTGAGAAAGAAATTGGGCGCCAAAGAGTTTGATCAATTTAAACGCTGGATGCGGGGACAAACCTGTATCGCCGAGGGCGCTTTTGTAGATGATGTTGAAAGATTTCTTATGAAATGGCCGGTGATTGATTAATGTGGTATTTTGTAGAATTATCTGGCAGTACTTATAATGGAAAACGTTGGTATACGGCTGTATATTCTTGGGGAGAAACTTGCGCCAAGGCCATTAAGAATGCATTAGAAGTTGTTGATAAAGATGTTGGAGGATTAACTGTTGAAACTCAGCCGATACCTTATGGAGATTTTCTTACAAAAGCTCTTGTAATAGAAGTACATAAATCAGCTCCAAAAGGAAGGTAGTAATTATGAATCTAGATTGGTTGACAGAAGATACTTGGATAATTGCTGATACCCACTTTTTTCACGTAAATATTCAGAAATATGCTAATAGGCCGGCTAATCATATGGAATTAATGATCTCAGCGTGGAATCAGCTAGTCCAGCCTGATGATAATATTCTTCATTTGGGAGATGTTTTTCTTGGAAAGAGAGAACAAATAGAAGAGATTGCTCCATTATTGCGTGGCAATAAATTTCTTATAAAGGGAAATCATGACAGCAGAAAAAAGTTGCACAAATTGCTGGGATTTACTTGCTTTGAAGAAGACGAATTGTTATTCAAAAGATTTGGGAAGTTTCTATTGATCTTCTCACACGTTCCTATTCATAAAATCAAGCATCCGCTTACTTATAATATACATGGACATATTCATCAGCGGAATTCGCCCACAGAAAATCACGTCAATATGTGTGTAGAAGTCCGAGAATATCGTCCTTGGAGACTTGGCAGTATATTGCAAGAAATTGAAGAAAGACATAAAGCAAAGTCAAATTCAGGCTAACTTACGAGGAGGAAATATGTTACTGCTTAGAGCAAAAGATTTCATAACATTTCTGTATATTGGAGCAGCAGCCGTGTTATATATATATTTGATATTTTGGAGTCATACTCAATGCAACAATCTTTCAACGAAAATTCTTCATAGAAAGATGTATAAATTTAAGCAGTCGCAAAGGAAAGTTGAAAAAGCCGAGTACCCGTACTGGCTGAAATTTAATTGGAAAGATATGCTGGCAATTCCACTGTATATTATTACAACGGGACCTGTTATTACACTTATACTTATATCCATTGGCGCTGCCATTTATTGGCTATTTACTGTACTAATTGGAGATTAAAAAATGAAACCAGACCGCTGGATTACTATCAATATCTTGGTCAAAGATGAACAACAAATTGAAAGTCTCAAAACTGTCATTAAAGAATTAGATCGTCTAAAAATTCCATATGAAATTTTCGATAAATTGCCGGCTGAACACGCAGTAGAAAGTGTTAACAATGAAAGTTAGCCTTGTCAGAGTAATATTTGTGTGGCGATATACCAATAATATTCTTTTCAGTTATACTGGCTCTATGTCAGAATTATCTTATCCGAGAATTGGTGAAACAGTTGTAATAAATGCTCAAGAACAACACATAGTAGAAGATATAAAACATTTCTTTGATGGCGATGGATACACAGTTTATATTCATCTAAAAGAAAGAGAGGCTTTGTTGACATGAAAAAGATCGGCTTGGAGTCAGAATACTTTATCAAAAAAGTTGGTAAAGATAAAACGCCCCAAATTATTCCTTCGGGAATTCCGCGAGATGAGTCGGGTATTCTTATGGAAATTCGTGGAAACGCTGGTGATCCATATTATGCAACATTTTCATTTGCTGAGGAGTATTTTCGAGTGCAAAAAATGTTGGAAAAAATCGGCTATGAAATTCTGCCAATTACACGAATCAAACTTTCCAGAAAATTAGAAATCGCATTAGCTCGCCAGTTTGTCAAGGGTCTTTATAGGGCACAAAATCTCTATTCAGATACCGAAACTCATAGAAAGGATACTTCTTATCATTATGCAGGACTTCACGTTCATTTCTCCGACATTTATGATGAAACTATTCGGGATGAAAAGTGCCGAGAAAGAAAAATTTCCGTGCCAAAAATGCTAGATGTTCCTCTCATTGTAAAGCGTATGGATGAAAAGTACAAAATATTGATAAATACTGCCCGTAGAAATCCAGGCTGTTACGAATTAAAATCAGATCACTTTGAATATCGAAGCCTTCCCACCGTATTTATCAATACTCTAACTGATATCCATAAGTTACTAAACATTACACAGTATGCTTATAGTCTTCTAGAATAGAATTATATAATCAAGACCGGATTTTTGTATACACAAACACACAAATTTGCCAAATTTCTCACGAAAATTATCGGTTAGATTAAATTTCAGCGCCGTTACCCATTTTATGGCTGTTTACTTTGTATTCAGGTAAATTTTCAGGAGAAAAGGTCTGTTAGATGCTGATTTTATCGCCGTTACCCCAACAATAGCAACAAACTTTATGGGCCGAAAATTTATCGTCATGCCAAACATTATGACGATATAATCTTTGATCGGTTCTAAAGTTTGTTGCTGTTTTTTTATGTGCTTTCTGGTACAACATGTATGATTGGTGCTGGTACCTTCTATTTGGTCCGGTACAAAGCCGACTTATTTGGTGCTGGTACCTTGTATCTCTGTAGTAACAGGAACCGCGGTGCGTATTTCGTACAAAAGGGCCCTTGGTTCAAGCTGTTGATCCGGTATCTAGTTTATTTCGTTATGAAACTCATTGCCATGGTACGATTTTATGTGCTATACTGAGAATGGGAGAGGCGTGTACCTAAATCCTGGTACAAATCTCTCTTTTTCGGTATAAGCTGGTCGCTGGGTCGTCATAGTACATGGAGGTGCGACTATGGCAAAGAAGAAGACCAGTACCGAACTTGCGGCTCAGGCCGTACAATCAGTGGTTCGGCAACCCATTTTCATCATCAACAATGCACCGTATCTGCGTGATGCACCGGAAGATAGCGAAGAGGCCCACAGAGGCAATACGGGCTGGATCATTGCTATTCCAGCATTGCGAATCGCGGTGCCAATTGTTGACAGAAATGGAAAGCCGAAAACCGGGTTCTTTGATGATTCAGAGGCAAGGGCCCAGGCTGAGGCTATTTGGCGTCAGTGCATGAATGACCCAGAAGTCCTCAAGCAATACCAGGATGAATATGCATGGCCCGACACGTTCGTTGAAGGGCACAAGATCATGCAAAGGTTCATCTCGGTGCCAAATCTCTAATTAGCCGATTGACCCAGCGACGGCTTAGTGTACCTGCCTAGGTATGAAAGGAGACTATCGTGAATAGGCACCGTGTACACAAAGAACGTATCCGATTTGTTGTATCTCGTACCGGATGGGAGGTGATATGTCGAAAATCAGATAGATACAAGTCGGGTGAGTTGGCACCTCAGATTCCGGTGCCACAGAGTCAGCGGTCCCAGGCGGCTCAATTGACTACTTGGGACCAAGGAGATGTGAGCAATGGCTAAGAATGCACAGGCACCTGCGAAGAAGAACAGCGCACCGAAGGCGCCGGTCTTAGAGGCTCCTCGCACGTTGTCCGAGGAACCGCTATACAATATGGCGACCACGGTACGCAGCCAGTTCAAGGAAGTCTATTTGGTGAATGGAAAAGGGGACCGGGTTGCCGTTGTCATTTCGACCGATAAGAAGAAAGAGACAAAAATCGGTTCGGCCAATACCGATTTTCTCTGTGGTCTAGTTATCGGTGCAATGGGTGGACGTGGTGACGCACCGGGTGGAGCCGCTATCTGGGTCGATAGTGAGCGAAAGAAAATGACCCATCTTGAGAAGTATACACTGGTCGCGGTGCCAAAGGCCAGAGGTGGTACACTTGAGGCACCGATTCCGGTATGGTTAGATGCGGTTTCTGGCAAGGCCCAGCTACTCAATATCAGTGTGGAGAAGCACCCCATACCAAAGCGGGTGCGAGAAACCACAACCGGGTCCGAGGAAGAGGAGGTTGAAGTTTGGCTGTAAGCCGGTACAGCCGCATCTAAACAGAAGGGGCACCCTAGTTCGGGTGCCTCTTTTTATTTATCATATTGCTGGTACCTATTTTAGATTTGGTACAATGCCCGTTACCCCGGTACGAACCACCAGCGTTCTGTATTATGGTACCTTTCAATTACTGTAAACTGTGTACCTGTGGTATGGGCCTGTGGTACCTTATCGCAAAGTCCAAAAGGACCGGAACCACCGGTACGTAGTTTGTACAAAAGGCGGGCTGGTGCAAATTTTGATGCCCAGTAACCGCACCATCTCTTCATGGTACGTCTGTCGCTTCCTTTAAAGGGGAAACTGACACCGCTGATCGGTACAATACTCATTGACAATTTTTGTACCATATGATACGATATTCTGAGAGTGCTATTTCACTCATTGTACCGGAAAAGGAGGTACTATGAAACGCCGCGTGGTAGGAATTCAAGAGACGGGTACTACCTTCACTACCGGGGTCGTTTTTAGTCCTTCCTGGGACGATCTGCACGCTGTGGTAGCAAAGCTCCACAAGCTGGGTCTAATGAAGGACTTGGTGCCAGAGGTAAGGGTTGATGTCATCCTTGCCCATCGCGGTGCAATGTTACGTACGGTTCCACTGATACTTGAGCGGGCCGACATACGCCGTTACCGTGAGGTCGCACCGGATGAGATATTAGCCTTGCTCTGGGTGGTAGCATGTTTCAACTATCGCTACTGTCACGGGCCATATCCTGGAACCATCAAACGCAAGAGATACCCAAGAAGAAAGCCTGTACTCGAATTCCGGTGCCCCTTCTGTGGGCGAGACGTTTACGAGCCGAATCCTCGGTACAAGAGTAGGAGGGTGATTATTGAACAATATGCGAATGCTTTGCACCGTCACGCGAAAGATTGTGAAGAATTGCTGCACTTGGACCGGAGGGTGAAATGAATATCTTTGTGCTTGATACTGACCCAGTAAAGAGTGTTGAATACCATGTTGATCAGCATGTAGTTAAAATGCCCATCGAAATGGCCCAGATGCTCAGTACGAACCTGAGAGAACAGTTTGAAATCGAGGCGCCATATAAATCAGTATACATAAACCACCCTTGTACCAGATGGGTAGGTGCGTCATTCCAAAACTTCATGTGGACCCTGCTTTTCGGTATGGAACTCTGTACAGAGTACAAGTACCGATTTGGCAAAACTCATGCCGTCAGTTACGTTTTGGAGCAGATTTTGGACTTGATGCCGAGTTCTGATGCATGGAGCCCAACTTTCGGTCCCATTGAGCATCCAAAGTGTGTGGCACCTCAATTCAAACAGTTTGACGTAGTGACTGCATACCGTTTGCAGTATCTTTACAGAAAGAGCCGGCTTTTCAAGTGGACGAACCGGCCTGTGCCTGAGTGGATACAGGACACGTCTTGGACCAAGGAGGTCTAATATGTACGCCGTCACTATCTTTGATCGCTATGGTGCAATCCTACTCACTGAGACATTTGATACCTGGGAGGCAGCTATCAAATGGATGTGTAATCATTGTACCGGGGTCTTCGGTAAGATCAATGACTATGGTGAGTTCGGACCTACTCATTGGCAATTGTACCGAAGAGATCGGTAACTCGGTACCTAATCGAAAGGATGGTGCGACATGATAGAAAAAGACCTTCGGGACCGAAGTGAAATGCGGGTGAATGGCGTGTGGTGTTGCCTGGAGTTTTTCACTACAATCTGCCCAGCTTGCGGGGAGGATACCGATATCACTATCACCTATCCAGACTATACCGAGTATTATCACTCACAAGGTGACTATTGCAGAGTATATTGGACCAAGGAAGTCGCCATACACGATTTGCTAGTACGGCCCGGCTACATGAGGAGGTGATCGCCGTTACCCAAAAGAACCTGGTATGTAAATGGGACCGCCTGCTTTCAAGATGAGTAGGCGGTCTTCTTTTTGTACCTTGGGTCGGTACTTCGGTACCTTTTAGCAGCGTGACGTGCCGAACCAACCGGCTGGTACAACGACGTGCTCTGCGATAGTTTGGTACCTAATCGTAATGCGACGTGACGAACCTGCCAACCGGTACGACGACATGCCCTGTGGGTCTGGTACCACATACGACTTGCTAGTTTTGTACCAGCGCCAGTTACCACATGATCTTTGGTACTTTTACGACGTGCTCATGGGGTGCCCGTTACCTCGGAAATGTACCGCAGCGTCCCGCACGGCACCGATGCAGGTTGGAACTCAATTTGGACATTTTTGGTCTAAATTGAAAGGAATGGAGCTCAATTCGGATATTTTTGGTGAAGATTATCAGGAGTTGATCTATTACCTGGCAGGACTCCCGGGACGTAGCAGGACTCCCAGAACGTAGCAGGATTCCCGGGACGTAGCAGGACTCCCAGAACGTAGCAGGATTCCCGGGACGTAGCAGGACTCCCAGAACGTAGCAGGATTCCCGGGAC
>Ga0164310_10000250_pt1 | contig 27627 bp, 28 predicted proteins | sample GuaBasSedimGuay1_FD_121795 | JGI IMG/M metagenome (GOLD analysis project Ga0164310, IMG submission 121795) | Subseafloor sediment microbial communities from Guaymas Basin, Gulf of California, Mexico - Guay1, Core 4569-9, 0-3 cm | ecosystem: Environmental > Aquatic > Marine > Hydrothermal vents... | reverse complement strand
GTATTATTTAATCTGAGGTGGCTCGATGAAAAAAGGTATTACTCCTGTTATTGCTATAGTTTTGTTGTTATTGATAACAATAGCACTTGTGGGATTTGCATATGTGTGGTTTAACCGTATCGCACTTGGTATAGGAGGTAGTATAGAAAACCAGAGTACACAACAAACCAGGCAGATGGGCCAGCTAGTGAGAATAGAGAGCTGTTCTGGTGGTAACGCTACGATAAGAAACCGCGGAACAGAAACTTTTAATATCGACACTGATCTTGTTTTTCTGGTTAATAACGTAGTAGACAGCAGCCCTGGTTGTAGTGGAGATTTGGCACCAGGAGCAGTAGCAACTTGTAACACCCTTGAGGATGCTACATCTGGCAACACATTACAAGTATCAGCACCTGGAAATTCCGACTCAATAACATGCTCTTAGCTAGGCATAAATGGATGGGATAACATGGATTTGGGAACTATCGGGGTTATCGGCCTTGTTCTTTCTCTTCTTTCCATCCCCTTCTTATCCAATTCAATAACCATGTCAGCTATTTCTGACTATAAATACCCTGTGGCTGGCATTTTAAATGAAACCGATTTTGACACGCAGGATGCAGAGAAATATCCCGGCACTGCTGAAAAAACATTTGGACCGAACATTTTTTCATATAAAACTGATACATCCTTTGGCTCTTTTGAACTAACAGCAACAAATGATGGTACACTAAAAATAAGTCAAAGTCTGACAAATCCAGAATTAAAAATAGAGCGAATAATAATCAATAATAACACACTTGAGGAAACATGGGTTTTAACAACCAATACGGGTATATTAAAATCTACCAAGAATTTTAATGTTGTAAAGGAAGAGTTCAGCACACCAGCAGGCTCATGTTTTAAAGAAGAGAACATGGGAGAAATAACAGAATATTGCACAGGCCAAATTCATAAAATAGATGGTGTATGGGAAAAGCATAAGGATTTGATGGCAGAATGGTCAGAAAAGCTGGCAAATATTTCTTCTAACATAGAGCTGCCAAATATTAAATCAACCCAATGGAACTATTAACTAATTTTAGTTGAGAAGTAGTTCAATTTCTCGCCCAATTCAATACTAATCCATACCAAATGGGCTAGACAGCATCAAGAAGCTCAAGACTAATAATTTTATTTTTCTCTACTAAATGCTCAGCTCCATCATTTTCGGTTAATATAATAACCTTGGAGCCATCTGCCTTGACATTACCAGATAAAGCGCCATTATTCGTAGTTATTTTAACATCTTTTCCAAGAATACTACCCGTTTCATTGATTTTTTTACTGGGGGTTAAATCTGGTGAATTCCTTATCTTAGAGAGTACGTAACCAGTTAAGGCACCTGTAACAGGAACAGAATAATATAAAAGTATAGATGTGTGTTTTGTCATGCCAAAAGAAAGGAATATCGGCATTAATAAAAATAATACACCAGCGCCAACGAATATACCATATATAACTTCTTTTTCCATGTCCTATAATTGTATACGATTTTTAAAAAGATTTTAGTTAAAATGAAGATATGTTTGTTAAAAACTGGCCAGCAGTAAAACTAAAGAAAACCGTTATCATTGCAGATTTGCATATTGGGATAGAAAGAAAATTCTGGAAAAATAACATAACTGTACCAAAACAGACAAAATCGCTTGCGAAAAGAGTGATGACATTAATAAAAAAACTAAAAACAAAGCAATTGATAATACTGGGCGATGTCAAAGACGCTTTGTATTCAAAAGACTTTGACAAGCAGGAACTATTTTATTTTTTTGAGAAATTAAAAAATTATGAAATTATAATTGTAAAAGGAAATCACGATGGCAACCTAGAAAAAGAGCTAGCCCAATTCACATCAATAAAAATTGTGCCTTCCTTTTCAATAGACCATATACTTCTAACACACGGTCACAAAAATATAACAAAATGTTCTGAACAAACAATCATAATAGGGCATAATCATCTGGGAGTTAAACTAAAAGATGCTCTTGGCGGTATATTTATAGAGCCGTGTTGGGTTGTTGGCAATATTAAAATTGAAGGTGAAAAAAAGAAATTAATAATAATGCCGCCCTTTAACCAGCTATGCGGTCTTACACCTGTCAATAATCTGGAAGGGGGTAAATTACTTGGGCCGATTGCTAAAAAAATTGATATAAAGGCAGCAAAGATATATTTGGTTGATGGCACATATCTTGGCCGTCTTAAAGATATAGAAAATCAATAGGTTGTAAATAATGGTATTCAGACATTTTTCAAAAGAAATCCAAAAACTTATAGAAAAAAAAGGGTTTACAGAACCGACAATCAGTCAAAAAATGGGCATCCCTGAAATTCTTAGTGGAAAAAATGTATTAATAATAGCTCCAACAAGCTCTGGAAAAACAGAATCAGCTTTCCTCCCTTTATTAGACATAATTCATAGAAAAAAAATGAAACCGGTATCCCTTTTATATATAACTCCTCTCAAATCCTTGAACAGAGACATGTTAAAAAGATTGTTTTGGTGGGCAGATAATCTTGACATCAATATTACTGTTAGGCATGGAGACACAAGCCAGCAAGAAAGAAAAGAACAGAGAGAAATGCCGGCAAAGGTTTTTATAACAACTCCAGAAACGTTGGGTGCTATTTTGCCCGGTAAAAAAATGCGAAAACATCTCAGAAACGTTGAGTTTGTAATAGTCGATGAAATACACGAATTGTGTGAAAATAAACGCGGGACACAACTTTCCTTGCTTCTTGAAAGACTTAAAAATATAGCTGGTGATTTCCAAAGAATTGGTTTATCTGCAACTGTCGGCTCTCCAAAAGCAGTTGCTGAATTTCTCGGAAAAAATGTAAAAATAATCAGAGCAGATAGTGAAAAAAAATTTAAAATAAAGGTAATTTTGCCAGAAGAAAATGCGAAAAAAATAGCAGATCAACTGTTAATAACAGAATCAGCAGCAGCAAGATTAAACGCCTTATATAAAATTATTAACAACCATAAATCATCGCTTGTGTTTACAAATACCAGACAAACAGCAGAGGTTTTATCATCGAGATTAAGACAACTGGATAAAGAGTTTTTACAAGATGTTCATCACTCATCTATATCGAAGGTAGCGAGAATAACTATAGAAGAAAATTTCAAAAAAGAAAAACTTAAGACGCTTATATGCACTTCTTCTCTTGAACTTGGAATAGATATAGGGTCTATTGAAACGGTTGTTCAGTATATGTCACCGCGGCAGACAATAAAGCTTATTCAGCGTGTTGGGAGATCTGGCCACACAATAAAAGAAGAATCAAAAGGCAGTATCCTAGCGTCTTCGGACGATGATATTTTTGAATCAGCAGTTATAGCAAAGCGCGCCTTAGAAAAGCGGTTAGAAAAGATAAAAATATACAAAGAGCCAAAAGATGTTCTTGCTTCCCAAATTGTCGGGTTAACACTAGAAAAATATGGAATAACTAGCAAAGAAATATTTTCTATCATTAAGGAAGCATATCCATTTAGAAAGATGGAAGAAAAAGAATTTATAAAACTTATAAAATTCCTGGCAAACCTCCATTTCTTTTGGCTTAGCCCATATAAAGCTAATAAAAACAGCTGTGATGAAAATTATCAGTTAAGAAGGTCCAGAAAAGCGTGGCAGTATTATTATGAAAATCTTTCAACTATACCAGACATCTGGAGATATAAAGTAATAAGTGTAGTTGAGAACGAACCAGTTGGATATTTAGATGAGGGGTTTGTTGCAGAATATGGAGAACCCGGCAATAGCTTTGTATTCAGGGGAAGAACATGGAAAATAATAGATGTATCTGAAAATAAAGTATTTGTAGAGCCATTTGAAGACATACAGTCTGCTGTTCCTGCGTGGGAAGGTGAACTAATTCCAGTCCCACTAGCTGTTGCCAAAGAGGTTGGAGATCTAAGAAAAACTATAGCAAAAGCATTGAATTCTAAAAAAAATATAATAGAAAAAATTAGACGTCAATATCATGTAAATGATTTTGGAGTAAAAAATATGATTAAAACTATAAAAAAGCAAAAAAAATATTTTGTCCCGGATTTTTATAACTGGTTATTAGAACAGCATCAAGATTTTTTAATACTGCACACATGTGCGGGATCTCTCGTTAACAATACACTTGGGCGTTATCTTTCTTTCATAATAAGCGAAGAAACTGGAATTTCTGTTCAGCTTAAAACAGATCCGTATAGAATAATTATAAAGAGTTTTGCAAAACCAGAACAGGTAATAAAAATTTTAAATAATGCGCATGACCTGAAAAACACGTTAATAAAAAACCTTGAACGCTCTTCACTTTTCAAATGGCGGTTTATCCACGTCGCCAAAAGATTTGGAGTTATGCAAAGAAATGTAAAATTTCAAAATATCAGCTTACCTAAGGTTATAGATATATATCGTAACTCACCTCTATATGATGAAACATTAAAGGAGATTTTCAAGGAGAAGATGGACTTAGCAAATACAAAGAAAATTCTGAATATGATAAAGAATGGCCAAATAAAAATAAAATTTATAAAAAAGTTGACCCCGCTTGGAAAGATAGGACTATTATATCAGTTCTCAGAAATTATGAAACCTAAAACGCCAAAGCATGAAATTTTCCGGGCCTTCAAGAAACGCCTGCTTAATACAAAGCTTCAGCTCATATGTACGCATTGTCTCAACTACCATATTGTAAAAAGCGTAAAAAATATAAAAAACCAGCCAGTATGCCCAAAATGTGGGTCTGGCCTTTTGGCTGTCTTAAGCAAATATAATAACAATGCGCTCAAATTACTTAAAAAAGAAAAATCAGCTAAGCTAACTAAAAAAGAAAAAAAAGAAATTGAAAAAATACAAAGAACTGCGAGCCTTATGATAACCTATGGCAAAAAATTTGCAATGGTTCAGGCGGCAAGAGGAGTTGGCCCTGAAACAGGGGCGCGCATCCTTGCAAAACTTCCAAAGGACGAAGAGCAACTCTTAAAATACATATTTGAAGCTGAAAAAAATTATCAAAAAAACAAAAAATATTGGAAAGAATAACAAATTAATAGTTAACCGTTAAGATAAATTATTTCGAGATGACGCTATGAACGAAGAACTAAAGAAAAAATATATCTTGGCTGGCAAAATAGCAGGCGAGGCTAGGGAATTTGCAAGACAAATGACCAAGCCGGGTGCAAAAATTAGAGACATATGCCAAAAAACTGAGGAAAAAATAAGAGAGCTTGGTGGCGAACCCGCATTCCCAACAAATATATCTATAAATGAACGCGCTGCACATGATACAGCTCTTTCCAATGATGAGCGTGTTATAAAAGAGGGCGACCTTGTTAAAATAGATGTCGGTGCCCACGTAGATGGATATATAGGAGATACTGCATGCTCTGTTACATATAATAAATCTTATGAAACTCTTATAAAAGCTGTTGAAAACGCGCTATCCGAAGCAATAAAATTATGCACACCTGGTCGAAAATTAGAAGAAATATCAGCCACAATAGAAAAAATAATAAAGAGTTATGGATACCTGCCGATATCAAACCTTACTGGGCATGGACTGGAAAGATTTAATCTTCATGCACAACCACAAATACTTAACGTATCTTGCAAAACAACATATCAGTTGAAAGAAGGACAAACCATAGCTATAGAGCCATTTGCTACACTTCCGAGCGGTGCCGGAAAAATAAAAGACATTGCTGAAAAAAAAATATACATGCTAATCAACCCCAAACCTGTCAGAAATAGAAATGCTAAATTAATTATGAATTTTGCAAAAAGATATAATGGCCTCCCATTTGCGCTGCGATGGCTGCCTGTGCAAGGATTTGGACTGTTGGTTGCCTTAAAAGAGCTTGAGCAAAAAAACATTATCTACGACTACCCTGTCCTTAGCGAGATAAATAAAGAGCCGATAAGTCAGGCAGAACATACTGTAATAGTAGCAGAAGAGCCAATTGTCACAACAGAAATAAGAGCAAAATAAAATATTTATAATTTTCTTAACAGAGTTTTAAATTCTTTTTTGATATAATTATATCATGGTTGTGGTTATTGATGATGGGCAAGGATTTACAAACTTTGTGACCGAAGAAAATATCATAAAGTCAAAAGAAGCCCTAAAAACAGTTGAAAAAGCAGATGCTGTTATACTTTCTAATAATATTGATGAAAATGTGTGTGAGAAAATAGTTAAAAATTTATCCTCCCCATGCTTAGCAGTTGGAAAGTCTGCAGCAATAGTTGCCAAAGTATTTGGTGCAAAATCTGAAGGTAATATAAAAAATAAAAGAGCGGTTATTATAAAGGCCCATTCTCCCATTACACTTGGGCTTAAAAAACGCTTTATAGCAGATGGTTCAGTATATAAAATAAAAGACATGCCAGAAGATTTTAAAATAATTGCAAACTCGCGCCTTGGGATAGAAATATATCAACATATACAATTTCCTATATTTGGTGTCTGCTTTTCTGCTGGAACTGAAATAAAAACGATTGTAAAAAATTTTTTGAGCTTTCTGGACATGTGGAAAAAATATCACTAAATGAGTTGAAAATTAATAAAATTCTGCCAAAAGATTGAAAAAGCATGTCTCTATTTCTGTAATCAAGCTAAGATAAACATCTCCAGAAACGCCTTCAACAATTCTGGCAATAAAAATTGTCAATCCTTTTTTAATCCAGCCCAGCTACTTTAAGTCAAACCTAATTCCGCCAATTTTTTTGGCAACAAAGTTATATATTATTGCTATTAGGCCACCTGTGATAAAACCGGCAACTGCATATACAATTACTGCCACTATGATTGCGGATATCCCAACTCCTGCCATAACTGAACCAAACAATGCTCCAGCCGTTGTTCCGAATAACGATATAAAAATACCTGCAATTAACCCAAAAACTGCCATTACCACTGAATAGATTTTTGCAACAGACATAACGTCTAATTTTTTCAGAGTTTTCATAGCCATTAAAAAAACCTCCAATTATAAATTATTTTCTGTATTTATATAATTTTAGTTAATTTAACTTTATTGTGTATAGTCCAAATCTTCCTGCGTTGTCTTTTTTACATTGGTTAAAATTTTTTCATAAAACTTATTCATGGCCTCTGAAACAGATGGTGTCACTTCTTTAAGCGCTTTTTCAAAATCTTCTTTTGTAATAGTTTCAACATTTTCTCCACGCCTCAAAGCGTTCATCGCAGCCTCCCTGCATATCAGTTCGATATCTGCGCCAGTATAGTTTTTGGTATTTTTTGCAAGCTCTTTCAGGTCAACATCTTTGCTGATTGGCATTTTTTTTGTATATATTTTAAATATTTCAAGCCTTGCTTTTTCGTCTGGAGTTGGAACAAGTATTTGCCTTTCGAATCTACCTGGCCTTAACAAAGCCGGATCAAGTATATCAGGTCTGTTCGTTGTTGCTATAACAACAACGCCATGCAACTCTTCAAGTCCGGATATTTCTGTAAGTATCTGTGAAACGATCCTTTCTGTATGCGTTTCTATAGAAGAACCTCTGGCAGGAACAAGAGAATCTATTTCGTCAAAAACTATTATTGAGGGTGATACTTGCTTTGCCTTTTTAAATATATCTCTTATCCGTTTCTCTGACTCTCCAACCCATTTGCTCATTATTTCAGGTCCTCTTATAGCTATGAAATTGGCATTAGACTCGTTTGCAACAGCTTTTGCTAACAGAGTCTTGCCTGTTCCTGGCGGACCGTACAGCAAAATTCCTGATGGCGCCCTTATTCCAAGTTTTTTAAATCTATCTGGATATTTTAAAGGCCACTCAACAGATTCTTTCAATTTTTTCTTTGCTTCCTCAAGCCCGCCGATATCATCCCATGTAACATTTGGTATCTCTAACAATACTTAACGCATGGCAGAAGGCTCGACTATATTTAAAGCGTAGTCAAAGTCTTTTTTTGTGACAATAAGTTTTTCCAAAATAGATTTTGGCAGTGGCTTGTCTTCTTTTATTTCTGATAACTCTGATGTTACCCTTCTAAGTGCGTGCATTGCTGCCTCTTTTGTTAATGCCTCTAAATCAGCACCAACATATCCATATGTTATATTTGCAAGTTTATCCAAATCAACATCGTTGGATATCGGTATGCCTCTTGTATGAATCTCTAGTATTTCCTTTCTTCCCTCTTTATTTGGAACGCCTATTTCTATCTCTCTGTCAAATCTTCCTGGTCTTCTCAGGGCGGGGTCAACAGCATCTGGCCTATTTGTAGCTGCTATAACAATAACCTTGCCCCTTGACTTTAACCCATCCATCAGTGTCAGTAGTTGTGAAACAACTCTTCTTTCCACCTCTCCTGTCACATCTTCCCTTTTTGGTGCTATTGCGTCTATTTCGTCCACAAATATAATTGATGGTGCATTCTTCGAGGCTTCATCAAATATTTTTCTAAGGTTTTCCTCGCTCTGACCATACCATTTGCTCATTATCTCAGGGCCGTTTATAGATATAAAATGAGCTCCAGACTCGTTTGCAACAGCTTTTGCTAACAGAGTCTTGCCTGTTCCTGGCGGACCGTGTAATAAAACCCCCTTTGGCGGTTCTATCCCAAGTCTTTCAAATAATTCGGGATGCTTCAATGGAAGTTCAATCATTTCTCTAACTTTTCTTATCTCTTCATGAAGCCCGCCCAAGTCCTCATATGTAACTTCTGGTATCGCCTCCTCCTTAACAGGAGCTTCTGCTCTTTCTTTAACTTCTAACTCTGTAGATTCTGTAACTCTTACAATGCCTTTTGGCCTTGTATTCACAATAATAAATTTATGTTCACCAAAACCACCTAAAAAGTTATTTCCAAAATTAAAGTTAACGCCCGTAACTCCAAATGACTTTAATAACTCATTAAATGGGTCTTCGAAAGAATCAAAATCCTGCTCTCCCCTTCTTCTGACAACAGGGTTCGGTATTATTATATCTCCTGTTTTAAAAGGTCGCATCAATAATTTTCTCTTAAAGAATTCTGGGTTTGCCCTAACAATAACATCATTTCGCGCAGGAGCTACAACAACGTATTCAGCGTCTTTCACATCTGCCTTTTTTATCTTAACCATTTCTCCTATACTTGTTCCTGCATTTCTTCGAACAATTCCGTCTATTCTTATTATTTTTTTACCTATATCAGACGGATAGGCCCTGACAGCTAAAGCCCCTGTTGAATTTTTTCCTTCTATTTCTATGATATCTCCTTCTTTTACACCCAATTTCTGCAGAACTTTTATGTCAACCCTTGCTATACCTCTTCCATAGTCTGTTCTGTCAGTTAATTCACCTACCCTTAAGCGCATTTCAGGCGGATTCTGCTTTCCAAACATATAAATTACCTCCTTTATTAAATATCATTATCATCTTCTAATATAATTTTTCTCATATTCCATTCAACTTTATTAGACCACTTATTAAAATAATCTATCATTCGTTTCATTTCTTTTAGGGCAACTATAAAAACCGAGTTATCTATTTTTATATGCGGAACTTCATCAAGTAAACCACGCCTGTAATATTCATATCTTTTTATCTTTCCATTTGTATTTTTTATTACCACCTGTTTCCATCCATAAAGTCCTCTAAAAAATGTGTTTCTTTCACTCGGCGACTTGAATTTTTCTGATTTAGTGCAAAAGCGGATAATAACTGCCCTCTTTTTAGTTGTCATATCAAATCCAATAAAATGATGGTAATAAAAACTATTTAAAGTTATTGTTTATGTAAACAATAACAAGTAAGCATTAATATTTTTCTTTTAGTTAGATAATCATGAATGTCCAAAGGCTGCCAACAAATTCACCAATAGATAAGATATTGGCCGGTGGATTGGAATACGGAGTTGTTACAAATGTTTATGGCCCAGCAGGCTGTGGAAAAACAAATATAGCATTATCGTCACTATTATCTGTAAATGATGGAAAAATAATTTTCATAGATACAGAAAATAATTTCTCCCTTGAGCGTTTAGGACAATTAACAGACAGTGAAGAAATTCTGAAAAGGATAATTTTTTTCAGACCTGAAAATTGGGCAGAGCAGGTAAAAATAGTAAATCAGCTTAAAGATGTTGCTGAGAAAGAAAAAATCAAATTTATAATAGTAGATTCTCTAGTAGCACTTTACAGGTTAGAAATTAATCAGGAAAATTTTCATAATATAAATCGGCAATTGGCTACACAGTATTCACAGCTCTCAAAAATAGCAAGGGAAAAAAACATACCAGTATTAGTGACTAATCAGATTTATTCGACAGGCTCTGGTAAGGAAGATATAGAAATGACATCAAAGACCATCGCAAGATATTGGTCAAAAGCATTGGTAGAGTTGCAGAAAACAGACAAACCAAATCACAGAGTCGGAATAGTAAGAAAGCATCGCTCATTGCCAGAAGGCAAAAGGGTAGAGTTCATAATAACAAAAAACGGGCTAGAAGAACCAAAATTTAAATTATTTTGATTATAATAAGTTCCTACAAGACAGTCATAATATAAAAAGCTTTTGTAAAACAAAATAGTAGTATATCGACAGGACTTGGTTTATATATGTGCGGAATAGTCGGCATAAAATCAAAAAATGCTCCAGAAGAACTAGTAAAAGCCTTGAAAAAATTGCAAAACAGGGGTCAAAGCTCATGCGGCATATCAGTTTATCCAAATAGACCAAAAAAGAAAATAGGTCTTGTATGGGAGCTGGAACCTGAAGTAGGATTTTTAAAAAGTTCTGTTGGAATAGGGCATGTCAGATATCCGACTATCGGTCCAAATAAATATATAGATAGAGATGCACAGCCATTTTATGATGACAAAATTTTCGACAAACCGATTTCACTGGCCCATAACGGGAATATAACAAATTGCGAAACATTGAAAAATGAGCTAGCTCAAAATAAAATAAAAATAAATTCTACATCAGACGGGGAAATTTTGCTAAAATTTTTTGCAAAAGAGTTAGAAGAAGAAAAAGATATACCAGATGCTGTTAAAAATGTTATGAAAAGAGCTGAAGGTGCGTATTCCGCAGTTGCCTTGGTAGGTGATGAATTAATTGCATTTAAAGATCCACATGGAATACGGCCACTTGTCTACGGAAACCGTGGAAAGGATATTTGTTTTGCGTCAGAAACAGCTGCACTTGATAAAATTGGATATGAACCTGTTAAAGACTTAAACCCCGGGGAACTTATGATTGGCAATGATTCATATGACCTAGATAACCGCGGAAAGAAAATCTGTATGTTTGAGTATGTATATTTCTCAAGACCAGAGTCAGTTCTAGAAGGAAAGACCTTATACGATGTTCGCCTTGACCTTGGGAAGAGATTAGAATTGGGTGAAATACCTGATGTTGTTATACCTGTGCCAGATACTGCAAGACCAGCTGCGCAGGGATTTGGAGAAAAATATGGAATAAAGGTCAGGGAAGCGCTAATAAAGGACAGGTATGAAAAAAAGAAGAGATCATTTATAGAACCTACAAAAAAAGGTAGGAAACGGGTGGTAGAAAATATGGGTTTTGTGAAATCACAAATATATGATAAAAAAATTGCCCTTATTGATGATAGCATTGTGCGCGGTACAACTTCCAGACGCATAATTGAAACTATACGTTCACTGGGCGCGAAAAAAATAGATTTTTTTTCAACGTGCCCAAAAATTCAACATCCGTGCTTCTACGGAATAGATTTTCCAACCTCAGAAGAACTAATAGGATATGAAAGAACAGAAGAAGAAATAGCAAAAATTATAGGTGCAGACTCTGTTATATACCAGTCAATAGACAATCTTGTCAAAGCCATAGGATTAAAAAAAGAAGAACTCTGTATGGCTTGCCTAACTGGAAATTACCCAACAAATATTACTAAAGAAGACATTATAAGGCTTGGGGAAGAGAGAAGGAAAGAGAGAAAATAAAAATTTAAGCTCTCAAATTTATTATTAATTATGGTCTATGACTTTCCTTTTTTGACCATGGATGATATTAATGTGCATGGCCAGCTCTGTTTATGGAGGCCTGATTTTAATTCTCCTATTTCTGACGAATATAGAGAAATAAAACATGAAATTGAGGAAGCATTTTATGAGGGAAATCTTGAAGATTATTCTAAACTGGACGCGTCAAAATTTTTTGAGACAACTTTTAGAATAGATGAAAGTCTGAAAACCCTAAATGAACTTCGTGAAAGGGGCGCAAAAACTGTTGTTTGGTTTCATCAAGGAAAGTGTAAACGCTCTGATAAAGATTTTACAACTTCTGCGCCGCATATCCTTTATTTAAAGGAAAAACTCGACATAGAATATACATCAGACTGCATAGATAGTATGTACGTAAGAGATAAAATAAGAAAAATGGAAAATGGCGACATAATTATTCTTAACAATTCAAGATTACTCAGTGAAGAGTTGCTCAAAGGCCCTGTTGAAGATATATCAAAATTAGGACTCTCGAAACTAATAAACAAAAGAACAGATATATTTATTCCAGATTGTTTTGGAGCTGCACACAGGTCGTATTCTTCTATAGTCGGAGCGATACCAAATGAAATAACAGCTGCTGGTCGAGTAATTGAAAGAGAGTATGCGGTTTTTAAACAAATAAAGGAAAATCCAAGAAAACTAGCCAACGGCGGAGAGGTCGTTATTTGTTTTGGTGGAAGGAAATCAGACAAATTTGAAGCAGCTAAGCGTATGCTTGAAACAAACTCAGAAAATATTGATAAGATAATCTTTACCGGGTTATTAGCCACACTTGGTGTGTACTCATCAACAGAAGAATGGACAAAAATTTTTAAAACAAAATCAAATAAAAAAGTCCTTGAAGATGCATATGAAAAAGACCTTGATGATATAATAAAAGGTTTTCAGGGGTTGGAACATATTGCAGAAGTTAAAGAAAAAAATTTAATTTTGCCTAAAGATTTTGCTTTAGATGTAAACGGTGAACGAATCGAGATAAATCATAAATCCAAAGAACTTGACTATCCAATAAAAGATATTGGAACTGAAAGTGCTAATAAATTTGGAAAAATTATAGAAAATGCTGGCTTGGTCGTAATAAATGGGCCACCCGGTTGTTACGAAGATATTGCTTTTGCCGAAGGCGGAAAAATAATGTTTTCTTATTTAAAGGATGTAAAAGGAAAAATAGTTCTATGTGGCGGAAATACTATACCAATTATAGAACAGCTTGGAATAAAAAAGATTTATCATAAAAGCACCGGAGGAGGTGCTGCAACATTATTTTTGGGGGCAGAGCCGCTGCCACTCATAGCCGCACTTGAAAATAGAACATATATAAAAAACAGCCTGAAACTGGCAAAAGCAAAAAATATATTAACAGATTATGGAAAAGAAAGGTGGAGTCAACGGGGTTTATTTTGATAGCATTATCTTAGTTTCAACCAACGGCAGCGCTTGAAAAAAATCAAGCAAGCCTAATTTAGCAACGCGTCTCTTATTTCTTCCCCAAACTTTAGTGCAGCAGAAGGACCAACTGCTGTTATTATCTTTCCGTCCTTTTCAACATCATTCCCAGTATAAATTGCTCCCTTATCATTAAGATTTTGTTTTTCGGATGGGAATGAGGTTGCTTTTTTTCCTTCAAGCAATCCTGCATTTGCAAGAATAGATGGAGCTATACAAATTGCACCAATTATATCTGCACTTTTATATGCTTCTTGTGCTAGATCAAGAATTTCTACATCATCAAAGTAAACAGCAGCACCAGAGCCGCCAACAAATACTACAGCATCATAATCATGTATATTCAGATTTGACACATCTTTATCAACTTTTACAACAGCTCCTAACATTCCTCTTGCCTCATCAACACCCTTTGAAGCTACAGTGACATTAAACCCCGCCGTCTCAAATACCTGTTTTGGCTCCAATAATTCCTCGTCTCTAAAATTTTCCGGAGCAATTATCATCACTATTTTTTTGTTCACACCAACACCTCCATTTGATTTATTAACACAGCCAGAAACAAATGCCAATAAAAATATAACTATGAGCAAACAACTAAAGACCTTTTTATCAAGATAAAATTTGCTGTTAACCATAATTAACTATCAAATTTTATTCTTTTTATTTTTATTATTTTTTGTAAATGTTCCGTTCTCTTTTGCTTTTTTTGTGGACGCCCTGCTTTTCTTTCTTACAGCCTTTAGCAGATTGTCATCCCTCCAGTCTTTTTTTGTCGGACAGTCTATATTGACGCATGTTCTGAACGGTCTTTTGCCAACGCGCCTAACTTGTATTATCGGTGAGCCACACTCTGGGCAAACCTTTCCTGTTGGCTCTATTAATCCTTCTCTTGGCAACGGCTGTCCGTAATCACATTTAGGATAGTTAGAACATCCAACAAACCTCTTTTTAGTGCGCCACGATTTGTGGACTTTAAGTATTCCGCCGCATTTTGGACATTTTCCCAGAATTGATCTTCTCTCTTGTGTCTCAATTACAGATTTGGTCAACTCCTTGCCGATTTTCTTTTCTCTTTTTTTAAATTTTGTAAGGATTTTTTTTATGGTTTTTTTGGCCTCTTCTAATACATCAATCCTTCTTTTTTTTCCCAGTTCTATTTTTTCTGTTTCATTTTCAAAATATCTTGTCAGTTTTTCTGAAATAATTTCAGGCACGTATCTTTCCAATATATTTGACACACTCAGCCCTATATCTGTAACTTCTATGCTTTTTCCGATAATATATCCCCTATTGTAAAGCGTTTGGAGTATTTGCGCGCGAGTTGCTTTTGTACCCAGCCCCCTTTCTTGCATTTCCTTTAACACAGATCCTTGAGAATATCTCTGTGGTGGTTGCGTCTTTTTTTCAAGCTGTTCAACATTTTTTATAGGCAATTTGTCTTTTTCATTAATTTCGGGTAAAATGATTTCTTCCTTTTTTGAATACTTTCCATACAAAGATGTCCATCCTGGCTCAATGGTTCGTTTCCCTCGAAGTATAAACTTTTCTCCATTTATGTCCAAAAGAATTTTTACTGATTCCCGCTTAGCAGGCTCTCCAAAAACTGCAAAAAACCTGTGAACTATCAAATCATAAACTTTCTTCTGCTTTGCTCCAATTCGTTTTGGCACTTCTCCTGTTGGAAATACTGCAGGATGGGCTGGATCCTTTCTTCGGCCGCTCGTCGGCTCAAGTTTGTCTTTTTCTAACAGCAATTGTGCAGTTTTTTTGTAACTGACTTGCTTAGATAAATTAGATAATATTTTCTTGTACCCTATTGATGCCGGAAGTTGCTCAGAAGACGTTCTCGGATAAGATATTAGTCCTGCCTGGTAAAGTGATTCTGCTATATTCAACGCCTGCTGTGGACTATATCCAAAATATCTGTAAATATCTGCTAAAAGTGAAGTTGTATTATATGGCTTTGGCGGTTTCTGCTTGTAAACTTTCTTTTCAATTTTTTGTACAGTTGCGTATTTTCTTTTTGCATTTTTTAAAATTTTATCTGCTTTACCTTTATCCCATATCTTTTCATCTATGTATTCTGCATCATGGATTTTCTTCCCTATCTTTATTTTTAAAATAAGTTGCCAGAATGGCTTGGATTTAAATGCCTTTATTTTTTTCTCATGTTTTGCCAGCATATGAAGAACAGGCCCCTGAACACGGCCAGCTGATAAAATTTTGAACCTTTTCGACGCATTCTTAATAGATAAGGTTAATGCCCGTGTAAGATTTATTCCCCAATACCAGTCAAGATAATGTCTTGCGAGACCGGATTCTATAAGATTTTTGTCCAAAGACTTAGAAGCAGATTTGAATGCTTTAGTTAAATCTTCTTTTGTCATAGTAGAAAATTTCATTCGCTTGGCATTTTTTCGTTTGCATATAAACCTCACAATGTTATAACCTATCACCGCCCCCTCTGTATCGTAATCAGTGGCAACTATAAAATCATTCGCATTTTTTGCAAGCTTCTGTATATTTTCAAAGTATATTTTAGAAAACGCGGCGGTTCTTCTCGCCTCAAAGCTCGGTATCCATGTCACATCAAATCTCGGATAGTCCCAGCCTTTTGATTCTTGCTTCAGAGAAAAAAGATGGCCAACTGCTGGGACGCTAACGTATTTTTTCTTTCCAACTTTAAACTCAAACCATGTAGCATTTTTTTCACCAAACTGTTTGGGTCTTTTATCTGCCAGTGCTTCTGCAATTTTCTTTGCAGCAGTTGGCTTTTCTGCTATAATTAATGTATACAAAATATCACCCCATACAACCTGAAATATAATATAGTAAATAAAAAAGAATAAAAAGATTAAAAAGCAATAGGAAGGATCTTTATTTATAAAACTTCATACGCTTCTATTCATACTCGATTGTTGCAGGTGGTTTTGGAGTTATATCATATGCCACAATTCCTACATCTGTTTTCTTGATTATTTTTTCTCCTAGACTTGTCAACTGGCTCAAAGGAATTGAAAGAGGTTGTGCGTAGAGAGCATCCTCAGAGTCGACAGCTCTAATTGCTACAAGATAATCTCCTATCAGATTATCAGGTCTCTCAAACACCTCATAAAAAACTCTTGAATATTCAAAATTTTCTGGAATTTTCTCTCCCAACTTCTTTAACATAACCGAATCTAAGCCCCCTCTCAAGAGTATTGGATGTGAATAAATTCGTTCTCTTCTTATTTTTTCACCCTCTTTTTTAACTTCTTTCACACCCGTGGTCTTATTTCTTAAAACAAATGGAAAAACATTTTTTAGTCCCATTTTTTCTAAATATTTTTTTACTTCAGGAACTATGTCCATATCTGAATCAAAAGTTCCAGCAAAATACTGGAAAGGTATTCTATTACCTTTAACTGGATCGAAAAGACATTCTTTTTCATAGTGGCTCATAAAATAATTTTCAATAAATCTTTCTGTAATATCATTCGCAACTCTCTCATTTTTCAATTTTTCAGCGTTAATCTTTCCTACAGTTCTGACAGAAAGCCCAGGACCAGGAAATGGTTGTCTCATATATGTTTCAAGCCCCAATTTTTTTGCCACGATTCTAACATCAGGCTTATAAAGTCCTGCTATAGGCTCTACTAGTCTATTGACATTAAAGACCGTGTCGACATTATTCTGGCTTTTTATATTACCTTCCGTCTCTTCAATATCTGGCCTTATAGTTCCTTGGGTTGCTAGAGAAGCACCAATCTCTTCTATCTTTTCGTTGATAACATCTTCATATGTTTTTCTGAAAGCCTTTCTTTTTTCTTCAGCATCATTTATACCAAAAATTCTATCATAGAACATTTCTCTTTTATTAACAACCTCAAAATTTTCCACATCTTTAAACATTTCTTTTATAATTTCTGACTCATATTTTCCATTTATAGATCTCATAAATCCTGTGTCGATATGAATAAGATGCAATCTTTTCCCAATAGCCCTAGTAAATAATCCAGCTACAACAGAAGAATCAACACCGCCTGAAAGAGCACATATCACTTTCTCTTCAGGTCCAACATTTTTCTGAATAAAATTTATGGCTTCAGCCACATAGTCATCAACATTTCCTTCTAATTTTTTAACAAATCTTATAGATTTGGCCTGCATTAAAAAACCTCAAACTTTTGTTTAACAAGACTCTACTCTATTTATTTTAGTTTCTTAAATCCTGTATAAGGCCATAACACCTTAGGAATTTTTACTGTTCCATCTTCCTGTTGGAATTGCTCTATAATGGCCAACATTGTCCTGCTTGTCGCAAGAGCTGTATTGTTAAGCGTATGAACAAACCCAGCAGGAGCCTGTCCTTCTTTCTCCCTATATCTTATATTAAGCCGTCTGGCCTGATAAGATGTGCAATTTGAGTTTGATCCAAGTTCTCTAAATTTACCATCAGCCATCCACATTTCTATATCGTATTTTTTTGCAGCTATTGAGCCTATATCTCCTGTGCACACATTAACAACCCTAAAATGCAATCCTAACTGTTTATAAAGGGTCTCGGAATTTTTTTGTAATTCCTCATGTAATTTCCACGAATCATCGGGATGACAAAATATAAATTGTTCAACCTTGTTAAATTGATGCATCCTGTATAATCCTTTTGTATATTTACCATGCGTGCCGACTTCTCTCCTAAAACAAGGACTAACACCAGCTAGTTTTATAGGGAGGTTGTTCTTGTTGATTACTTCATTCATAAACATCGATGCCATTGGATGCTCACTTGTAGCTATCAAATAAAGATCGTCTCCTTCTATCTTGTACATCACGTTTTCAAAATCTGCTAGGTCTGTCACGCCCTCATACGGTTTTCTTCTTATCATAAAAGGTGGCTCTATTAATAGAAATCCTCTTTTTGTCAGAAAATCAATTGCATACGACATTATCGCCATGTCAAGCTTAACTAAATCTCCTTTGAAATAAAAAAAACCGTGGCCAGAGACTTTAGCAGATCTCTCTTCGTCTATCAATCCCAAATCAAGAAGGATATCCAAATGGTTTTTCGGCTCAAAATCGAATTTCGGTGGGTTTCCATAAACCTTTATGACAACATTGTCATGTTCATCTTTTCCAACAGGAACAGATTTGTGAAGTATGTTAGGAAGCCGCATTAGTATATAATTAATTTTGTCTTTATATTCTAGCTTCTTCTTATCTAGTTTTTTAATCTCTGATGATATTTTTTTTACATCTTTCATCTCTTTTGATGCAGATTTACCTCTTTGCTTCAATACTGCTATCTCATTTGTTAGGGTATTTCTTTTATGTTTTAGTTTGTCAACTTCTTGCACAACCTTTCTCCATTCTTTGTCATATTTTATAACCTTTGCTAACATTTCAAGTTTCTCTGCCTCGCCCCGCTTTCTCAGATCATCCTCAACAATTTTTGGATTTTCTCGTATTAGCTTTATATCAAGCATCAAAGCACCTTTATTTATCTTTATGAGAAAGTTTAAAAATGCTTTTTTTGTTATAAAATTATGACCAAAGTTGGAAGGATTGAAAGCATTTTAAAAATAATGAAAAAAATCCCAAAAGGGAAGGTTGTATCATATGGATCTTTGGCTAAATTATTGGGGACATCACCAAGAGCAGTTGGACAACTAATGAAGCACAACCAAGATCCAAAAAACATACCATGCTATAAGGTTGTCTGTTCAGACGGTTCCATTGGCGGTTATTCTAGAGGGATTAAAAGAAAAATAAGAATGCTTGAAAAAGATGGAATAAAAATTATAAATCAGAATGGTAAATTAAAAATAGATAAAAAATATTTTCATAAATTTACCTTGTAATATTTTGTTTTTTGACAAATTCGTATAGGTTGCGTGCTTTTTTATTTTTCTCAAAGTGTTCTCTTATCGGTCTGACTAAATTGTTCAGGTAAAACGCAACCGCATTCTTTAAGTCAAGGGGATGTATTTTACCCATTCTAAATGCGTCTCTAAGCTCTTCATAGCTGAAAAATTCTACATCTCCGCCAAACTTCGCCGCTCTTTCTATTTTAACCGATTTGTACGCCTTAAATAAGATATACTTACAGTACTCGATGATTGGATTGTTCTCTATTATCTTTTCAGGGCAATATGCTTTCTGAATTTTTCTTTTTATTTCTTCTTCGCTATCGTGCACAAATATCGAGGTATCTGGCTTGCTTTTGCTCATTTTTGATGTTATCTCTTTATCATAACTGCTGTTGTCATCAAATCCGGATTTGGCTTTTGGCCCTGCTAAGCCTATCAACATATGATGACTTATTACAACTGGCTTCCACCAGCCAAGCTTTGGCCCAATTTCTCTCGCTAACATATTAATTTTTCTCTGGTCAAGACCAAGCTGTGTTATATCTGCATTGATATGAAATATATCTGCACACTGCATCATGGGATAAAAAAATTGGGCAGTCTCTTTCAATTCCCCCTCTTTTCGTCCCATTATTGTTAAACATCTTGCTGCCCTTTTGACAGTCGTATTTTTTGCGATGAGCACAACTCTTTTCCAGTATTCTTTATCATCAACCAAATCAGAAGTCCATAAAATCTCTACCTTTTTTATGTTCAAACCAGATGCTTTCCACACTTCTACAAAATACTTTCCAACCGCTTGTATCGTTTTAAGGTCTCCTCCCATTTTATTATTTATCCAACCAAACCAGTCAGCTAGAAGCAGTTTAAAGTGGACGCCTGCCTTCAAAAGGTCTTCTAACAATATTTTTCTATAAATGCCAAATGCTATATTAGCTATACCGCTTGGCTCAAATCCGTCATAAGCAATTGGGTGTTGTTTTGTCTCTAACAATTCCTTAAGCTCTTTTTCAGTTATTATTTCTTCGCCAACTCCCCGGATTAATTTGAATTTCTTTTCCAAGTCCATTAAACCACATAAATAATTTGAACTGTGAAGTTAAAAAGTTAATTAATTTATTATTTTATACAATATAGATTTAAAAATACTAAATTTAAATTAAGTTTGTTAATATTTTGAGGTGATTTAAAATCGAAATAGAATTTTTAGGTGGGGCCGGAGAAGTCGGCAAATCAGCATATCTTTTAAAGACAAAGGACTGTAATATGATGCTCGATTATGGCGTGAAGGTGCAGGAACTTCCAATTGAATATCCGGAAATACCAAAAGAAAGAATTGATGGTATACTTCTGTCTCATGCACACCTGGACCATAGTGGTGCAATACCAGTTCTCTTTAAAAGAGGAAAGCCGGCCTTCTTTGCAACAGAGCCAACAATAAGCCTCTCTAGTATGCTTATAGAAGATTCTATAAAAATAGCTAAAAAAAATAAAGAGCGAATCCCATTTTCTAAAGTAGACCTTAAAAAGGCTATAAGAAATTCTATAACTAAAAACTATAACGAGCGCTTCAGGCTTAATCATACCTCTATTGAGTTTTTTGATGCCGGACATATACCAGGAAGCTCATCTATTATGATAGACGGAAAAAAGAGAATAATGTATACTGGTGATATAAAACTAAACCCAACGCATCTTCTTGCTGGGTGTTTACCCCCGAAAAATGTAGATATTTTGATAACAGAAAGCACATATGCCGGGCAGAGACACCCAAAAAGAGAAAAAGAAGAAGAAAGGTTCAGAAAAAAAATAGATGAATCGCTAAGCCAAAACCGATTAACACTTGTGCCGTCCTTTGCTGTTGGCCGCGCACAGGAAATTCTTCTAATTTTGGAGGATTACGCCTCAAGTCTTTATATAGATGGGATGGCAAAAAAAGCAACTGAAATAATATCTTATTACAGAAATTATATCCGTGACAATAAAAAATTAAAACATATTATGAAGAAAATCAACTGGATTGGAACAAACCAAGAAAGAGATAAAATAATTAGAAAGGGCGGTATTGTAATAACAACTGCCGGCATGCTTGGTGGAGGACCAATTGTTTATTTCATTCGGCAGGTTTATAATGACCCGTCGGTTAAAATATTAATGACCGGCTTTCAAGTGGAAGACACACCGGGCTACCAGTTGTTAAAAACCGGTACTTTTCGTATTAATGGTGAGAATAAAAAAGTGAATTGTGAAATAGAAAAATTTAATTTTAGTGCACATGCTGATGATGCAGAATTACAACAGATTATAAAATATGTTAATCCTGAAAAGGTTATATGTGTGCATGGCGATAACTGTGCAGAATTTGCAAAAGAGCTAAGAAAAAAATTTGACATTGAAACTTTTGCACCAAAAATAAACGATATACTTAATTTTTAGTGATGTGAATGAATGTTATAGAAATAGATGGAGGAATTGGTGAAGGCGGGGGACAAATAATTAGAACCGCGATTGCTCTTTCTGCTCTAACCGGCAAAGGGACTAAAATAAAAAATATAAGGGCCAAGCGGTGTAATCCTGGACTTAGACCTCAACATTTAACCTGTATAAAGGCTGTAGGAGATCTCTGTAATGCAGAGCTAAAATATGCAGAAATAGGATCTCACAAACTAGAATTTTTCCCAAAAAAATTATCTGAAAAGCCTATGAATATAGAAATAGGCACAGCAGGTTCTGTAACACTTGTTATCCAGTCCCTCTTACCTGTTCTAACAAAAGTACGCAAGCCAGTAGATATAGTAATTCATGGTGGAACATCAGTTAAATGGGCACCAACAATAAGATATTTTGAATACGTAACAATACCGTTGTTAAATAAATTCGGTTTCGGGTTTGAATTAGAAATGATAAAAGAGGGATTCTATCCAACAGGTGGGGGCGAAGTTATCTTACACGTTACTCCATCGTTTCCAAAAACAATAAAGTTAATCGAATTTGGCAAAATAGAAAAAATATCCGGATGTTCGTATGCGTCTGATAAGCTGGGAGTTGCCAGAGTTGCGGAGCGACAAATGCATGCTGCACAGGAGCTTATTAAGAAAGAACTGGGTATCACACCAGAAATAGAAATAGAATATCACCCAGCAAGTTCAATTGGATCTGGGATAGATTTATGGTGTAAAGGTGGTTATTCCATAATTGGGGCAAACCACCTTGGAGAAAAGAAAAAACGTGCTGAAGATGTTGGAAGGCTGGCTGCGGCAGATTTGATAAAAGAACTAAAGACGTCAATGCCAATCGATCGTTATATGGGAGACCAGCTAATACCGTTTATGGCTATTTCAACCCTAAAAAATAAGAAAGAGTGTGAAATAGCAGTATCAAAAATAACCGAACATTGCAAAACCAATATAAAAATCGTGGAAAAATTTCTGCCAATTAAATTTAATATAAAAGAAAATAAAATTAAAAGCAAAATCAGAAACTAATTTTTAATAATTTTTAAAAATCTTCATCTTCTTCATCATCCCATTCATCATCAAAATCGTCTTCAAAATCGTCAACAGAGCGGACACGCATAGGTTGGCCTCCTGACCAAATAGATGGATACGATAAATCTAGTTAGATAAATAAAGGAATAACTATTTAAACCTTAACTTTTTGCTGAAATATATTTAATTGACGTAAAGTCAATTAAATATCAAAATCAACGGCTGTTGATTCATTCGATTTTCAGTTTTCTCTTTTTAGCGGGTATGTGTGCTTTTGGCAGAACTAATTTTAAAATGCCGTGCTCCATAGTTGCCTTTGCCTTTTCTGGCAATACGTGTTTTGGTAATGAAACACGTTTATCTACATTTGATACAAATGACCTAAATAAGTCTTTTTCTGTTTTTTTAATCTTTTTTTGTGCCTTTATATGGACAAAATCTTCACCAACTTCTACGTCAATATCATTTTTGTCAAATCCCGGTAGCTCTGCTAAAACAATTATTTCTTTTTCGTGCTCCCCTATTCTTATTCCTCTAAAGAACTTCATTCGCGGCATTCTAAACTGAAATGTAAACGGCATATCAACGTCTGCGAAGGCTCTGTGCATTTTTTCTTCTAATTGCTCTCCAAATTTATTTATATCATCCAAAGGTTCTTCCCAGAAAAATGTAAATTTCTTCTTGTTCTTTTTCATCTAAATCACCCCCAATAACTTGTTTAATTAAGATTAAAATAAAAAGCTTACTGTATGGCATATATTTGTTTTATAAGTAAAGATGCTCCTCCTATTTTTGGCATGCCATGCCCAGGTAAAAGTGTTTTTACTTTTAATCTCGTAAGTTTTTTTATAGAAAAAAGCAAATCTCTTTTACTTCCGCCGGGGTAATCTGTCCTCCCAATGCCGTCAGAAAAAATTGTATCACCAGAAATAAGTATACCATGATTCTTTTCGTAAAGGCATATAGAGCCCGGTGTATGTCCGGGCGTATGTATGACTTCAAATGTGAAGTTTTTAGTTTTTATTTTACTTCCTCTCTCAAGTACCTGATCAACAGTTATCGATCTGGCCTGTTCATTAAATGATTCCGCCAATGTGTTCCGGCCAGACTCAAGCCACGCCTTGTCCTTTTTATGTATTGCTATTTTTGCTTTTGTCCAGTCTCTGAATTTTTTGTCAGCACCCGTATGATCAAAATGACAATGTGTATTTACTATAAGCTTTATTTTTCTTGGGCCAAACCCAAGTTTCATTATTTCATCCTTTGTTTCAGAAAAAAAGGCTCCCGTGCCTGTATCTACAAGTACTTCGCCATCTATTAGATAGATGTTTGAATCATAACCAACCCCATCAAACAAAAAAATATTTTTATGAACCTGCATATAGACCTTATGTTATTTACACATAAAATTTTTTAAAGGGTTAAGAAACAAAAAATTATATAAATTTTATCTTTCTCCCGAGAAGTTCGTGCGTATTTACAGCAATAAAGTCGTCGTCTGTCTCTACAATCATCAGATTTCCTTTCAACGAGACTATTTTTCCGTTCAAGGTTTTATTTTCCAATTTTGTAATAAATTTCGGAATAGCAGATATTTTTTCTAGGTGATAAAATTTTCGAAGATCGAAAATCTCTGCATCATTTTTTAACATGCCTATTTTTTTTAATCGTTCAATCCCATCTGAAAGGTTTTTTAATGAAAGATTCGGATCTGCGAACAGGTTATTAAATTTTTGTTGTCCGTTTACCCTGTCAATTATGTTGAGGGTTTTTGCTACTTTTTGTTCTGTTTGCCTTGCAATTTTTCCATCTTTTATGCGCACTATCTTTGCCCCGAAATCTGCTCCCTGTTCTATCAGTCTGAGCCTTAATCTGTAAGTCCTTGAAATACCTACTTTAAGAAGGGAGTCAAAAGAAGCAAGATAAATATAAAACTCATCATTCATGCACATCTTTCTTTTGCCTTTATTAAGGCATTTTGAACCGTCACATTTTACACAGCTAAAGTATTCGTCTAATTGTTTGCAAACCTCGCATTTAGAGCCGTAAGAAATCTCTGCATTATTGGGGCATGGCCGGTACCCATTTTTCCAATAACCCACACAATATTTTTTTCCTATTTTCCAACTAATTTTCTGTTCAAACAGCGGCCAACTCTTTATCCCGTCATCTTCCCTTATCTCTATTGTCGGGCTGAAATTTTGCCACTGTATACGGAAAATCTGGCCATCCCAATCAGTCATGAAATATTATTTGCCAGCCTATACTTAAATATTAAAAAACTTCTGCCAAATATCAAATATGAAAGATTTTAAAAAAATAACTATAGAAGAGTTAGGAAAAGTTTTGGAAGAGGCGTGGTGTAAAGAAACTTCTTCTGACCCTGAAAATTGGACTCCTGAAAATCCTGCCTATGGTCAATGTGCAGTAACCGCCCTTGTCGTCCAAGACTATTTCGGTGGAAAAATAGTACATGCTGATGTGATTGTTAATGGAAAAAGCGTATCACATTACTTCAACAAAATAAATAACGAAGAAATCGACTTTACCAGAAAACAATTTCCTTCTGAGGCTATTATACCAAGTGGGAAAGTGTATAAAAGAACAAGAGATTACATTCTTTCATATCCAGACACTATAAAAAGATATGAAATTCTGAAAGAAAGGGTTGATTTCGAAATTAACTCCAGTTCCTAGCTTTATTTTTTCACTGGTCTAATCAACTCATCAATGGCTTAAAAGGTATGTAATTTTTAGTCAGTACGTTAACACATACAGTCATCCCATGAAAACATCTTAATATTGTAGTCACCCAATATTTTATATATATAGAAGTTGAGGCTGATAAAAAAGAAAAAATATTATGACGCTCTTGAGAATATCAAAAAATAGGAATATCAGACCAATGATAGAGCTGGTAATTAAAGAATACAAATCACTGAAGAAAATAATAAATGGATGACTACAAAAATAAAGACCGTAGTCACCTAGATAATTTTGCTGTCAACTCCAATCTTTAGTTAGAAATTGCTAGCTTTAATTTTTAACGATTTCTATTAATTTGTTTCTTCTTTCATTTATCAGATCTTTATAGTTTTTATCTATATCAGTTATATCTAAGTACTGCCTTGTTTTTTTCTAAATTTATCATCCCATCCTTATAAAATCCTTTGTCCTTGTCCCATCTGTGTTTTATATACGCTGCATTTATTTTATCTTTTTCTTCATGATCAGATATTTCATGACCAAAGAGCAATACATTTATATCTACCAAGTCCTTTTTGTTTATCTCTATTATCTGCAACTTTTCCAGCATCAAATCAGCCAAGGATATTGTTGGATAATCTATTTTTAATCTATCAAGTTTTTCTCCGAAACGTGGGTTTTTATAAAACGGGACCTCATGACAATAAGATAATTTATCAAGAAAAATGTCAACAGCAAATCCTCTGGTCTTGTCTATAAAAACTTCTCTTCTCCCAGTTGTCAACGTGCTTATTCCTCTCTCTTTTTCAAATCCATGAGATATAAAAAATTCTCTGATCTGCTTAATTTGGCTGCTATATCCTGCTACATCCAAATCTGTGAATGCTTTCTTGTCTTTGCCTAGCCGTTCTAAACTGGTTAATAACTCTCTGGCCTCTGGCGAGCTATGCATGTATACAGCTACAGCACCCATAGCACGCAGTGTTATACCTTTATCTTGTGCAGCATCTATTAGGTCATTTGCGATACGGACAAATTCCTCTTCTAGTATGTCCATCCTAAATCCTCTCAGCGAAAAAATTATCCTTCTACCTTGTAATAATTCTCCACGCCTTTGTCACTGAGCTCTATAATAAATCCTCTCAGTATTCCTTCCATATATTCTGAACCTGGGTTCACTACAGGCGTGTTTCCTATCTTATCCTTTGCATAACTCTCATGAATATGGCCATGCAATCCTATCATGGGCTGATATTTTTCTATAACTTCCCTTACAGCCTTACTTCCTACATGCTCCATCTCAACAGTTCCTGCAACTATGACAGGCTTTAAATTTTTAAGTTTAGGGGCAAAATCAAGTCTTGTATTATACGGGGGTGCGTGGGTGTTTAGTATTGTTTTTTCTGGGTTTTCAACCTTCTTAAATAATTTTTCAAGGTCTTTTTTTAAGTTCTTTTCTTTCTTTTCCCTGGGAGTATTCCATGGCGTTGGGTTGACATACTCATAACTTATAGTTTCAAATCCTCCTATTTCAACAACCCTGTCTAACGGCCATATAACACCCTTATCCTCATAGGATTTTATTATATCATCTACCAAGAAGTCGTCGTCATTTCCTGGCATTGCCATAACCTGAACTTTTTTTGTGTCTACCTTTTCTATTAAAAAGTCCATCCACTCTCTTATCCGGTTACCTATAGCTTCGAATATCTTCTCATCCACCAGCTTTTTATCCTGCTGCATAGCTTTCACTTCTTCTGGATCAGTCCTGAAAGAATATGCTCCTGAATCTCCTATCCTTCTTTCATAGTCCTTTATTTCGTCTTCGGTCCTAAAAGTCCATTTTCTCCCAAAATAATGGGATACCCATGTCCCATCATCACGCTCTATTATTGGAATAAGAGCTTTCCCTGTCAGGTCTCCGCATAGCATCAATATATCTGCTTTATGAAATTCCGGAACGTTCACCCATTTCCTCCATACATAATTACTGCCATGGGCGTCTGCAGAAAAAAACATTCGTGCCATTCTTATCATCTCCATATTTTAAATCTAGACTTCAAATTTAGTTGAAAATTTTCCTAAAAATGTTATAAATGCTAAGTAATAACTATAC
>Ga0164310_10000249_pt1 | contig 27655 bp, 18 predicted proteins | sample GuaBasSedimGuay1_FD_121795 | JGI IMG/M metagenome (GOLD analysis project Ga0164310, IMG submission 121795) | Subseafloor sediment microbial communities from Guaymas Basin, Gulf of California, Mexico - Guay1, Core 4569-9, 0-3 cm | ecosystem: Environmental > Aquatic > Marine > Hydrothermal vents... | reverse complement strand
CCCTCTATTTCTGGGGAGCCCCTATAATGGGTCTTGGAATGGCCGGAGGCATAGTGCCAGTCATAGCGAGATATATCCGTAGAATGTCTAAAAAATCGTTCACCACTAGAAGTACCACCGTAACTGGGCGGGAGCGCTTCCCGCTTTGGAAGTGGTTTCTGATTCCTCTCCTCGTAATGTGGGCGCTCAGCATCCTCTGGTACGTCATCCTCACGCCTAAATTCCCCCTCTTGATGATCTTTCCCCTTATAATAGCCGTTCCCGTAGCCCTAGTGCTAATTGATGGAAGGATGCTCGGAGAGACTGGTATAACATTCGCATCTGGACAGTCAGGGAACCTTATGCGTCTAGTCTACTGGTCGAGTGGATATCAAGGAATCGACGTCTGGTTTGTACCTACACCATGGAGAAGCGGAGCAGCCGGAACTTTAAGCCAATTAAAGGTATGCGACTTAACCGAAACAGATGTGTTAAGCTTTCTAAAGATGTGGTGGCTCTTTCTCCCCATAGGAGTTCTAGTGGGATTCGCCTACGTGCAGCTATTCTGGTCTATAGCTCCCATACCTTCCGGCAGATATCCAGGGGCAGAAATATTCTGGCCGATCTCCGCGGTTAATGAATGCCTATGGATCAGAGGCTTACAACGCGGATTATTCAGACCGGACTGGCTCGCCGGCTCCTTCATTATCGGATTCGCGTTGGCGTCAGTGTTCGAATTAGCTAGGCTAAACACTATAGTGCCCTTCATCGCTATAGTTGCAGGCACAGTTACTTATACACCCTACGCAGTAACGTATGGAATAGGCCTCGTGATCAGAATGGTGCTCTGCAAACTTCTCGGCAAAAAATGGTTTGAAGAAAGGAAGCAGATGCTTTCAGCGGGGATAATGATAGGATACAGCATCGCAGCCATAATCGGCATCAGCGTAACTCTCATAATGAACTCGATATGGATCCTACCCTACTAGTCCCTCTGTTTTTTAATTATGTTTCCGCTTTAAAATCACGTATCCAGCCTTTTCCAAGAATCGGAAGTATCTGATAAGTTCTTTAAGATCAAATTTTCCAACCTCATTTACGACGTGTCGATGTATCTCAAGCAAGCTTCTCCTCCCATCTATCCAGAATAAAGGTATGTTGAAGCTGCTGGAATAAGCCGGTTCCCACCTGCATTCCCTTCTAAGGTCTTCTGGAAGATCCTTGAACGTTAACGTGCCCACTATGAGCCTTTCCGGAACGATGCCGGAGGCTATCTCCTCCTCCCCAGAGAGCTTGGATTCTAGAATTATCTTTCCTAGACCTTTAATCTTAACAAACCGGTCGATGAATCCGTTTACGGCTTCCTCCTCGGTTCTTATCCTCGAATCCAGCCTTTCCCTAACACTATCCAAAGCTTCTCTAAGTAAGGAAGCCTCCTCCTCAGTAGAGGCTAATCTAAGCACGCTCTTTAAGGCGTTATCACCAACTTCTCTCCAGCATGAAAGCTTGCTCTGAAACTCCATAATCGTCCTTATTAAGCTCTTCCTCAGATCGTCCCTGCCTTCTTCACGCAGGCTGTGAATAGCGGATATTATGCGGCTGGCTTCCTTAAGTACTTTAGACTCCACCAGCCTATAAGTTTCCTCCAGAAGCCATATGGCATCCTCCAATGACGCGTAGGCTATGAAGAGCATATAGGAGGCTATGAAACAGCTCGTTTTAAAAAGAAGATTTCTGTCGAGTATTTTAGGAGTATCCTTCGAAGTGTGCCAGAAGCGGTCTGGAATGCCGATGATGGAGGGCGTCGGTATTCCGAAGCATGGATCCGCTATCAAATTATCATCTAGTATGTAACTGGATATGCGCCACTTCACATCTTCGCCTAGAATATCCCTCGCGAGTCCTATAGCCAAAGCATCAGTGAACGATAAAGATACATGTGGATTCTCACATATCCTAAGCATGCTTTTGCATTTCTCTTGGTTGCCGCCTATCATATCTGCATTTATGCCTGCTACAACTCTAGATTCGATGCCCCTATGCCTCAGCATATAAGCCATGGTGCCATAACATTCAAGGGTGAAGATGAACCTTAAACCCCGCTTAGGTTTCGGCAGCTTTCCTTCTTCTATAAGCCTTTTAATGCCCTCCGCCACCTCGATCATCACGCTGCTTCCTGAAGCGTTATCGTTAGCTCCCGGTTCATAGAGGTGGCCTATCACCCATATCTCTTCTTCAGTGATTCCAGGTATGAGGGCTGAAACAACTTTGAAGGAGCCCCTGTAAAGTTTCGACTTAACGATGGCTTTAACTTTAACCTTAGCATCCTTCGCTGCCAACTCTAGAATTAGATTTTTCAGCCATGTACCCGTCTCCGGAGAGAGACTGAAGCCGAAGAGTTTATTAGCGTTACAAGGTAGGAAGCAAGCGTTCTCCCACGCAACAGAGTCTGACGGCGCCTTAACGCCATGTCCACCATACTTATACGATGCTATGCCTATGGCTCCATGCTCTATGGCGTATGGCTCCACTGAGGGGGCTGGTTTATCTGTCAAGATGACTTTACCCTTAAGATCTAATCCTTCATAGCTCTCCGGCTTATCAGCATCCTCGACGTAAACAATTTCAGCTTCTACACCCTCTTTTGGGGTTGGAGCACTATGCATGATCAGGCTTTGAGGTATCTCCTTATATCTAGCTAGAATTCTCCTATGCTCTTCAGGTTCTATCAATTCGAGAGTAGCATCTTCCACATCCCAGGCTTCAGGCATCACCCAATCGCCGAATTTCGTTCTCCCATCCGCCGGAACCTCTAAGACCTCAACCTCTAAGCCAGCTTTCCTAAGTCTCTCAGCGCAGTAATCGGCAGTTTTGGAGAACCTGGAGAAGTCGAACCATCTATCGTTCTTCCATATTTCGTAAACAGTCTCACATATTTTCTCTCCTTTAAGTATCTCCGAGAGAAGCGGAAATAATTCCTTAAAGGATTTCTCCATCAGAACACACCACTGTTCCTATCCTTAAATCCACCATATTTAGGTTTCCCTAAGAACTATTAAGATTCACGGATCAAAAACTTTTCTTCTCATTAACTTCATCTTATACTAAAATGCAAACATTAGGTAAGGGAGCTTATAATCTCTAAATCCTTAAACGGATCTCTTATACGTTCCTCAATTGGTCTATCATCAATAACGTAGCATACAGTCTTGTTCTGTTTAACAGCCTCCATAGCTAAGACTGAGCATAGCGTAGCATCTTCTCCTGAAACACAGACTACATTTGCTCTTGAGACCATTTCTTTAACGGTCTTTATTGTCTGCTCTAAATCAGTCGTATCAACGTTGGCAACGAAGAACTTAGGCGGTCGAATACCCCTCATAATTAAGCCCTCTTTAAACTCATCAATTTTTTTATGAACATCTGGGTAAGGCGATATCAGATATAGTGTAGTTGGATTGTATACATTAACTAGGTTGTAAAGCTTGCTTAGGTAGGGATCAAACGAGGTGACAATCTCACACGTCATCGCACTCCATTCGAGAAGTACATTCCTCACATGTGAAGCGGTCTTGCGGATAGCTTCCACTGGATGAGAGGATAAGCCATGTGAGCTACACATCATTTTCAGACTGTATCCTCCCACTTCAGGTTGAATGACTATTTCATTCTCCGTCCAACCGATCTCTGGAAGATCATACGCAAAGCTGATCTTTCTTATAACCCCGCCTTTAGAAGGTTCCTCCTTAATCTTCACTTCACGTGCACGTAATCGCTTAGTCACAAACGCGATGAATGGTTCAAGCTCTTTAGCCGTCAGCCTGAGAGGCAAATATAGAACTTGAGGCTTATCAGCTCTTATTATACTTTCATCCTCGATTCTCCATTTCCTAAGTAACGAAGGAGTGACGATAACAGAGGATCGCAATGCAGGGATCAAAGAAGCGATAGCAGCCGTAAACCCTGAAAGAAGGATGGAAATAATTCCCCAATCAGCCGAGACTTTCTCTCGCACTTGAAACCCGCCCAATAGAGCGGCTATTCGATAACCAGATATTCCGAATAGATAGCCGAATCCTCCGCCAATAAAACCGATGATCAATGCCTCCGCAACGAAGAGTGTAGCTATATGTGTCGGATTTAGTCCTAACGAAGATAGGGTGGCTATTTCATTTCTACGCTCATTCACCGCGGCGAACATTGACATTCCTATATTCAATATAACTAGAATCATGAGAGGAAAGACGAGTTCAACTCCCTGCGCCTCAATATAGCTCCCTAAAGAATGCAGAGTTAAGGATCCTGGATGCGACACGTAGGCGTTATACTCATAAGTAAGCGCAACTATTTCCGCTAGGGATTCATAGTTTTCCTCGTTATCGAGTTGAACGGCTACGCGTGAAATAGATACCTTAGGTAAAGTGAGCGCCACTTCATAATTCACAATGATGGCGTGGGTTACTGGACATGGGATGAAATCTCCCTTTACGATATAATAGGGCAGAAATGATAAGCCGTTAATATCTACAAGTTTTTTCATAGCGTCATCGTCAAAGAAACCTCGGATGACAAATTTACGCCCAAATCCATAAAGATTATCCCCTACATAAACGTTCAATGATTCGTGCAGAGAGGAGCTTACGATGATGCCTTCAAGATCATCATCTTCTAGATAGCTTCCATTAGTTACCACACGGTTAATGCCTGTAATTTTTGCTTCCTTACTCGGGATTATGCCGATGATGCCTAGAACATTCGTTGATTCTCCACTCTCCGAATATAAACGTCCAAGAGAGCTCCCTAACGTGACTGGACTATTCTCTGCTTTTGGCGAAATCAACGTGATATTCGGATAGGATTTTATCCACTCCATGAATGATTCAGGTATGGAAACAAAGGATCCTGGTTCTCCTCCTAAAGGCTCATCTTTAATCAGCAGAGCATCTACAGGTATAGTAGGTCTCAATTCTCTCTTCCATAATCCGTATCCAGGGGATATTGAGGTTAGAGATATAAATCCGAAGACAAGCATGATCACGCTGAATATATTCATCAGCGTCCTCATTCTCCTCCTCCTCAAGTTCCGACTGCCCATTAAGAATGCCGCGGCAATCGCACTTTTGAATTGTATTGATTTGCCTCTCTCTTCTTTCCGAGAGAATCTGATGAAAAGTAACGATACGATCTTCCCTATTATGAAGGTGAAAGCACTCATACCTATGTATGTTGATTGAGGAATCAGATGGCATCCTGGAAAGACTAAGAAAAATAGCGTAACCAAGAAGATATACAATATTGCCCCCGCAAGGGAGGTGATTGAAATCAAAAGCTTTCTGTTATTCACTGCTATCTCCAAACGGGCGGATCCTTCCGCCATGAGAGAGGCTGATGCGAAGGCGATAAACAGGAACAAGAAAAGCAATGGAAGGAGAGAATTTGAACTTGACTCAATCAAACCCTCAAGTGTGCTTTTAGTTCCCGTTGCTATTATATATGCGCTTCGCAGCTTTGCGAATGACTGATCTAAAAATCCCTTCCTCAACAAAATTGAAGATTCCTTAACTAAATTATAGGCATTCAGTAGACTTTCCTTCTCTATCTCAACTAGAAAACCAGCCGTTAGGCAATCGTAAAGAAGAGAAAAGCCGGAGCTCAATATTTCCTTTACATACTCAGTATTTGACAAAATATTATGTTCTCTAACATCGATATGTAGAACCTCGCCTTGCGATAACTTAAAGTAGCCCGTTTTCCCCGCCAAGATGAATGTCTGAGAATATTTTTGAGGGAAATACGCCTTAACCTGGATCTTAACCTCAGTGTCGGCTGGAACTACAACCAATCTTTCATCGAAGCCGAGATGCTCGAAAAGATCTGAGTAACTTCCATATTCCTTAACAGGTCCAGTCCAATAACTTTCACCGCCTTTAGTTCCCAAAACTGTGAATCGATAGCTATAGGCCACCTTGTTTGTTTCAATATATCTGATCTGTCCATCCAAGTATATTGATGCCCCCTTTCTAAGAATGAATCGACGTGAAGAAATAGAGTTTGAAGACAGCCATGTGCGCCATCTCTCCGGAACATAATCCATTCCAGGTGTTCTTCTATCATCATATGTGACATAGATCAGGTATGATTCTTCTTTATCAACTGATGTATGGAATCTCCCCGCGGAGTCTGTTTTTACTCTCTTCACAAAACGTCTCCAATGATAAGTTAGTATCGTCACGTTTGCTCCGCTGAGGGGATTTCCATTCTCATCAAGAACGGTTCCCGCCACACTCGGCTTTTCCTGAGCTTTGACTTCATCAATAGAGGCTTCAGCTAAAAGAATCACGAATAAGAGAAGGATTGAAATTCTATAAGGCCTCCGGATATTTCACTCCCCCAATATTCTATTAGTCACTTTTGACTTATCGCTTCCTTGGATACTACTATTCGAGACCTATCCTGCTTTTTATCCATCAGCCATTTTTACAAGACAGAAGAAGTTTTAGCGGTATTTAAAGATTTTCGAAATTTAAGAAACCTCAGCACATAGAGATTAAAGGACTTGGAATGATAAAAAAGAAGGCTACAATGATGTTGAGGAGGATCCGCGGGCTCACCTTTCTCTTCGCCTAAAATAATATGTAATGTCTTGTAGCGATGATGAAATCTTGTTTCAAGCAGGACCATGAATGAAAAAGTATAAATCTTATTTCTTATATTCTTTATTGAAATCTTGGAGGCTATATCCATTGAAAGCTGTAAATCGCCTATTCCTCATATTTCTGATGGTGATGCTATTCCAGCCGCTTGTAAATAGCTATGCAGCTTCACCTACCGCAATAAGTATTCGCGGCAAAGTTGTCGATTTCAAGACAGGTAAACCTATTCCTAATGCGACAATAATCATGTGGGACTTGAATACGCTTCAGCTACATATATGCTTCACGGATGAGAACGGGATCTACAGGTTTTCTGGACCGTTTCTGAAGCTGGAGCACACATATTATATATATGCGTACAGAGGCAATTTTACCCAAAAAACTGTGGATTACGTTCCATCAGTTAAGAAAATTGAAATAAAATCTCAGGGAGAATATGAAGTAGATTTCACACTTGTTCCTGGCGCATTGATCGAACTAGAGGGTTCATGGTATCTCGTTCAATCTCCGAGTCCTAAAGGAGAACGTGCATTCTTCCTTAAGGTTCTGAACGAAGACGGCTCTCCACTGAACCTTGATCCTAATATGATAGATGAGTATGGATATTCCGTCCACGCATGGTTTCTTGAGCTTAGCAAGAAGCTTATCATTATTCCAGCTGACACTCCGATAATCGTAAAGGCTCAGATCTGGATTTTCTCAAGAATTCAGAGGCGCCTGACTAAAGAGAATATAATCTTATATAATGGATCCTTAGCTTTTAATCTTCCTCAAGGCTCTAAGTGTGCCCTCCAAATCTCTCATTACAGCCTCAGTAGAGGATTAAGCGTCGCTGATACGGTGTTTACGGATATATCTTCTCAGGTTGATGAGGCACAAAGCATCGGTTTTGTGGTATTCGATGAAAGAAGAAAGATGGCGGGCTCAAAGCAAAAAATTATGGAAGCATCTTCTCTTCTAAAACGTGCGAAGAGCGAAGAGGATTATCTGAAGATCTGGTCGATTCTCCGAGCCGAGATTGAACAGATGGATCTCGTTTCCAAAACGCTTCAAAATATGCGCTTAATCAGTAAAACAAGTGCAGTTTATCTCTCAGCGATTATGGCGGTATTCAGCGTCGTGTTAGCTTTCTTCCTGTTTGAGGAAGAAAAGAAAAAGTTGATCTCGAGCATAATAATATATGTTGTTTTCTTGTTTCTTCTATACATTTTGTATCCCGGCGCTCAGATAGTGATAGCTGAAAATAGCCTCTTGTTCCTTACGTCAGCCGCGGTCTCCTTCCCATCTATTTTAGCCATTGTCTTCGTTATTCCACGCGTATGGAAAGAAAGAACAGTTGAGGGAGAAGTCTCATGGAGAAGCGCTATCTCAGTAATATTCTCCATGGGAAAGAGGCAGATAAGACGTAGGAAAATACGGGGCTTCTTTACAATACTATCAATAATTATCCTCATCTTGGCGTTCACTTCCCTCACCTCTTTCGGAACAGTCTTTGATGTAGTCTCCGATAAAATCAGTAAATCCCCCTCACCCGACGGAATACTCGTGAAACGCATGGTGAATGAAACATCTTTCCTCTTTATACCGCTGGGAATGGAAGACCCAAAGATCCTTTCAAAGATAATAAGTATTAAAAATGTAGCTCCCAGAATTGAAAATCTCCCGAGTTCTGACCCTGTCGCTACGCTTAGGAATCCAAAATCGAAGCATAAAGCTTTGATTTACGGAATCCTTGGCATAGACCCCGCTAATGAAACAATCTATGTTCCTATAAACAAAATCATCAGGGAAGGAATGTTTCTAAGCGAAGACGGTGAAAACGAGATATTAATAAGTCCAGAACTAGCCGACATCTTGAACGTAAAAATTAATGATACAGTATCTTTAAGCATACATGGCATCTCCAGAGTTTCAGGTAACTTCACCGTTAGAGGAATATTTGACAGCGAAAAATATGCGAATCTTCTTGATTTAGATGGGAAGCCATACGGTCCTGCACGTATGCTCCCCGACGGCTCTTCAAGACTCTGCAACAGTACAGAATTTATCATCATGAATTGGAGAGCTGCCGCGAATCTTCAGAACATTGCAAGCATGTTGAATCCTCAAGGGGCACCGCAGTTCGCCGTGCCTTCAGAGATAGCTTTTCAAACCGAAGAAACAGGAGATATAGACTCCATGGTTAGACCTCTCGTACTAGTTTTTAATTATGATGTTTTCGTCTCCTCTGGGGAGGGTATCAAGTACTTCCATACGGGCTCATACGTCGAGGTCAAAGGTGCAGCTGAACTTCTTCTTCCTCTAGTTATGGCTGGCTTAAATGTTGGGATGGTTATGTTGAACAGCGTCTATGAGCGGAGAAAAGAGCTCAAAACCCTTCTAGTGCTGGGGCTAAATCCAACTCATATAGGACTGCTCTTCGTAGCTGAAGCTGTTATTCTCGGCATGGTTGGAGGCAGCTTAGGTTACTTATTCGGCCTCGGATTCTATAGAATCGCGGTGCTATTCAATCAAGATCTTATGGTCCGTGAGAAACTGGAGTGGTGGTGGAGTGCTATTGGATTCGTAATAGCCATAGCAGCCTCCGTAGCATCCGCAATAAGACCTGCGATCTTGGCAGTTAGTACCTATACACCTTCAAAGGTTAGGAAGCATAAGCTACGTGAGAAAGAGGCAAGAGAACGTAGAGAGGAAATATTCAAGGTGTATCAGGCGAAGGAATATAGTATGCCTGTAAAGGTCAGCCCCAACGAGATAGAATTTTTCGTAGGTTTCATCCTAAATCGTCTGGATGAACTGAAAAGTGGATACACGGAGAGAGTTGAGAATGTTGAGGAGATGCCGGAGATCGAAAACGTTAAAGGGGAACTCGTTCGAACGATCAAGTTTAATTATCGTTTCGAAGTCTCCGGGCGAAAAAGAGAAACCAAAAACAGTCTAATTATAACTAAAGATCCCAAGGAGAATTACTATCGTGTAAAGATGATTTCGGAACCAGCTGTCCCTGGAATGCCGGAGGATGCTATTGACAGAACAGTGGACGTCATCTTCAATATGATGGTATACTGGGCGAAAAACAAAAGAAGACTAATAGGATAAATACGCGGTTTCATTCTTCAACAAAGATTAAACTTGTGAATAGCCTCTCACAGTATCCTTAATTGGCATATACCCCTCCTTTTTTAAAGGAAAATGGATGGAGAACTAACGAGATGGCTAAGCTGATATGTGACAATTGTCCTTAGGATATCTCTCAATCCCTTATATTAAACAATCCTTCACTGAAAAAGAAGGTACACCGGGAACCGTAGATTCCCAGTTTTTCACCTTAGGTATGCTTAAGCCAGAAGTAAAGGGCACCTAATACGTAATTAAGGTTTGACAAGTTTTCTAGAACTTCCGCTAAATCAAGGATTTTCAGGGTTATATGCCTGGAACAGTTCTTGTAAGTTTTCTAAGCTAGGGGTGAATCCTGTCAAGGATGTGTAGAACTCGGCTTCGTTAATCTCCGCTGTTAGGGATTGCTTCTCTGATCCGAAGGGAAGTTCCCCATGGTTAGAACCGAGGTTTTCCCCTCAGATTTCCTCGGTACTTCTGGTAGAGCTCTAGGATGAACCTCAGTTTCTCTAGATTTCCCTATTTCGATTCTCCTTTTGAAACGAAGCGTCTCCGAAGATGCCTCTTCATGGCGGGGACGAATACGTGCAAAAATATACATAGATGCACATTTCTGTGCTTTGTGAATTAATTATGTTAGTTGAGTGTCGAATTCCCCATTTTTGACCATAAATCTCTTAGGAAGGCTTAAACCCCCATTCTTAGCCCATTTTCGAAACAACTATGAAAATGGATGGAGTCCTCATCGCCGCAAATCCTCCCTCACTGTATGATGATAAATGGGCTCAACGCGATGAATATGAATTAGCGGATGTCTTCAGCTATAGCTACAAGAAGAACCGTCGACCTAAACGTATAGAAAAGGCTTTCGGCAAAGGAAAGGCTATCTTTTACTCTGAACCAGTGGAGCTCATGCTGGAGAATGAACCGAATGATGAGTTAGCGCAGAGAATTCTAGCAGAGACTCTAGCATTAGGGATCATAAATATGATGTTCTTAGAACATCCGGCTACCGCTGACATTAACATACTACATACTGCTCATCGGATTTTCTAAACGATTCTCCATCTATTCTCAGTTCTACTTTTCCTTCTTCTCGGATACTCATTTTTTGAATAATAGTTTTCTAAAGGGGTATGTCCACCAAAGAATTTCTATTTTTTTCTGGGTATAGCTCATCCATAAACAAGCTAAAGACAGGAGATTATTTCATCTGACTACTTAAGCACAATAGTATTTTTATCTTCTATCATCACTTTAGATGATCTGCCGCCAGTCACGTTTCAAAACACTAATACTATGACTCACTCTAAAGCATGCTCAAAGAGGTGAAAACTAGAAAAAGAGGATTCCCTCCTTCGCCCAACGGGCATGCCTGACTGCTTTGGTAAGTTCCAGCGATTTGTCGAGTTCTCGAACTCCTTCTTTCTCCTTTCCTTTTACTATGTTTGCTATCCCTATTATATAATGTAGGTATGCAAATGTATTTAGATACGATCTGTATCCTGGAACCGAAGATGCTCCGGCTGAGGAGAATAGACGAGATATTATTCCCTTTTCGTCCCCAACTCTTTCAAGCATTCGTTCTATCTCAGACCGTGCTTTATCTATTATTTTTTCGATTAGTGTTCTCGCTTCCGCTTCTCTCCCCAGTTTTTTCAGGATTAAAGCTTTAAATACGCTGTGTTCACTCCTTAAACCTAGAGTTCGTTGAAGAGCATCGTTCCAAACTTCACCTGCAGAGGCTTTATTCCCCAGTTTTTCGTAAGCAAGACCCGCATAGTATAGCTGCATTACATCGTTTCTATATTTGGGATGAGGAGCTCCTACGCCGAGATTCTCGGGATACTTCGTAGCGTTAAGGAAACATTCTAAAGCTTCTTTTATTTTGTTTTCCTTCATCAGTTTTAATCCTTTAGCCATTAGAGCGTCAACGTATATCTCCCAGAAGCCATAATATGCCTCCATAGGTTCAAAGAACGTGTTAAGCAGCATATCTAGGGCTTTATCGGGCTTCCATACATCTATGTAGGCTGAGCTTAGGCTAGCGATTAGTCTATCTCGCCTGGTCGCTTTGGGGGCGTTCTCTAATAGATTAGGCCGCTCTTTTAATAGGCCCATCCTTAAGTACACATCATCTAGTTCCATATATAACACGTAGTTTTGCGGGGATAGACTGATAGCTTTTTTATATGCTTCGATGGCTTTTTCCCCCTCGTTTGTTAATGCATTATATGCGGCTCCCAAGTTTCGGTATAGAATTGCATCTTCCATTCCTAATTCGGAGGCTTTCTCCCATTCCCGAAGTCCTTCTTCATGTCTGTTTCTGTAATATAGAAGATTGCCCAAGAGATAGTGCGGCGTCGGAGAATCTGGAATTGTTTTTGCAGCGTCCTCTAAGATGTCTATTTCTAACAGTCTATGTGGAAAAACGTAATCGATCCTTTCTTTTGCAGCATCCTTATAGCATTTAATTGCCTCTTTAGTCTTCCCCATCTTCTTTAGGGCGTATCCCATATAATAGAGTATCATTGGATTCTTGATTCCGCGATTTAAAGCTTCCCTCAGAATCTCGACTGCATCACTATAAAAACCTGCAAATATATAATCTTTTGAAACTTCCAGTACTTTCTGATAATCTGCAAAGACTATTCTATCAAATTCATCATCGGATGATAAGAAATGCTTCTCTGCGAGCACCATGTAGTCAAGAGGCATTAAATCATAGGCTTCTTTGATTATTTTTATTGCTTCTTTACGCTTGCCTTGCCTTCTAAGAGTAGCGGATAACATGGTGATTGCTCTAAGATTGTGACTATTCTCTTCAATTGATCTCCTGAACATTTCTTCAGCATTCACATACTGATTTAGCCTTGCATTCATGATTCCTAAAAGGAAAAACGCCAACGTCTTCATTTTCGCCACTGTATAGAGCTTCCAAAGATTTCTTTCCGCATCTTCATAATCTTCCAATGCCAACAATGTTAAACTTAGGTAATATCGCGCCTCTTCGCTGTATGGATCTCTCTTCAACGCTCTTCTGAGAACTTCTTCCGCCTTGCCATACAGGCCTGAAAGGTAGAATATTAAACCTAACGATGTTAAGCTCTTGGAAAAGTTCTTATCTTTCTCAAGAGATCTTTCAAAGAATCTTTTAGCTATAAGCAGAGGCCTCTTCTTCGCCGCGTCCATGCCTTTCAACCAGAGTTCCTCCGCCGTGTCTCCCCATCCCCAATTCTCCTCCTCACCCCTCCATGAGGGAACCTCAGGATGTTTCGTTCTGTATTTACGGAAGTTCCATGAGATAATCTCGTTTCCTTTTGAATCAGTTATTCTAAGGAGGGGTTCTCTCCGCGGCAACTTAACCTCTTTAACTATCAAGATGCTTGGAGATAGCTCTATAGATTCTTCATAAACTATTTCTCGGCCTTCCCTTATCTCAAGCTTAGCGTTTTCACATACTATTGCTGGACAGACTGCAACCTTAAATCTTCTCCCATTTATCTTCTCCACATGTAGGGAAGCATTTTCATTTGCATAGGTTATTCCCCCTAAGTCTCGAACCGGATACCAGTATTCAGTCCATGTTTCGAAGGTCAGCGGGTTTATGAATTCAACTATCCCCTGAGTTAGGAATCTCCCACTCTGCATCTCAACGTAAGGTATACCCCTGTCTGAAAGGAGATTCTTCCAGAAGAGACCGCTCTTAGAAGTTCCCCACGTAAACAATTTTTTACCCGGTATGATGTTGTGATCTGCGACGTGAACTACTCCTCTGCCGTTATCATAGTTATACGCCGCAAAGAAGTCCTCTTCAGAGTCTAAGATGAAGAGTTCCGCAGGTCTTATATAGTTCTTATACCAGCTTAAATCGACCCCCCGTTCATTCACAGGAAAACTTCCATAATTAGTGTAATAGCCTGGATAGAAGATTCGAAGACCCTCACTTGCCGGTATAGCTGCGTTAGACCAGAAATAGTATCTCTGAGGCACCAAGTCAGTATTGAATGTTCTTATTTCAGTTTCTATCCTCGATATGCCCGGCTTCAGCGTCAAGGTTACTAGATACCTAACGTTGTTAGTTAGATTTATGTTACCTAAAAGTACAGATACGCTTCCATCCTCATTCCTTCTAACCGTATAATCCACAGGTGAGAAGTTATCTACCGTATGGGAGGGAAACTGACATAGGTTGAACTCTATTCCTACGGCGATCCAAGCGCCTCTGATAGCTATTAAAGTCGGTCTAATCGTATCTATGTAATTAAAGACATGGCTGTTAGATATTTTATCAAACAATGAGAATAGACGAGCTCCAAGTTCCGGTCTGAACGTGAGCTGAAGATACTCATTTTCGATGACAACTTCCTTATACTTGAGGGGAGTAGGTTTAGAATCAAAGCAAGTGAGCTTGGTGTATGGGTAATGTTTACTCTCAAAGTATGGAATAGGATCCTCACCCAGCACGCGATATGTAGGTTTAACAACAATTCTTTCCCAAACTTTGCCGCCATCATACAATTCGCATCACTCGGCACTATCTGGCACTTTCCGATATAAAGAACAGCCAAATAAATCCTTTTCTTCCCCCACTTTACAAAGAACTCGTCTCAAACTATTCGTGACGTGCAGTTCCTAGGATGCTTTTTAGGCCTACTCTCGGCTTCCTCTATACTGTACATAAAACACGATGAAGGTGAGAGTAAGCCTGAAGAGGAATGGCAACTTCTCCACTATAGATCTTTCAGATCTCATAAAGCGCTGTATTCTTAAATGATCCAGGAGTAGCCTCTGCTATGTCAGTCGGGACTTCTGTTCCCATGCGCCGCTTTCTGAGCTGGTGGTTTCTTTCCTTGGAGGATCCACTTGTAGGCTTCCCGATGCCTCTCATGATATTGGAATGTTGATTCGAAGCCGAATTCTTTTTGGAGCTGTTCTATTGTTATGCTGTCGTCTATAGGTTCTACTATGAAGTGCGAGTCGTCTGGGTGGGGTCGTACATCTACACGTCCAGGATAAGTCTTCATGATCTGCTCAGGAATGCCATAATTGAAACCGTAATGTACTACTATGAAGTCGGGGTTTATGTCTCGGTAGACCACGTTCATATGTCTGTCAGTCTCGACTAGTATTCTCCCCAGAGGATCGATTATCCTTGAGCTCTCCGTCCGCACTGATGAGACTACGTAGTAATGATGCAGGTAAGCATAGACCTGAAGGAGGAATCCCCCGTTGTATGCTGATGGCCAGAAGACTATCCTAGCTCCCTTATCAGCTAGCTCCTGCCAAGACTCTGGGAAGCCTATGTCAAAGCATATCTGTATGCCTATCCGTCCGAAGTCCAAGTCGAAGACCGGGACCTCGCTTCCAGGAGTCACGCCTCCCTCAAAGACTGTGTAGTCACTTGAGCTCGTGACTGGGTGAACCTTATCGTATATTCCGAGGACCTCGCCCTCCCTGTCGATTATGACTGCTGAGTTACGTATTTTACCGTCTCGATTCGTCTTTATGGGGCAGATGACGTAGCATCCGGCTGCCCTCGCCTTCTCCCCAACGATTTTAGTAGTAGGCCCTGGAACGTTCTCAGCAACCTCCCTAATGGGCTTGTTAACTGTCACCGTAGTGAAGGTTTCAGGTAGGCAGACTATGTCAGGCTTCTGGAGAAGCGCCAAGTCCAGAAGCTTCATAACATGCCTCCTATTCTCCTCAACAGACCTATGGAAGCATCCAGCCATGCAGACGGTTGCAACACGCACCCTCATCCTAGCTTCACCCTGCCTAGCTAAAAATAAGCAAATTCTAAATCTAAGTTACCATACGCGTATATTTAAAAGTTTAAGCTTATCGGATGATTCGCTACTTTTAAACATTAGGCTCAACAATAAGCAAACGATTAGGTTTAAACTGCATGCTAAGAATGCAATTCTTAGGAGGCTTTGACAGTTTTCATTTCTCAGCCTTATCTCAGAGACTTTAATTCGATCTGCCGCGGTCTTTTTCTCAATGAGAGACTTGTTTTTCTTGGGTATTTTAGGGAGAAAAAAGATATTAAACGTGAGTAGTTCGATTGAGAAACTTGATTCTCCTATTTCCATTGGAGAATTATTCCAAGCGTATTTTCCTTCGAGTTTATAAGTCTATCATATGCTTTTGCAGCTTCTTCATATCTCATCTTAGCTGTGATGAGATCCTTAACCTTTAATAATCCTTTGCTTAAAAGTTTCAACACTAAGATTGTATCGTCCTTCAAGGTCCAAAATCCGTGACTTGATTCGTAACGAGGTCTAATGCTTCCGTGAGCTCCGATTATGACAACTCCCTTTTTATGCACATCTCTATAGAAGTTAACTTCAGAAGTTCCTCTTGTGCTGCCTAAAAGAATAACCCGGCCGAATCGCCCGGCGAGCTTAAGAGCCGTTGGAATAGCCTTGGGGTTTCCAGTAGCTTCAATAACAACATTTGCGCCTTTGCCGTCCGTAATATTCATTACCTCCTCGATTAAATCAGTTCTGTTTGGATTAAGGATGTAATCAGCGCCGCACCTCTTTGAAATCTCTAATCTGTAATCAAACATGTCCACTCCAATTAATGGCATTCCACCACTTAGTTTCGCAAGCTGTAGAGCTAGGTTTCCCACTAAGCCTTGACCGAGAACTACAACTGATTCGCCGAGTTCTATATGTGCTTTTCTCACTCCCTGCAGAGAGATAGAGCCAATAGCGAAGAATGACGCCTCCTCGAATGATAGATTCTCAGGAATCCTTAAAACTTTAGCCTCATCAACAGTCACGTGGGTAGCGTGGGATGTCTGTGAAACCACTCTGTCTCCAACCTTCACTGTTGATTCGCCGCCTGTAAAAGCAACAACCCCTGCATTTGAATATCCTGAACACATTGGAAACATCCTAGGGGTGTTAGGTAATGCCAGTAGAAAAGCTGTCTCTGTCCCCGGACTTATCAGGCTACACACGGTCTCTACTATTACTTCGCCCGGCTTAGGTTTATCTAATGTAAACTCCTCGATTGCTACTCGTCCCGCTTCTTTAAAGACTATTCTTTTTCCAACGACTTCATTTAGATCTCGACTTAAAGGAATATTCAAAGCTATTTCCTCTAAATCTATGTATTATCAAGCCCTTTTATGCTTCGTTGTATATATAATTTTACTTATCTTTCGTTGCATATCTGGCTCTCTAGGAAGTCTATCCAGCGTCGTGTAGTCCTGAATAGCTAAACTATCAACGTACTTTAAATCTACGATTCTATGTGAAGCATCGAACATGAGAACCTTATGCATTCCCGTATTTAGACCTTTTAAATAGTTTATATTAAACGGATTGAATTTAGTAACGTGCGGATTCTCCTTCATGAAAGATTAGCTCCCTCATTTTTAGGTTTAAATAGCCGTTTTGATTAATGATTTCTGAATTGAGATGAGAGAAGCGGGGGTTAAGAGGGAAATACCTCCCGCCATACAGCCCATCTTTCCTTCATATAGAAGAAGATATATGCATGCTCCGCCTGAATATGCCTATAAATGTATCATTCACATGCTTAAAGAGAATATGAGCTGTTCAGAGATTAAGCGTATTGGAGAGTTATCTTAAGAACGAGACTAAGCGGCTACTTCGGAGCAGTTCTCTTAGTTCAGATATCACGTGAAGGCGAAATAAGCATTCTGGACTTGAGATTTAATTACATTAGGGTTATACTCTTTGCTGCTCTTCTACTTGGGGCAACAATAGTCTTAAGTCTGCTTTCCAGATCCGTTCTGCCGATGCTCGGCGCAGCGGCGTTTCTACCCATAGCCTATAAGGTCAATGGCGACGCCGTTAAATCCCTAATGGTTCTAAATGAAACTTTATCTTTTGCGGAGAAGGCGTATGTTCGTCAAGGTCTCCTTAAGGAACGAGAGAGACTGCGCAGAAGCAAAGTGAACGCCGCAGTTCTCTATGAGAAGCTTCGAAGAAAACATATCAAAACTTGGGGAGACACAAATGTCCTCAAGTATAAAATTGAAGAATATCAGTCAGCCGGCTTCACATATGAAGAAGCAATAATAAAGATAGCTGAGGAGGAAGGTGTAACTGTATAGTTAAGGATAAACCCTGTTTATAAGCCTTGGAAATGCAATGGAGTCTCTTATATGCTCGAGCTTACAGATCCATGATATTGCTCTCTCAACTCCTAATCCAAAGCCTGAATGCAGAACAGAACCATATCTTCTAAGATCAATGTACCATTTGTAATCCTCAGGATTCAAGTTCTCCTCTTTCATTCTCTCTAAAAGCTCCTTCACATCATCTATTCTCTGCCCTCCGCCAGTTATTTCGCCATAACCCTCCGGGGCCAGAAGGTCAGCTGAGAGTGTGACCTCCAACCTCTTCGGATCCGGCTTATGATAGAAGGCCTTCACATCCTTGGGGAAATGCGTGATGAAGAAGGGCTTATTGAACTTCTTCGTCAGTATCTTCTCGTGGGTCCACGTTATGTCCTCTCCCCACTCGAAAGATATTCCCTCCTCATTAAGAATCTCCACGGCTCTATCATACGTAATTCTCTCATATGGAGGTTTCATCCCTCTTAGTTCATCTGGCGATCTCCCTAAATACTCGAGCTCCTTAGGCATTTCTTTACATAGCGAATCCAAAATATGAGCCAGCAAGTCCTCCTGCACTTTCATTATACCCTCCAAGTTACACCATGGAATCTCCACTTCTAAATGCCAATACTCAGTTAGATGGCGTCGAGTCCTAGATCTTTCAGCTCTAAATGAGGGAGCAATCGTGTAGATTTTTCCTAGACTCGCTATTGCAGCTTCAGCATATAGCTGCCAACTTTGTGTTAGATATGCTTCTCGATCAAAATACTTCACTGGAAACAATGTCGCTCCGCCCTCACAGGCTGCTGTTATAATCATCGGCGAGTGAAACTCAACAAACCCTTTCGCCTTAAACCATTCCCTCGCCGCCTCCAAGAACTTAGCTCTTATCCTCAGTATAGTCTGCATCTTCTGGCTACGTATCCACAAGTGACGGTTGTCAAGCAGAAAGTCCGGACCGTGATACTTCTTTGCTATCGGATATCCTTCTTCAGCCCTATGAAAGACTTTCATATATTCAACTTTTATCTCATATCCTCCGGGAGCCCTCTTATCCTCCCTAACCGTCCCAAGAATCTCCAGAGAAGATTCCTGAGTGAGATCCTTCGCTTCATCAAATATTTCATCCCTCACCATATCTTTCTTCATTGTGCACTGGATAACGCCGGTTCCATCCCGGATTAGGAGGAAATGTATTCCGCCGCTTGAACGCATGTTGTGAAGCCATCCTCTAATGAGAACTTTTTCATCCGTATATCTTCCGGAAAGAATAGATGCAACGTCAATGGCTTTCATCATAAATTAGCTCCCTATCCTAGCCTATCTTTAGTGTAACGTCAGCTTTCTAATGAATATTTCTCGGCTTCTCACCTAATTTGTAAAGTCGCTTCTCATAGACACTTCGTGGCTTAAGTCCGCGAATACGTTTCTCGCTGGCCATCTGCCGCTTAATATTCTCAACTCGAGCCTTCATCTCCACAATTTTCCTCTTAGAAATTCTTTGTTTCCGTCTTCTAGGTCTAAGAGCTAACGCCTTGAAAGCGGAGGAGACTCTCCTTCGCTTTTTCTTCTCACTACGTTTAGTCTGCGTCCACTTCACTCTGACAAATGTAACGGTCTTTTCGTTTAAGTTAACTTTGTCGACTCTCCAGCCTACTGAAAGCCATGATTCAGAATGAGACCTGCTGTGGATGTTAGACCACCATCTTGGATCATTAAGCGCTGAAGGCGGAAGCTTATCATTCATTATCTCTTCAATCTTTTTGAATGATAGTTTAACGTATCTGCTGTATTTTGCTCTTTGCGCTAGGTATTCACGTAAATATGCATATTTGCTTCTCCAAGTTACAGTTGGTGATATCCTTCTCTTGGCGCATCTAAGACATACTGGTTTTCCATTCTCAAATAATATGCAGTTGTTACAGTAGAGTTTACCGCAAATAACGCATCGATGAAGCAGGAAGCTTGGATAGGTCACATTACATAATGCACATTCTTTCTCAACAATTATGTGCATTCACACTTCACTAGTCAATCTTGTAATTTAAGGTACCTTTAACTATTTATATCTAAACCTAGATTAAGTAAAGAAGGATAAAGAGTATCTTTAGCTTCTCGGGATGGTATATGTTGAAGAAGTACGATGTGGTTGTCGTTGGTGCTGGAACCGCAGGCTGCATGGCAGCTAAGACCTTATCCTCGAAGGGATTCGATGTCTGTCTGATCGATCGAAAAAGCAGTAGGTTAATTGGTGATAAGGTCTGTGGAGACGCCATTGGCAAACATCACTTTGATAATCTCGGCTTGTCGTATCCCTCTGGAAAAGAGAAGGAGGGAGATATCGAAGGCGTAAAAGTATACTCGCCGGATAAAAGCTCGGTCTTCAATATATCAGGATATGGCTTAGCGGGATTCCTTATAAATCGTTATGCTTTCGGACAGAGATTGCTGAAATACGCGGTGGACGCAGGTGCAGTTTTGAAGGATATGACTCACGTCTCCGCTCCTCTCGTTGAAGATGGATATGTTAAGGGAGTTTTAGCAACGGATACTAGAACTGGAGAGAAGATGAAAATACTCGGCGATGTGTCTATTGATGCAAGCGGGGTTTCAGCTGTTCTCCGCAGAGGACTTCCGCCAGAAATCGGGGTGGAGATCAACATTGAGAAAGATGATATCGTTATCTGTTACCGTGAAATTCGTCGATTAAAAAAGGAAGTAGAAGATCCGAGATTCTGCGAGATCTACTTGGATCAAGAGGTGGCTCCAGGAGGGTATTATTGGATTTTTCCCAAAGGAGCAACTCGAGTTAACGCTGGCTTAGGAGTCTCTTCACGCTTCAGCAAAGCCAATCCCAAAAGAAACTTTTACAGATATATTTTATCCAGAGATCTTTTCGAATCTTCAGAGATAATCCATAAAGGCGGCGGAATCGTGCCGACACGTAGACCCTTAGATTCGTTTGTTGGTAATGGCATAATAGTCATAGGTGACGCTGGATGTCAAGTTAATCCGATTCACGGCGGAGGGATAGGGCCATCAATGATGGGGGGGAAGATCTCAGGGGAAGTAATAGCTGAGGCTCTTGAGAAAGGAGATGTAAGCTCTAAAGCGCTGTGGCCTGTGAATATAAGATTCATGGAAAACTATGGGGCGAAGCAGGCGGGACTAGATATCTTCCGAATCTTCCTTCAAGGATTAACCAATGAAGAGTTAAATTATGGAATGAAGTATCAGCTGATTACTGAAGAGGATGTTCTAAAGGCTAGTTTAGGAGAGAAGATTCATCTAAACATAGGTGAGGCTACTCGAAGAATCTTCAGTGGACTTGGCAGATTAGGCTTCCTAAGGTCGCTGTATGTGATGGCGAGAACTATTCGAGAAGTCAGAAGTCTATATGACAAATATCCGTCTACACCTGAAGTTTTTCCAGAATGGAGAAAAAATATCGTTGAAGTCTTTGAGAGATCAAAGAGGCTTTTCTGGAAATAGGATGCTTTCTTAGAAATGGCCGAGAAAATAGATGTTGCGGCTCTAATCAGCGGCGGAAAAGACTCTGCTCTCGCATTATACTATGCTTTGAAGGAAAAATACAATGTAAAATATCTTGTAACTATGATTCCACAGCGGGATGACAGCTGGATGTTTCATTATCCGAATGTTGAGTTAACGGGGCTGTTTGCTGAGGCATGCGGCATACCATTAATAAAGGCTGAAACTTCCGGCGTGAAAGAGAAAGAACTAGAGGATCTTAAAAGTTTGCTTATGAAGTTAGATATCGAAGGTGTGGTTTCTGGGGTTATCTCCTCAACATACCAGAAGACGCGGCTAAACCGCATATGTATTGATGTAGGCTTGAAATCAATAACTCCACTCTGGCATAAGGATCCGAAGAGATTAATGGAGACCCTTATAACAGACGGTTTCTCAGTAATCTTCACAGGAGTCTATGCTTATGGCTTAGATGAGAAGTGGCTTGGCAGGAGACTCGATAGGGAGGCTTTAAAGGATTTAGTTGTTCTTAGCGGGAGGCATCAGATATCACTTGTAGGCGATGGAGGCGAGTACGAGACTCTAGTTCTTGACGCCCCATATTTCGAAAAGAGAATAAGAATTCTGAAGGCTAAGACCATATGGGATGGAGAGAGCGGCTACCTTTTGGTTGAGGAAGCTCGTCTAGAAGAAAAATAGTGTACATTTTTGTGTACAAAAGTCTTATATATGACAATTATGTTCAAATTAGACAATTCGTGAATGGATGGATACATCATGGCGAATAAAAAGATACTCCTAAACGAAGATGACATTCCCAAGCAGTGGTACAATATACTTCCAGATCTCCCGGAGCCACTTCCCCCACCGATCGATCCGATGACAAGAAAGCCCGTCGAACCCGAAAAGCTGATGACAATCTTTCCCAAGGAATGCATTAGACAGGAGATCAGCCAAGAACGGTTCATACCTATACCCGACGAAGTGCTTGAAGTATACAGGATGTGGAGACCTACCCCGCTCTTTAGAGCTAAGAAGCTTGAAGAGGCTCTGAAGACTCCGGCGAGGATATACTATAAGTATGAAGGTGTAAGTCCACCTGGGAGCCATAAGCCGAACACAGCCGTTGCCCAAGCATATTTTGCTAGGAAGGAAGGTGTTGAAAGATTGGCTACTGAGACTGGAGCTGGACAATGGGGTTCAGCACTTGCTTTCGGCTGTGCCACATTCGACATGAAAGCTACGATCTATATGGTGAGAATAAGCTATGACCAAAAGCCTTACCGTAAGGTTATAATGCAAGCTTGGGGAGCGGATGTATACCCGAGTCCAAGCGACAGAACGGAAAGTGGAAGGAGAATTCTGAAGGAAAATCCAAATAGTTCAGGAAGTTTAGGAATAGCGATAAGTGAGGCTGTTGAAGATGCGATTACGCATGATGATGCGAAATACGCTATTGGAAGCGTAGCGAATCACGTATTACTTCATCAAACAGTTATTGGACAAGAGGCTAGGGAGCAGCTTAATCAAATCGATGATTATCCAGACCTCATAGTTGGATGTATAGGAGGCGGAAGTAGCTTTTCAGGGCTCTACTGGCCATTCTACTACGACAAAGTTTCAGGCAGGGCTCCTAAGGATGTGAAGTTCTTAGCCGTGGAGTCCTCTGCTTGTCCATCAGTGACTAAAGGATTCTATACATATGATCATGGAGATACAGCGCGGATCACGCCGATGTTTAAGATGCACACACTTGGACATACCTTTATTCCTCCTCCAATCCATGCGGGTGGGCTTAGATATCACGGTATGGCTCCAACTCTTTGTCTCCTAAATCAAAAGGGCATAGTTGAGACCATTGCTTACAATCAAGTTGAAGTCTTCGATGCGGCGAGCTTATTCATAAAGAATGAAGGAATAATACCCGCTCCAGAACCCTCTCATGCCATCAAAGCGGTGATCGATGAAGCTATAAAATGTAGGGAAACGGGGGAGGAGAAGACTATTCTCTTCCTGCTTTGTGGTCATGGACACTTTGACATGCAGGCGTATGACGATTATTTATCTGGTGAGCTTCTGCCATACGAGTATCCAGAGGAGAAAGTCAAAGAGGCTATGGAGAAGCTGAAAGAATTATATCCATGGCTTGAGATACAGAGATGAATGCACATCCCTACTTTTTATTAAATTTTACACTTGAAGATTCTAGCTCTCAAGTCTCCGTGAAGAATTATTCTCTTCCCCAAGATTTCAATTGAGTTCTCCTCAGCCGCCTCAACGAATCTTCTATGCGCAGCTGTTATCAGAACGAGAACAGCGCCATCAGATATCTTCTTTAATGCTCTTAAAAAGACACGGTAGAGTCTACCTGGACTTCCACCAGGAATCATCCTTATTCCATACGGAGGATTAACGATCACAAAGTCGAACTCTTCTTTTGGATAATCGTTACTTTTTGTAGCGTCTCCGAGCTTAAACTCTATAACTTCGCGTACCCCAGCCTTCTCAGAATTCCTTAATGCCCCCTCAAAATGTCGTTTGAATTTTTCCATTCCATAAATCCCCGCAGTCTGCCCACCAGTCTTATCTGCAAGAACCCTGCTTCTAAACTTCCAAAACTCCTCTTCATCAAATATCTTCAGCTTTAGAAATGCGAAATCCCTCCTCAAGTATCCGGGAGGTATACCTATAGCCTTGAAGGCAGCTTCTACAGGTATCGTTCCACCTCCACACATAGGGTCGATGAGGCTCTTCTCGGCTCTCCAACCGCTTATCCTAAGCATTGCTGAGGATATGGTCGACTTAAGCGCGGCTGGATGCATATATGCCATGTATCCCCTTCTATGCAGAGAGATTCCAGAAGTATTAACTCCAAAAAGGAACTCTTGGTTTCTCACTAAGGCATAAAATTCGACATCTGGCTCGTCGAGGTTCACCTTAAGCCTTCTACCATAAGCATTTCTATATGAGTCTATTATCGCCTGACCGATGACTCTTGATACGTCAACACTCGTGAAGTTATGTATTCCTACGCGTTCGCTTCTGACAGCGAACGATTGATCAGCGTCTATAAGCCATTCATAATCTATGCTTTCAGCAAGCCTATACAAGTCGTCGAGACTTGAAAACTCGTTTCTACAGAGCTGAATCATAATCTTATTCAGGGTTGAAGCCTTCAAATTTAAGGTGTAAACGGATTTCAAGTCTCCATCAAAGAAGATCTTGCCAACATCTGGGATGGCTCTGCATCCCAGAAGATCATGCACTTCTTCACATGCTATATCTTCAATTCCACGGGAGACCGTGGCGAAGAATTTAACCCTTATCAATAAGGAAGCCTCCTTGCATGCATGGGTCCTTAAAGCCCTATTCTATAAAATATTCTCTATTGCGGATTCTATCTCTTACTAAATTAAAGCTTTTGTCCGGGCAATATTTTTAGTTGCATCCATCTACTTATAGATAAATGTAGTTGTTGCATCTTTTTCTGAATGTATTTTTTCGTCTCCTAATCTAATCTGGTAGGTCCCCTTCAACATCATACTTATCTCAATAATGCTAATAACCACCTCAACAGCTCAACAAAAACACCGGCCACAAAATTCTTAGGTAAAAGCCATTTCTGTTATTATGAGGAAAGGATAGATGCGCGGCGGACGGATAATTGTAAGAGTACAACCTGTAGATTTTGCGCCTTTAGGAATAGGTGTAGGAAAAGCCTTGATGGCTGAGGAAGCGTGGATACATGGGCCTGAAAAGCCTAGAGATGTGGAGAGAGAAAGAGAGAGGCCTTCAAAGCCCGTTGATTTAGAGACTCTCAGGCGGAGATACGATTTCATCGAGGTCTTACCTCCGAGAAATGTGAGTAGTTCAGAAGATGTTGATCGGCTACCTAGGAATGTCTCAGCATTTCTTGTGAGGGAATTTAACTTTAACTATGGGCTTTTAGGCGAGTTATGTAAGCTCAATAGACCAATACTGGTTTACTGGGATAGATTTGGATATGCATGGCATGGAAGATTCATACGTGAATATGCAGAAGAAGCGGGTTCCGTATGTTTTGTACCATTCGGAGCGGAGGATGTTGAAAGGATAATCCATGTCTTAAGAGCTATAGCTTTTCTAAGAAGCCTCAAGATTCTTTATGTCGGGGATGTTCCCTCCCACAGTGTGAGATGTGCAAGCTATGATTTCGCCGATCTGCAGTCTCGTTTCGGAGTCAGATTCCAACAGATCAGTATGAAAGAGTATGAAAGAACGGTAGAGACAGCGGACAGAGATAAATCTATGCATGTAGCTGAGAAATGGTCTGAGAACGCTGATATACTGGATGAGAGGGAGGGCAGACTCATGGAATATGCAAATATCTATATTGGGCTTAAGAATCTTCTCCAAAAATATGATGCGAATGGCATAACTATGGATTGCGCCTTTCTTAGAAGCGTCGATCTTGTTCCATGCTATTCATTCGCACATTTGATAGACGAAGGTATTCCTTCAGGATGTGAAGGAGATACTTCAGCTATAATATCAATGGCGATTCTAATGGGGCTCTCTGGAGAAGCAGTCCTAATGGGCAATTTATTCGCCAACACGACTCATAGGGATATAGAGAATAACGTGATAGTGATCAATCACGATGTGGTTCCGCCATCTATGGGCGCCAAAGATGCAAGGGCTAAGCTGAGAGATTTTCATGCCACGGGAAAGGGGCTCACGGGCTACATTGAGCTAGATAGGGGAAGAAAAGTGACGATTATGGGGATGGATAGGAATGCTAGAAGACTCTGGTGTACATGTGGAGAAATAGTCTGGACTGAGGATACTGTTCACTGCAGAACAAGCATAGGCGTGAAAGTGAAGGATGCTAAACGCGTGGGCAGAGAAGGCTTCGGTCATCATCAAGCTATGACCTATGGAGATTGGGTTGAAGAGATTGAGATGCTGGGCAGAATACTAAAGCTTGACGTTCATACGATTTGATTTTCTCTCAGGTCTAATAAATAAGTGATATGCAGATCTTCATTAGATTCCTTAGAGGACATGTTATTGCCTCAAAGTTCCCTACGCTTACTAATTAATTCCCACTATAACGCACTTGGCGAAAGCATATAACGTAGCAATCGTAGTAACTAGTCAGGTTCAGGAAACCCGGCTTCTTCCTCGCCGAATTCTCAAGCCTTGTTATTAGCTCACTAGTATACTCTCCCCATGAACTAGAAACCTAATCCACGTAAGATTTCATATGAAATATCGTGGGCGCTCCTATACTTCCAGCAGTTCACGTAGACCAAGATATCCTTATGACGCCGGTGACAGGTTCATCTCCTCCACGTAAGCCTAAATCCAACTGTCTGACGAACACACCTAAACATTCCAGACTGGCAAGCTCCATTGTTCCTGGACAGCGGATCGGTGAAGCCTACTCAGCCTCTCTGGAACCGTAAGAGACTATTAATATGCTAATTCGCTCAGCCATAGCATCGAGAGAAGAAATCATGCCTAGTCAAGGTAAATCTCTTATCATTTACGGGATCTAGCCCTTAAGATGGGTATTGTAGTATACGTGATTAAACCACCGATAAACATCCATTTGCACAGCATGTGAACCTCCAATCCCGCCAGCATACTCCTGCTAAGGAATGGATTTATATCAAGTGGATAGAAAGGTCTAACATCCGGATGCATACGTGAATCTAGGAGTATATGAGTATAGATTCCTAGAAGAGATGCAGTCATGATCTTTCTAGTTGTGGACTCCTGCTCAATCTTAAAGATTGATAGGATGTGATTAAATCTCTCCCTAACTCCCGCCATAACTACAGTTAGGACTATGGCCATCAATGTTCCACCTAGAAAGGAATGTAAAAAGCCGTGAAGTGGATAATTTAAATCCAACAGTATAACCGTCAAGGGTTCAATATCAACTATGACATTCGCAATTAAGAAGGTTGGAAAGTCTAAATATCTGAGGAGAACTAATCCCAGAAATAGTGCTGGTCCAAGGTGGAAGGGTGTGAGAGGCAAATCTTCTCACGTGACGATAATTGATCTTAGGTCATTATTTATTTAATTGTTTAGAGGAGGTATATATCCATTCTCATTCAGAATTTCAGCAAGCCTCTCAGCCGCATAGTAACAGGGGTAAGCGGCATCCATTATAAACTGTATTTTTCTTCTTCAAGTAGTTGTTCTGAATGCGTGCTTTCTTCTTATATCAACGTTATAGCTGTGGGCATATCTGAATTCACGGTCATAATTAGTTCGAGTGCAAGCAGTATGGCGAGCATCTTGATGAAAGGTTCATATTCTT
>Ga0164310_10000248_pt1 | contig 27700 bp, 27 predicted proteins | sample GuaBasSedimGuay1_FD_121795 | JGI IMG/M metagenome (GOLD analysis project Ga0164310, IMG submission 121795) | Subseafloor sediment microbial communities from Guaymas Basin, Gulf of California, Mexico - Guay1, Core 4569-9, 0-3 cm | ecosystem: Environmental > Aquatic > Marine > Hydrothermal vents... | reverse complement strand
TTCCTGAAATAGGTGTGCTGGTTCTAAATCCAACTGATAAGCATAATGTCCGTTTGATGTTATCAGAGAATCCGTATCATTGGCGATTTGAAGCATTTAAACAACAACGACACAGCGTATAACAGGAGGTAAAAGGCAAAATTTCATTTTGCTCAAATTGCCGTGGGTAACTTCTTTTATCCGCGAACCGTTATCTGAAGTATATTTTTTGGGGATAGTTCTTTTGATACCAAGTTTAAAATTGTTTGGAATTTTGCCTCGCCACTAGAAGATTTATCCAAAAAGAAAGACGGCAAGAGAAAAATGATTTTTTCTTCCTGTTTTGCCCAAAATGGAGGAGTAGGCTTCCTAACGAAAGCCGGGATAAACGCCCGTAGAAGTCTGCCTGTCACGATTAAGGCCTTCTGCTCAAAAATATAACTCTCCCTAAATCATATACTTATATTCTCTAGAGTCTTATCTCCCTAGCTTTAATAAAGAGGAAAAGTTGGTTCAAGAAGAGCAAAGTTTACTTTTTCCAATATTCTCACATTCTTAAGAATATTGGAATATTAAGGATATGCTCTCTGCCCGATAATTTCTGAATTTCATGAAATTGTGAAGTAATCAAACTAATTATCTTAACTAAATATGGCTTCTGAGAAAAGGATAGGAATTAACCCTCAGCATCAAAATATAAAATCTTAGAAAGAAAAACCTCTAATCTTCAATTGTAAAGTAGCGTGTTAAGATTTTACTGGATAGGCCAGGATAAATTTTATTTAACATTTTCAAAAAGACTAAAAATATCCTGTTACCGCAATATAATAATGTCACCTTTCTGCAACATAAAAGTATTCGGGTAGTTTAAGGTAAAATGCCACCTTTTAAGAAAAGGAGGCAGTAAGAATGGAAGAAGAATAGGCAATTACTCTGACCTTGAAGGAAGAGACAGGATATGAGGTAATTAGAGACAATTTGAAGAAGCTAATAAAAGTAAAAGAGGCAAACTTTGCGTCAGCCACTACCTAAAAGAGGAATTTATCCCTGAATGGAATAAGAAATTTTCCCGCCAGCCTGAAATAGAAAAGCCTGCCTCTGGATACCTGCCCAAAAAAGCAAATTTATCCTTTATCTTCTTCATAAAAGAAGAAAGAACTGTATATTCTGATAATACTGTATCCTGCAAGGGAATAAAATATCAGCTACTTCCTAATCCTTACCGAGCCAGTTTCGCCAAAACAAGGGTAGAAGTATTAGAACACCTTAATGGCAGAATATCTATTATTTACCAAGGAAGGAAGCTAAGATATAGAAAAATTGCTTTTCGCAAAAGTCCCGGAGAAAAGAGCATTTTTTTAGAAGAGAAACTTCTGGAAGGTGACATTTCTATTTTGCAAAAAAGATGACATTTTTATGTTGCAATAACACAAATAAAATAGGTATTGACAGAAAGTAGGGGGATGTTAAAATTTAACTATGGATTTTGAGAGAGTAACCCCTGATGAGATAATCCACAGAGGTAAGCGTTTATATAAACATCTACATTTCAAGTCTTTTTTTTCTATTATTATCCTCCTTTCAATAATTATTTGCCTTCCTACAATATTCTATACTGTTGAGCCGAATGAGGTAGGGGTAGTAAGAAGATTCGGTAAGTTTGTGAGGATAGCTAAGCCCGGTTTACACTTTAAACTTCCCTTTAGGTTAGAGAAAGTCAATAAGGTAAAGGTAGAGTATATTTTCAAAGAGGAGTTTGGTTTCCGAAGCGTCCAACCAGGAGTAAGAAGTGTATATTCACAAAAAAGTTATGACGATGAATCTTTAATGCTTACTGGCGACTTAAATGTTTTAGATGTAGAGTGGATAGTCCAATTTAAAATAAAAGACCCGGTAAAATTTCTCTTTAATATAAGAGACCAAAGAAAGACTTTAAGAGATGTGAGTGAGTCAGTAATCAGAGAGATAGTAGGAGATTATTCTTTTAATGAGGTTTTGACTGAGAAGAGGTTAGAAATAAATAACTTAGCTCAGGAAAAGATGCAAAATATTTTAGATTTTTATGGGAGTGGTATTCAAATAGTAACAGTTAAACTTCAGGATGTTAACCCACCTTCACCGGTCCAGCCAGCTTTTAACGAAGTAAACCAGGCTAAACAGGAAAGAGAGAAGATGATAAATGAAGCCTGGCAAATCTATAATCAGAAAATACCCAAAGCAGAAGGAGAGGCTTTAAAGATAGTAAGAGAAGCTGAAGGATATGCTCAGGAGGTAGTTAACAGAGCTTTAGGCGATGCCGAGAGATTTAATCTTCTATATTCGGCTTATAAATCAGCTAAAGAAGTTACTTTAAAGAGACTCTATCTTGAGAAGTTAAAAGAGATAGTTTCGAAAGCAGGAAAAGTCTATGTGTTAGACCCTCAAGAAAAAGGGATATTGCCTTTGTTAAAATTGAGAGAAGATGAGAAGTAAGCTGTTTTTAACTTTAATAATCCTTTTATTCTTATTTTTCTTAGGAAATCCTTTTTTTGTGGTTAATGAGTATGAGCAGGCTATAGTTACTCAGTTCGGGAGGCCTGTGGGTGAACCTCTTAAAAAGGCAGGATTATATTTTAAGCTTCCCTTTGTTCAAAAAGTTAATTATTTTGAAAAGAGGATTTTAGAATGGGATGGTTATCCTACCCAAATTCCTACCAAAGATAAGAAGTATATCTGGGTAGATACCACTGCCCGCTGGAAGATAAACGAGCCTCTGAAGTTTTTTCAATCAGTATACAACGAAAGAGGAGCTCAAGCCCGGTTAGACGATATAATTGATGCAGCAGTAAGGGATTTGGTGACTTCCCATAATTTAATTGAGATTGTAAGAAATTCTAATCGTTTATTAGAAGAAGCCAAAATTGAAAAGACAGATTTTGTAGAGGCTTCAGCGTTAGAGAGAGTTTCTTGGGGGAGAGGAAAGCTCAGAGAAGAAATTTTAAAAAGAGCTCAAGAAATAACTCCTAAGTACGGGATAGAGTTAGTAGATGTAAGAATTAAGAGAGTAAATTATGTAGAGGAAGTAAGAAGAAAAGTTTATGACCGGATGATTTCCGAGAGAAAAAGGGCTGCTGAGCGTTATCGCTCGGAAGGAAGAGGGAAGAAGGCTGAGATTGAGGGTCAAACTGAGAAAGAACTTAAGAAAATTCTTTCCTCAGCCTATAAGACTGCTCAGAAGATTAAAGGAGAGGCAGACAAGGAAGCTACTAAGATTTATGCTACTGCCTATAGCAAAGACCCTGAGTTTTTTGCCTTTTTAAAGAGTCTTTCCGCTTATTCTGAAAGCATTGATGAGGATACCACCTTAATTCTTACCACTGACTCCGAATATCTTAAATATTTAAAATCCAGTCAGCCTTCCCCTTAGAACTTTTTTGAGAAAGAGAACAGAGAGAAGGCCGGTATCATTTAATATTTAATTTATTTTTTAGTTATGTTAGAAGTAGTAAAATCAGCGGTAGAGAAAGCAGGGGATTTTCTCTTTTCTAATTTTGGCAATATCCGGCAGGTAATATCTAAAGGAGATAGAAATTTAGTTACCGACTTAGATAGAGAAGCCGAAAAAATTATAGTAGATGTATTGAGCAAAGAATTTCCTGAATATGGCATTCTGGGTGAGGAAGCTGTACGGAAAGATTTAGATAGAGAATTTCTCTGGATAATAGACCCTTTAGACGGAACTCATAATTTTATTCGGGGAATAGATATATTTGGGGTATCAGCAGGACTTTGGCACCGGGGAGATTTTATCTTGGGGGTAGTTTACTTTCCTAAAGATAGAGAACTTTATTGGGCTGAAAAAGGTAAAGGCGCCTTTAAAAATGGGGAAAGGATACTTACTTCCCAAGTTTCTGAACTTAAGAAAGCTTCAGGTTGTTTTGATTCTGCTATTCGCTACTCTCCTCAGGTTATGCTTAAAGTCTTAGGTGAACTTACCAAAAAGTGTTTTAATGTGAGGATGTTTGGTTCATCAGTAAGGAGTTTAACTTATTTAGCAGAAGGAAAGATTGATTTTACTATAGAATTTTATGACCGTCCCTGGGATTTTGCTGGAAGTGTCTGTATTGTCAAAGAAGCAGGAGGAGTATTTTTCGACTTAAAAGGAAATACTCCTACTCCTAAGACTATTGGCTATGTAGCTTCAACTTCCAAAATTTACCCTCAGTTAAGGAATATCTTAGAAGTTTGTGGTATTTCTAATCCAGAATAAAAAGAGTAAATAGCCTTTGACCCTGAATTTTAAATAGAGAGGGGCTTTGTTTCTATTCTTTAAGGTATGATAAACAAAAAAGTTTTTCTCTTTCTCCAGATAATCTTTCTTATAGGGGTTTGTTTCTTTCTTCTGGTTAATCTTTTCTTTCCTTTTTTTAAAAATACTCAACCTCAACTAGAGATAACTCCCGATAAAATAACTTTTCCCGCAAAGCTTAATCTTAGAGTTAAGGATCCTTTAGTACTTATTAGTTTTGATACCCGTTCTTATATTGAATCTTTGAGATTATGGAGGAAGTATAGTTTTCAGAAAGCTTTACAGAGAAGAAGTTTATTTTTAGTACCTCTCCCTTTAGAGATAATTCAGGATTGGGTAATTACTAACAATATAGATTATTACCACGCTCCTTTTTCCAGAAGAATTCTTTTTCTCTTTGAAGGTGAAGATTTCTCTAAAGAAGTAGATGCTAAATTATTAGTTAAAAATTATGAGAAATTAAGTTTAGAAAATTTAACTTTTTTAGGCTTGGGGCTTAGAGAATTTTTAATGAATTCTTCAAAAGATAAACTTTTTAAATCCCAGATTTCTCCTGATGAATTTTTAGAGAATTTATTTTCTTCAAAACTAATAATCAATAAGGAATTTTTGCCGGAAAAGAATTGCAAGGTAAAAATAGCTATCTTTAAGTAATGCAAAAGTTAAGAGATTATTTAATTTGTATTTTATCTAGTCTTCTTCTCGTTTATCTTCAGAAAGATTTTATAGTTAATTTCCCTCTCTTAGAACCTTCCTCTTTTTACTATGGTAACTATTTATTTTTATCTTTAATCTTAGGTCTTTCTTTTGGATTTATTAGTTGTCCGGTGTGTGGGTTTCCTTTGAGTTTGTCTTTGGCTTCTACTGAAAAAAGATTACTAAATATTTTTCAGAAAAATATAGTTTTCCATTTAGGCAGGTTTTTAATTATTTTTTTCTATGCTTTTGTAGGGGGGTTGATTGTTCAAGCCTTAAATAGATTCTTCTATAATTTAAGTTTTCTTTTAGGAGGGATATTAATGCTGGTTATGGGGATAGGCTTACTTTTTAAGATTAAGGTTAGATTGCCTTTTCTTTTCTTAAAGAAAGGAGGAGTAAATCCTCTATTTTATTTTATCTTTGGTTTAAGTTTAGGATTTGCCTGTTCTTTGGAAGCGGTGGGATTCTTAGCTCCTCTTTGGGCTAAAGATGCTATTTCTTATTTTATGAGAGTAGTAGCTGGGTTTATCTTCTCTCTTTCAGCAGTTCTTCCTACACTTTTTATGAGCTTTCTGGTATATTTAGGGTTTAAGGGGGTAATTTTTTTATTCAAAGAAAGAGTGAGATTTTTTTTAGTTAATAGTTCAGGTTTTTTTCTTTTATTTTTAGGGTTATTATTTATAACCTCTTTTTTTAGAAGATGAAAAAAGTGCTGTATTTTTTGATATTTCTTCTAATTACTAATCTCTCCTTTGCTCAAAATAAATTTTTAAAGAATTGTTTTCCCCAGGCTGAAAGTTTTTTAAGGACTTCTCGTCCTTTTAAACATACATCCATTTATAAAGGGAGGAGATTGTTAGGGGTTTGTTTTTTAGCTAGTGAGGTTATTTCTAATACTCGAGGATTTTCCGGAGATATAGAAGTTTTAGTCTGTGTTGATAGTAATGCTGAAATAAGAGGAGTTAAGATTGTTTCTCACCAGGAGACCCCGGGTTGGGGAGATAAAATAGAAAGCAAAGATTTTTTAGACCAGTTTCGGGAGAAAAGTATTTATGAGAGTTTTTTAATTGGTAAAGATATTCAGGGAATAAGTTCAGCTACCATTTCTTCTCAAAGTGTGGCCAGAATAGTAAGAGAGAGTTCTTTAAGAGCCTATGAAGAAATTTTTAGAAATAGAAATTTCATTTTTGAGAACTTCTATTCCGCAGATATGGATATAATATTAGTGAGTATATTTTTAATTTTAGCTGTTGTCTTTATATTTAAAAGAATTGTTTTTTTAAGGATAATTTTTCTTTCTTTAGTGATAGTCTATTTTGGTTTTCTGAAAACTCTATTTATTTCTATCTTTAATGTAATTAACCTCTTAAAACTGCAATTTCCTTCTTTTCTGGAGAGCATTCCCTGGTATATCTTATTTGGTTTTAGTTTTTTAGGCACCTTATTCTTAGGAAGATTTTATTGCGGCTGGTTATGTCCTTTTGGAGCAGTTCAGGATATTATTTCTAAGATTCCTTCTAAAAAATTAAAAATCACCTATAAGTTAAATTCTCACCTCCTTAAAATAAAATATCTTCTTTTAATTTTAGCTTTAGTTTTTGTGTTAAAAGGTAAAGACTCCCTTCTTAAACTGGAGCCTTTTACCTGCTTTTTTAAACCCAATTTTAGTATATTTTTTATTTATTCTTTGGTTATTCTGGTATTTTCTCTATTTATACCCCGCTTTTTCTGTAGATACTTTTGTTTTGTAGGAGCTATTTTTGCTGTTCTTTCTAAACTATCTTTGCTAAAATATAAATTGAGGTGTAAAAAAGAAGGATGTAATCTCTGTAAAGAGAGATGCCCTTTGGGAATTATTGATGAACTAAGAAATATTAAAGACTCCGAATGTATAAGGTGTAATCTTTGCCAGAAGTGTGTTGCCGCTAAAGAGAAATGAAGAGAATTTATCTTTGGGGTATCTTGGGGGTATTTTTCTTATTTAGTTTTTTAAGTTTTTCCCAGGAAGTTTTTCATAGGGCTATGTGGCAGGAGGAATTTGGGGAGGGGAGAGTAAGGTGTAATCTTTGCCCTTTCAGGTGTGTATTAGGAGAAGGTCAGGTAGGTCAGTGCAGGGTAAGGAAGAATATAGGAGGAGTTTTATATAGTTTAAATTACGGGAAAATAGTAGCAGCCCACATTGACCCGGTGGAGAAAAAGCCTGTATTTCATTTTCTTCCCGGGACAGGAATTTTTTCTATTGCTACAGCCGGTTGTAATCTTCATTGTAAATACTGCCAGAACTGGGCGATTTCTCAAAAGTCTCCCTCGGAAGTTGAGTATACTTATATGAGGCCTCAAGATATAGTAGAATTAGCTAAAAGATATAAGTGTTCTTCTCTGGCCTATACTTATACTGAGCCGGTGGTCTTTTATGAATTGGTTTACGATACTGCTAAATTAGCCAAGAAGGAGGGGTTATATAATGTAATGATTACTGCCGGCTATATAAATGAGGAGCCTTTAAGAAAGCTCTGTAAAGTTATGGATGTAATCAAAGTGGATTTTAAAGGGTATAGTCAAGATTTTTATCAGAAAGTTGTTTTTGGAGATTTAAAAGTTATCCTCAGGAATTTAAAGATTATAAAGGAAGAAGGGGCCTGGCTGGAGGTAGTAAATTTAGTAGTACCTACTTTAAATGATTCTGAAGAAGATATAAGAGGACTTTGTTTATGGATAAAAGAGAATTTGGGTGAGAGTGTGCCTTTGCATTTTTCCCGGTTTTACCCTATGTATAGATTAACCAATCTTCCTCCAACTCCGGTTTCTACTTTGGAAAAAGCCTGGAGGATTGCTAAAGAAGTAGGTTTAAAATATGTTTATATTGGAAATGTTCCTGGACATCCTTATGAGAGTACCTATTGTCCTAAATGCGGGAAAGTTCTAATAAAAAGGAGAGGTTATCAAGTTTTAGAGAATAACCTGATAGGAGGGAGGTGTAAATTTTGTGGAGAGAAAATCCCGGGCATTTGGGAAAAGAAGGTTAATAACTAAAAATTCCATTAATTTATCACTCTATATCTTTGATTTCTATTCTGTTTTAGTAGAGTAGAAGGTAGGATAAAAGTTGAGAATTGTTAAGTTTTATGTTAAAATTAGTTGATGAACAAAAAAATTAAGTTATTAGTTCTTTGCAGAGAAAACGAAAATATTTCCGAACTTAAAACTCTTCTTAAAAAAATAAAATCTTCTTATAAATTCAGCACTTCTTTTTCCCAGGGTTTATCTTGGTTAAAGAAAGACAGATTCAGGATAATTCTTGTGGATATAGACTCTTTCTCTCTTTATCCTCAAAGAATAGAGAAATTCTTAAAGAGAGCAAAAGCTTACAATCCTCAGTTGTTATTTCTTATAATTTCTAACCCTGCCTTTTTAAATCTTGCTAGGAAATTTTTAGGAAAGGGCTTAAGTTTTTATATTAAAAAACCAATTGTTGAACAGGAAATAAAGATAGCTGTAGAATACCTTAGTAGGTTTTATGAGTTGGCGGTTAGAAATAGAGAGCTAAAAGAGAAATTAGAGGCTTTCAACAAGAAGATTGAATCCTTTTCTCTAATTGATTTCTTAACCAGTTGTTATAATTACCGTTATTTATTAAAGAGACTTGAAGAGGAAATTAAAAGGGCTCAGAGATATTTAAGGAACATAAGTTTAGTAAGCATTGATATTGAGTCTTTAGTAGATATAAACGAAAAATATGGAGAAGATATAGGAGATTTGGTTGTTGTTCAGATGGCCAATATTTTAAAGAAAAGAGTTAGAGGTAATGATATTGTGTGTAGTGGGGGTGAAGGAAGATTTTATATAATTTTGCCTGATACTTCTAAAAAGGAAGCAAAGAGCTTTTCAGAAAGAATATTTAGCTATATAGCCGGTCATAAATTTGGAACAAAATCCAAAAATATTTCCCTGAGAGTGAATATAGGTATTGCAGTTTATCCTTCAGAAGGGATAAATTCCCCCTCTTCCTTTATAAAAGCCTCCCAGAAAGCTCTGGCAACTTCTAAACATAGCCATAACCCAATTACTATCTATAGTCATAAGCTGGTATTTAAAGGGGAGATTCAAGATGTAGAGAGCTTGCAGAAAAAATTAGAGTCTCTTAATCGGTTAGTGAGTGAAGGGTTGGTAGATATGATTCATGGTTTTGCTAAGACTATTGATGCAAAAGACAGCTATACAGGAAGACACGTAGAGGATACAGCTATTATTGCTGAGAAGATTGCTAAAAAACTTAAGCTTCCTCCTCAAGAAGTAGAGAATATAAAGCACGCAGCCATACTCCACGATTTAGGTAAGGTAGGGATAGAAGAAAAGATTCTCTCCAAGAAAGGCAAACTAACTCCTAAAGAAATGAAGAGAATTAAAAAACACCCTTTAATTGCTGCTCAAATTTTAAAATCTGTTCATGCTCTTTCGGGAGCAGTTCCGGCTATCCTTCACCATCATGAGCGTTATGATGGGAAAGGTTATCCTTATGGTTTGAAGGGTGAAGAGATTCCTCTTTCAGCAAGGATTATAGCTGTGGCTGATGTTTACCAGGCTTTGATTTCTGATAGGCCCTATAGAAAAGCTTATTCTAAAAAAGAGGCTATTGAAATTATAAAGAAAGAGTCAGGAAGTCAATTTGACCCTAAAATAGTTAAGGCTTTTCTGGAGATAGTAAAATAAACCCCTCTTTTTTAAAATTAGAAAATATGGGTTTAGTTAAGAAAGAAGAATATTTTATGAGGAAAGCTTTAGGATTAGCTCAAAGAGCTTTAGACGAAGAAGAAGTCCCTGTAGGTTGTGTGATTGTTTATAAGGAGAAGGTAATTGCCCAGGCTTATAATCAGGTAGAAAGACTTAAAGATTGCACAGCCCATGCAGAGATGATTGCTCTAACTCAGGCTGAAAGTTTTCTTCAAAGTAAGTGGTTGAAGAATTGTTCAGTTTATGTTACAATTGAGCCTTGTTTGATGTGTGCGGTAGCAATATCTCTGTGTAGAGTTAAAGAAGTTATCTTTGGAGCATCTCAACCTAAGGTAGGGGGGTTTGGTTCTCTGGTAGATATAAATACTCTTAAGATATCTCCCAGAATTAGAATAAAATCAGGTATTTTAGAGGATGACTGCAGGTTTTTAATTCAGAATTTTTTTAAAGAAAGGAGGAGAAAATAGGCTGGCTTACAGAAAAATTGAGAGAGAGAGCTAAAACTTCTCCTAAGAAAGTAGTCTTTCCTGAGTATAATGATGAGAGGGTAGCTGAGGCTGTTAAAATAATTGAAAAAGAAAAGATAGCTTGTCCGGTAGTTCTGTCTCCCGAAAGTTTAAACAAAGATAAGGTGGAGCATTTTGCTAAAATTTATTGTGAAATCAGGCCTAATCAATTCCGAAGTTTAAAAGAAGCTCAACAAATAATGAGCCAGCCTTTATATTATTCAGCAATGATGGCCCGTTTAGGAGAGGTTGATGCTTTTGTTGCTGGAGCAGAGTTTTCTACTTCTTCAGTAATAAGAGCTGGTTTAAGGTGTTTGGAGATAGACCCTGTTTACAATTTAGTTTCAGGCTGTTTTGTAATGGAAGTCCCTGAGAGTTCTTATGGAGAAAAAGGAGTTTTTGTTTATAGTGATTGTGCAGTTATTCCTTCTCCTACCTCCGAACAATTGGCAACTATAGCTCTTTCTGCTGGAGAATTTACTAAGGAGGTATTAGAGATAGAGCCTCGTTTAGCTTTTTTGAGTTTTTCTACTAAAGGCTCTTCTAAGGCAGTAGAGGTAGAGAAGGTCAGAGAAGCCGTGGCTATATTAGCCGGGAAAAACCCTCCTTTTTTATTTGATGGAGAGCTTCAAGTTGATTCAGCCTTAGAACCTGAAGTAGCTAAGAGAAAGGTTCCTCATTCCTCAGTGGCTGGTAGAGCCAATGTCTTAATATTCCCTAATCTGGACGCAGGGAATATCTCTTATAAATTGACTGAACGTTTGGCTAAAGCTAAGGCTTTAGGTCCTGTACTTTTAGGGTTTAAACAAATATGCAGCGATTTATCCCGGGGCGTTTCTGTAGAAGATATAGTTGATATTACTGCCCTTACTGTGGTAAGAGTTCAAAAGGCATCGGAGGAAAAAACATTATGAGGATATTAGTAATAAACTGCGGTTCTTCTTCAGTAAAGTATAAGTTATATAATTTTAAACCCTTCAAACTTCTGACCAAAGGTCTTGTGGAGAGAATTGGTGAAGAGGGTTCTCCAGTCAAGGATCATTATCAAGCAATCTTCACAGTTTTTAAGAGAATCAAGTCTTTAGGGAGAGAATTTGAGGAGATTTCAGCAATTGGTCATAGAGTTGTTCACGGAGGAGAGAAGTTTAAACAGCCTGTGTTAATAGATAAGGAGGTAATTAAAGAAATTAGGAAGAATGTGGAATTAGCTCCTTTGCATAACCCGGCTAACTTAGAAGGGATTTTGGCTTGTAAGAAATTTTTTCCCTCCCTAAAACAGGTAGCAGTTTTTGATACGGCTTTTCACCAGACCATACCTCAGTTTGCTTATTTATATGCTGTGCCTTTTAATTTTTATAAGAAATATAAGATAAGAAAGTATGGCTTTCACGGCACTTCCCATCAATATGTAGCTGAGGCTTCTTCTAAAATTATGAAAAAATCTCTAAAAAAGTTAAAGTTGATTACAGTTCATTTAGGTAATGGCTGTAGTATCTCGGCTATAAAATATGGAAAGTGTATAGATACTTCTATGGGTTTTACTCCTTTAGAAGGTCTTATTATGGGCACCCGCAGTGGAGATATAGACGCAGCAATAATTTTTTATTTAGCCAAACAGGCAGGTTTAACCCTTGAGGAGATAGAAAAGATTCTTAACCGCCAGAGTGGACTTTTGGGGATTTCCGGGGTAAGTAATGATTTAAGATTGATAAAGGAGGCTTGTAAAAAAGGAAACCTCAGGGCTAAATTAGCTATAGAGATGTTTATTTACCGCTTAAGAAAGTACTTGGGGGCTTATATTTTAATATTGGGGGGAGTAGACGCAATTATTTTTACTGCTGGCATTGGAGAGAATAATCCTGACATAATAAAGAGGGCGGTTTGGGGTTTAGAATTTTTAAGAAAGAAACCAGCTATTTTGGTTGTCCCTACTGACGAAGAGTTAATGATTGCCAAATTAGTCTATGATAAGATAAAAAGAAGAAAAGGAGGTAGAAAACTATGAAGAAATTTCTTCTTTTCTTTATAGTATTAAGCCTTTCTTTATCTCTTTGGGCCGAAGATAAAGTCTGTATGGTTGTGGCTAATAAAGATTTTAGAGATGAAGAATTACTTAAGCCTTTAAAATATTTGCAGGATGAAGGTTTTTCTGTGGATATAGCTTCTAATAAGTTAGAAGAGGCTGAAGGTATGTTAGGAGCTAAGATTATGCCGGATTTAATAATTGAGGAGATAAATGTAGATAATTATAAGGCTTTAATAGTTGTGGGTGGTTCGGGAGCAAAGGTTTTGTGGGATTTAGCTTCTTTAGCCTATAAACTTAAAGAGGCTTATCAGAAAGGAAAAATAGTGGCAGCTATTTGTATATCCCCAATTGTTTTGGCTAAGGCTGGGCTTCTCAAAGGTAAGGAAGCTACAGTTTGGCCGGGAGAATCGGAGAGACTTATAAGTTTAGGAGCAGATTACGTTTTTAAGCCAGTAGTAGTAGATGGTAATATCGTTACCGCTGATGGTCCTCAGTCGGCTTTAGAATTTGCTAAGACTATTGTAAGACTGATAAAAAAATGATGGTGTATTAGGAGGAGGATATGTTAAGAGAAGTTTTAAAAGCCAAGATATATTATGCTACAATTACTGAGACTGAACTTTTCTATGAAGGAAGTATTACCTTGGATGAAGCAATTATTGAAAAGGCAGGATTAATTTCTGGAGAAAAGGTGGAGGTTTTAAATCTAAATAATGGAGCAAGGTTCCAGACCTATATAATAAAAGGTTCTAAGAATAGTGGGGAGGTTTGTTTAAATGGTCCAGCTGCCCGTTTAGGTTTGGTAGGAGATAAGATAATAATTTTATCTTACGGGTTATTTTCCGAGGAGGAATTAACCTCTTTTAAGACAAAATATGTAATTTTAGATGAGCAAAATAGAGTTAAAGCTACAGATTTACGGTAGCCCAATTTTAAGAAAGAAATGTAAAGAAGTAAAGGAAATTACTCCTGAGATTTTGCAGATTTTAGATAAGATGGTTTATCTTATGAGAAGATATAAGGGGGTTGGGCTTTCAGCAAATCAGGCTGGTTTAGACTTAGCTTTAGTAGTTATAGAAACACCGGAAAAACTCTATAAGATGATAAATCCCAGAATAATCCAGAAAAAAGGGTCTCTTATTTTTGAGGAAGGGTGTCTGAGTTTTCCCGGGCTTACTCTTTCAGTGAAGAGGGCCCGGGAGGTTTGGGTTAATTTTACCGATGAACAAGGCCGTAATCTGGATTTAAAGGCAGAAAGCACCTTAGCAGTAATTTTACAACACGAGATAGACCATATCCAGGGAGTACTTTTTATTGACCGGCTACCCTTTTGGGAAAGATTCAAAATCAAACCAGTTCTTAAGGAAATTAAAGGTGCTAAAAAACAAAAGTAGCCCTGAGAATTCAGCCTACGACTTAATCAGAAAAACTTTTAATTAAGGTTTAAGGATTTAAGTATTAGTGATTAGAAGCGAGGAGGGGGGATGTCTGAGTGTCTTAATAAGGAAGTCAATTTAAAAAGATGTAATTGTAGTTATCCGGGTTGTTCTCGCAAAGGAGTTTGTTGTGAATGTTTACACTATCATCTTGCAAAAAGAGAAGTACCTGCCTGTTTTTTTGACCGGGAAAAAGAAGCTAGTTTTAATCGTTCCCTTAAATACTTTATAAGCTCTTACCAAGCTTAAGATAGCCGGCCTTGAAGCCTAAATTTTTTGTATTTCTAAGGATATTTGTTGGGTTGAGTTTAGTCTTCATTATTTTTAAATTAATCCCTTATCAGGAGTTAATAGGCCATCTAAAAAAAACTAACTTATATATTTTAGGGTTAGCTTTTTCAATATTCTTCTTTACCCATCTTTTAGGAGTTTTACGCTGGAAGGTGGTTCTTAAAACGTTAGATTTAAATATAAAATTTAAAGAGTTATTCTTTCTATTTTTTTCTAGTTTATTCTTAAATCTTATTTTCCCCTCTTTAATTGCTCAGGATGTCTTTCGTGGGGGCTTACTTTCTTATAAACAGCCTAATTCTCTCAAGAAGATAACAGCTTCTTTAATTATTGACCGGTTTTCGGGGTTTTTAGCTTTGACTCTGATAGTACTTATTTCTTTTAGCTTAGGGGGGAATTTAGTGAGGAGTAGGGTTATTGTTTTTTCAGTTTTAATTTTAACTATTTTGATGTTTTTCAGTTTTCTTTTTATAGGTAGTAAACAGGTTTTTAGAGTGTTTCTGATTTTCTTAGGAAAGGCAGAAAGACTAAAAGGAAGACTTACTGAGTTTCACAACTGCCTTTATATTTTTAGAAAAAAGTCTTTTTCTTTTTTAAAAATACTTTCTATTTCTTTAGTTATACAGAGTTTAGTGGTAGCTGTTTTTTATATAGTAGGTCTTTCTTTTGGTTTGAGGATTAATTTTCTTTTTTATTTTATATTAATCCCTATAGTTATGACGGTGGCTAATCTCCCCTTAACTTCGGCAGGGTTGGGAACCCGAGAATTCACTATGGTTTATCTCTTTTCTAAGATAGGAGTAGAAAAGTCTTTAGCTTTAGGAATATCTTTAATGAACTTCTTTTTTATAGTTATTCTGGGGTTATTAGGAGGGGTTCTTTATGTTGCATTTTATAGTAGACGGTTACAATCTTATAAACAAAATAGCCGAGATTAAGAATCTCTCTCTCCAAGATAAGAGGTCTTACCTTATCTTTCTTCTTGAGGATTTTGGAAGAATAATGAGTCTAAATAATAAAATCAGTGTAGTTTTTGATGGTAGAGAAGATGTAATTTCTTCAGAGGTTTTAAGTAAGAGGATAGAAGTTATATTTTCTAAAGGAGAGTCTGCGGATTTATTAATAAAGAAGTTAGTTAAAAATAGTCCCCATCCCCGGAATATTCTGGTGATTACTGAAGATAGAGCTATTATAAGTTGTGTAAGAAGCTGGGGGGCAAATTCTAAGAAGAGTTCAGAGTTTTTGAAAAATTTGAAGAGGAAGTTGAAGAAGAAGGAGAAAAAAATAGAGGACAATTTCAAAATAGATGCTTTTAAAGCTTACCAGATAACCGAAGAGTTAAGAAGGATATGGGAAGAGAAGTATTAGTAAGCGCCTGTTTATTAGGGAGAAACTGCCGTTTTGATGGAAAGAGTAGGCTGAACAAATCTCTTATTAAGTTTTTAAAGAAGAATGGATTTATCCCCTTAGGGGTTTGCCCTGAAGAATCAGGAGGGTTGAAGGGGAAGAGGGGTCCTTTTGAATTTAAAGGAAAAGCTAAGCAAATTCTGGAGAAAAAAGGAGAAGTTAAAGACCCTCAGGGAAGAGTTTTTACTTCTTATTTTTTAAAAGGAGCATATAAAGTTTTAGCCCTGGCTAAAAAGAAAAAAATAGAAATAGCCATTCTTAAAAGCAGGAGTCCTTCTTGTTCGCCTGATTACATTTACGATGGGACTTTTAAAAAAGTTATTAAGAAGGGGTTAGGTGTTTCTGCTTATCTCTTAAAGAAAAATAAGATAAAGATATTTTCAGAATCTAACTATAAACTTATTAAGTCTGAAAGCAGAAGTTCTAAAAAGGGAACTAAAAGATGCTCAAGGCATTAGAGGTTTTAACTAAAGAGGCTTCTTTTGAATCTACTGGGTATAAGAGATTTTTAGATTACATATATCCAGCCTTAAGCTGTGAAGGAATATTCCGATTATTTAAGATTCTTATTACTAATAAATGTCAGAATAACTGTTTATACTGTGGGGTGAGAGCCAGGAGGAATTGCCAGCGTTTTCTTATTGCCCCTCAGCAGTTAGCGAGAATTTTTCTTGAGCTTTATAAAGCTAAAAAGGTAGAGGGTTTGTTTGTTTCTTCGGGGATTTATAAAAGCCCAGATTATTCTCAGAGGCTTATCTTAGATACAATATATATTCTCAGAAAGAAATTTAATTTTAGAGGATTTATCCATGCTAAAGTTCTTCCTTCAGCAGATTTAAATCTGATAAAAGGGTTAGCCTTTCTTGCTGACCGGGTTTCTATTAACTTAGAGGCTTCGGCAGAAGTATTCTTTAAAAAGCTGTGTCCGGAAAAAGATTACAATCAGGGAGTAATTGAAAGACTTAGGTTTCTTTCTTCTTTGAGTAAAAAAGGAGTTTTTAAGTCCGGGATTACTTCTCAGATAGTAGTAGGTGCAGATAAGGAGAAAGATAACCAGATTTTGAGGTTAAGTTCTTTCCTTTACACCAACTACGGTTTAAGGAGAGTTTATTATAGTGGTTTTTTTCCGGTGAAAAATACGCCTTTGGAGAATAAGAAGCCTGTCTCACAGCGGAGAATCCTCCGGCTTTACCAGGCAGATGTATTAATAAGAAAATATGGGTTTAGACCTCAGGAATTGTTTTTTGATAAAGAAGGAAATCTTTCTCAAGATAGAGACCCTAAATTGGTCTGGGCCTATAACCACCGAGAGATTTTTCCGGTTAATGTTAATAAGGCAGATTTACATCTTTTAAGGAGAGTTCCCGGGATAGGGATTAAGTCTTCAGAGAAGATTATAAGGATTAGGAAATTCTTTAGATTTAAACATTGGGAGGACTTAAAAAAGCTTAGAATAAATATAAAGAGAGTAAAAGGCTGGATAAGATTTGATTAAAAATATGGGGTTTATAAAGTTTCTCGGCACAGCAGGGGCAAGATTTGTCATGCTTACTCAACTCCGGGCTTCCGGTGGGATATGGATAAAGTTTAATGAAGAAAATATATTAATTGATCCGGGCCCGGGTTCTTTGATTAGAGCTTTGAATTCCAGACCTAAACTTCAGCCTCAGAAGTTATCAGGGTTAATCCTTACTCATAAACATTTAGACCACTCCAACGACATAAATTTAATGGTAGAAGCAATGACCGAAGGTGGGTTTAAAAAGAGAGGCCTTCTTTTTGTTCCTTCTGATGCTTTGGGTAAAGGGGGAGTTATCTTTGATTATCTTCTTAATTTTCCTGAAAAAATAATCCCTCTAAAAAAGGGTAAATTTAAGATAGGTAGTTTTGAATTTGAGGTACCTTCTCTGATGGTCCACTCTGTAGAAACTTATGGCTTAAAATTTAAAATGGGTAAGTCTGTAGTTTCTCTGATTACTGATACCGAATACTTTGAAGATTTGGCTAATTATTATAAAGCAGATATTTTGATAATAAATGTGGTCTTTTTAGAGAAGAGAAAGGGCATTCAACACCTTTGTTTAGAGGAGGCAGAAAAATTAATTTCTGCTGTAAAACCTCAAAAAGCTATCCTTACTCATTTTGGAATGACTATGCTGAGAGCTAAACCCCATATTTTAGAAGAGAGTTTGAGCAAGAAATTGGGAGTAGAGGTAAAGTCAGCTTACGACGGGATGAAGCTGGATTTCTAAGGGCTTAGAATCTGTGGTTTACAGCTGGAAATTAGTATAGTGTTGAATTGGAACTTTAAAGTGGTAAAATAATTCCTATGATAGAAAAAAGAACCCTTCCCCGATTCAAAGTCCCGATAAAACTGGAATACCAGATACCCAGCAATAACCAGAAGTTTTTAGGTTTAGCTGTGGATATAAGTATGAAGGGGCTGAGACTGCAAGGACAAAAACCTTTGGAAGAAGATGAAGTCTTAGATATATTCTTCTACCTTCCTAATAGACCAGTCCAGGAGGCTGTGGGGAGAGTAGTCTGGATTAGGGATTATTCTCAATACTTTCAGGCAGGCGTCTATTTTTTAAATATCAAAGATTCTTTAAAAGAGGCTATTTTTAAATATATCCTTGATTATTTTCCTCAGGAGGTTCAGGCTCGTTGGTGGAAGGAGTCAAATACTGAGAGATGAATTTTTCCCCTAATGCCTACCAGGTTTTAAAAGCAAGGTATTTAAAGAAAGATTCTCAAGGAAGGGTGTGTGAGTCTCCTTCTCAGATGTTTTTTAGGGTAGCTCAGGCTGTAGCTAAGGCTGAGAAAAAGGAGAAAATAAGTTATTTTCAAGATAAGTTCTTTCAGATAATGAGTAATCTGGAATTTCTTCCTAATTCTCCTACTTTAATGAACGCAGGAACTTGTTTTGGTCAGCTTTCTGCTTGTTTTGTCTTGCCAATAGAAGATTCTATAGAGAGTATTTTTGAAGCAGTGAAGATTATGGGAATAATCCATCAGACTGGAGGAGGAACGGGTTTTTCTTTTTCCCGGTTGAGGCCCCAGGGAGATATAGTTGCTTCTACTGGCGGGAGAGCTTCTGGCCCTGTCTCTTTTATGAAGATTTTTGATACTGCTACTTCTGTTGTTATTCAAGGAGGGAGGAGAAGAGGCGCTAACATGGGAGTATTAAATATGGAACATCCCGATATCCTTAAGTTTATTCAGGCTAAGGAAAAAGAAGGAGAATTTTCTAATTTTAATCTCTCAGTAGCAATAACTGATAATTTTATGCGTTGTTTAAAAAATAGAGAAGATTTTTATTTAATTAATCCTCGCCAGAAGAAAAGGTCAAAGAAAGTAAAGCCTGATTTTCTATTTCACAAGCTTTCTTCAGCAGCTTTTAACTCCGGAGAGCCGGGAGTAGTCTTTATTGACAGAATAAACAGGCACCATCCAGTAAAGGGGAAAATTGAAGCTACTAATCCTTGTGGAGAAGTACCCCTACTGCCTTACGAATCCTGTAATTTAGGTTCAATAAATCTCTCTAAGGTCGTAGAAAACCAGAGGATAAATTGGGAGAAATTAAAAGAATTAGTAGAGCTGGGAGTGAGGTTTTTAGACGATGTAATAGAAGTAAATAATTTTCCTATCCCCCAGATAGAGAAAGCTACCAAAGTTAACCGGAAGATAGGTTTAGGAGTTATGGGATTTGCTGATATGCTTATTAAGTTAGAGATTTCTTACGATTCAGAGGCTGCGGTGAGCTTAGCTAAAAAGATAATGAAGTTTATAAGAAGCGAATCTCTTAGAGCTTCTTCAAAATTAGCTTCTGAACGGGGGGTTTTCCCCAATTATAAGTTTTCTCTTTACAAGAAAAAGGGAGTTAAGTTAAGAAATGCTACTTTAAACAGTATAGCTCCTACCGGATCAATAAGTATAATTGCTGGATGTTCTTCAGGGATAGAGCCTTTATTTGCCATAAGTTATCAGAGAAGAATACTCGGAGGTAAAAACTTTTTAGAAGTTAACCCCTATTTCTTGAAATTAGCCAAGGAAAAAAAATTTTACTCTTCTTCTTTGATAGAAGAGATTTCTTTTAAGCCTTCCCTTAAAAAAATAAAAGACATCCCTCTTCAAGCTAAGAGGATATTTGTAACTGCTTTTGACATCAGTTATCTAAGGCAGATTCAAATCCAGCAGGCTTTTCAGAAATATACTGATAACGCCGTATCTAAAACTATAAACTTACCCGAAAAGAGCAGTATAAACACAGTTAAGAATATCTATTTATTAGCTTATAAGCTGGGGCTTAAAGGGATTACTATTTATAGGTATAACAGCAGAAAGAAACAGGTATTGAGTTTGGCAGAAGAAGCCCCTCTTTCAGTACATGCAGAGTATTCTGGAGGTTGTCTTGGCAAGATTTGTAGTATTTAGAAGAGAGACCGACCTATATAAAAAGGACTTTCAAAATTTAGGAGAGCTTTTAGAAGATAGAGCCAAGAAGTTTGCCCGGAAACCTTTTTTAATTTTTGGGAGAAGAAAATTTACCTTTTCAGAAATCAATAACCTTTCTTCTTATCTGGCTTCTTTTCTAAACAAGGAAGGTGTAGGTTTTCAGGATAGAGTTTGTATCTGGATGAGCAATTTACCCTGGTTTGTGATATCTTATTTTGCTATTCTTAAGATAGGAGCAATAGCAGTTCCTGTAAATAGTATGTTCAAGAGAGAAGAAGCTAAGTTTTTAGTAGAGGATACTCAGGCTAAAGTATTAATAGTTGCTCCTGAAAATATAGAACCTGCTTTCAATATAAAATTAAGAGTAAACTCCCTTTCCAAAATAATCTCTTTTTCTTTTAATAAAGATGTTTACCAGGAAGTAATTGATTTGAGAGATATTCTCAACGGAAAAGAGGAATTTTTCAAGAGGGTAACAGTTAAACCCCAGGATATAGCAGAAATTCTCTACACTTCCGGAACCACTGGAGAACCTAAAGGAGCCTGCCTTACCCACAGGAATTTACTCGCCAATATAAGAGATTGTCAGATTGCTATCTCTGCTTCTTCTGAAGATGTTTTCTCTTGTTTTTTGCCTTTGTTTCATTCTTTTGCCTCCACGGTTTGTCTTCTTTTTCCTCTCTATACCGGTTCAACCACTGTACTCTTTAGGTCAATAAGACCTTTTAAAAGGGTTTTGAAAGGAATATTTAAAAACAGAGTGAGTGTATTTGTGGGGGTCCCCTCTATTTTTTCAGCCCTAAAGGAGGTAAAACTCCCTTTAATTTTTAGAATCCCTTTGCTTAAGAAGTTCTTCAATCCTTTAAGAGTAGCAATTTCGGGAGCTTCAGCCTTAGCTTGTGAGGTAATCCCAGCTTTTGAAAAGAAGTTTGGTATACCTTTATTAGAGGGCTACGGTTTAACAGAAGCTTCACCGGTAGTTTCTCTAAGCCCTTTAAAAGGAAAAAGGAAACCTGGTTCAATAGGGAAAGTCTTTCCTTCTCAAGAAGTAAAAGTAGTAGACTCTCAAGGTAAAGAATTGCCGGTAGGAGAGGTAGGAGAGTTAATAGTAAAGGGGCCCAACGTTATGAAGGGTTATTTTAAAAGAGTAGAGGATACTCAAAAAACTATAAGAGGCGGCTGGCTTTATACTGGGGATTTAGCTAAGATTGACGAGGAAGGTTTTATTTATATTGTAGGCAGGATAAAGGAGATGATAAATGTGAGGGGTTTAAATGTTTATCCTCGGGAAATCGAAGAAGTTATCTATCAACTATCTCCAGTTAAAGAATGCGCAGTGGTAGGAATAAATCATCCCCGTAAAGGAGAGGTGCCGTTAGTTTTTATTGCCTTTAAGGAAGGAGAAAGTTTATCTTCTCAGGAAATTTTTAATTATCTTAAAGATAGACTTGCTGTTTATAAATTACCCTGGAGGATAGAGGTAAGAGAATCTCTTCCTAAGTCTTCTACAGGGAAAATTGTTAAATACTTACTTAAAGAAGAAGCAGAGTCGAAATTTTTTAAAAAGGCAGATTAAATGGGCAGAGTTTCTAAAATTAAGATAGTAGCTACTTTAGGACCAGCTTCTTCTTCAGAAACAGTATTAAGAAAGATGATTTTTTCTGGTTTAGATGTAGTAAGACTTAATTTTTCTCACGGAAGTTTTGATGCTCACCTTGAGAGGGTAAACTTAATAAGAAATTTAAATAAAAAATACCACAGAGCCATAAAGATAATGCAGGATTTAGAGGGTTATCGTATAAGGGTGGGTAAACTCAAAAAACCTTTAGAGTTAAGAAAGAGACAGGTTTTTTATCTATCTAAGGAGAAGATAAAAAAAGAAAGATTCATCCCCATAGATTATCAAGGCTCCTTGGCTTCTATAAAGAAAGGTCAATTTATATATATAGACGATGCTCGTTTAATTTTAAAGGTCGCAGAAACCACAAAGGAGACATTAAAAGCTGAAGTTGTTTTAGGAGGAGTAATTTCTTCTCATAAAGGAATAAATATTCCTGGTTTTAATATAGATTATCAGGGCCTTACTCCTAAAGATAAAACTTCCTTAGAATTCGCTTTTAAATTTAAGCCGGATTTCATTGCCCAGTCTTTTGTGAGAGAAGCTGGAGATATTTTGATTTTAAAGGATTTTATAAGAGATAAACTTCCCGATTGTAAAGTAATAGCTAAGATTGAGAATAAGATGGCTTTAAGAAATATTGACGAGATCATTGAAGTTTCTGATTTGGTGATGGTAGCCCGAGGAGATTTAGGGGTTTGTCTTCCCTTTTATCAGGTTCCTTTTATTCAGAAGGAAATAATAAGAAAAGCAAAGAAGAGAAGGAAAGAGGTTATTGTAGCTACTCAGATGTTAGAAAGTATGACTGAGAATTTTTTCCCCACCCGGGCAGAAGTTTCTGATGTGGTTAACGCTATCTTAGATGGAGCAGGTTTTCTTCTTCTTTCCGGAGAAACTGCAGTAGGAGAAAATCCTCCCCGGGTAGTAGAGGTAATGAATAAGATTATAAATTACACTCTTTCCTATTTAAGACCTTCCCCTAACCTTGGTAAAAGTTAGAATAAGTTTGGTAAAGATTTTCTTGGGCTAACAAATTTTAATTTAAGAGTTGACACAATAAGAAAAATAAGAGATAATTTACCCCGTATTTACCTAAAATAAAAGTAAAGAAAGGAAGGGACCGAAAGTGGAGGAAAAAAATCTAAGTGCTCAATTGGAAGAAGCTTACTTTTCTTCTATTAAGAAGCTGAGTGATGGAGAAATAGTTAAAGGCAAAATTGTTGAGGTAAGGCCTAAAGAGGTAATTATTGATATAGGCTATAAGTCCGAGGGTGTGGTTCCCCGAGATGAATTTTCTCCCCAAGATATACCCTCTGTAGGCTCAGAGATTGAGGTCTTGGTGGAGAAGGTAGAAGATGAAGAAGGAAGGTTAGTGATTTCTTATGAAAAGGCAAAGAAGAGCTTAGGCTGGAGAAAGTTGATTACTGAATATAAAGAAGGTGATTTGGTTGAGGGTATAGTTAATCGCAAAGTAAAAGGTGGGTTTATGGTTGAGGTTTTTGGAGTGGAAGGTTTTCTTCCCGGGAGCCTTTCTACCTTTAGAAATCTTCCTGATGAAGAAGTCTTAGGGAAAAAGTTTCTCTTTCAGATAATAAAATTAAGCAGACTTAAGCAGAATTTTATAGTTTCCCGTCGGGATGCTTTAAGGCTTGAGAAGGAGATACAGAGAAGAAAAATTTGGGATTCTCTTAAAGTAGGTCAGGTAGTAAAAGGCCGGGTTAAGAGTATTACTGATTTTGGAGCTTTCGTGGATATAGGAGGTATTGACGGGTTACTCCATATTGCTGATATGAGTTGGCGCAAGGTTAATAATCCTCAGGAAGTAGTAGCTGTAGGAGATGAGGTAGAGGTTATGATTTTGAATATAGATAAACAATCGCAAAGACTTTCTTTAGGAATGAAACAACTTACTCCTGACCCCTGGGCTAACATTGAAGAGAGGTTTCCTCTTGGTTCAGTAGTTAAAGGTAAGATAGTAAATATTCAGCCCTATGGAATATTTGTAGAGTTAGACAAAGGTATTGAAGGTTTAGTCCATGTTTCGGAACTTTCCTGGTCTAAAACTAAAGTTGACCCTTTTTCTTATTATGCTATTGGAGATATGGTAGAGGTAAAAGTTATTAATGTTGATATTCCTAATCGCAAGATTTCTTTAAGCATAAAGCGTTTAGAGAAAGACCCCTGGCAGGAGATACCTCAAATTTTAGAGAAAGATGCTAAAGTAAAAGGTAAAGTGGTAGGATTTATCCAGGATGCTGCTTTTGTAGAACTGCCCCAGGGGGTTGAAGGCATAATTTACACTCAGGATTTATCCTGGACTAAAAGAATAAACAGGCCTCAGGAGGTTTTAAGAAGGAATCATACTTATGAGTTTAAAGTCTTAGAAATTGACAATGATAACCGCAGAGTTATTCTGGGACTTAAACAGTTGAGAGAAGACCCTTGGCCAAGAATTGTTAAAAGTTACCCTGTGGGAAAAGTCGTAGAAGGAGAAGTTGTAAAGATAACTGATTTTGGAATTTTTGTGAGGTTAGAGGAGGAGCTTGAAGGCTTAATATTTGGGGATGAAATTGAACCTGAACTTAAAGAAAGTATTAAAGTAGGAGACAAGATTAAAGCTGAAATTATAAAAGTTGATACTGAAAACCGGAAAATTGGTCTTTCGGCTAAAATAAATGAATCTCAGGAAAGAAGTAGCTAAGCAACTTCGTCTTATAGAAAGAGGAACCCACGAGATAATCTCCAAGGATGAACTCTCCAAGAAAATAGAATTTTCTCTTCGTAAAAACAAGCCTTTAAAAGTTAAAGCAGGGTTTGACCCTACCAGCAAAGATATCCATTTAGGACACGTAGTCTTACTTAAGAAGCTCAGAACTTTCCAGGATTTAGGTCATGTAGTTTATTTTATTATAGGAGATTTTACTGCTAGGATTGGAGACCCTTCAGGGAGGAGTGAATTAAGGCCCTCTTTAACCGAGGAAGAAGTTTTAGCTAACGCTTCTACTTATACCCAGCAGGCTTTTAAAATACTCGACAGAAAAAAGACCAAGGTTATATTTAATAGTAAGTGGTTTAAAGATTTAAAGATAGAGGATTTCTTCCCCATCCTTAAAAGTTATACTCTAGCCAGGTTGTTAGAGCGAGATGATTTCTCTTTAAGAATGAAAGAGAATAAGCCGATAACTATTTTAGAGTTTTTTTATCCTCTTCTGCAGGGCTACGATTCAGTTAAAATTGGGGCTGATGTAGAATTAGGAGGAACTGACCAGAAATTTAACTTGATCGTAGGAAGGCATCTCCAGGAGTTTTTTGGACAACCTCCTCAGGTAATAATTACTTTGCCTCTTTTAGTGGGTTTAGATGGAAAAAACAAAATGTCTAAATCTTTGGGTAATTTCATTGGAATAGAAGAACCACCTTCAGAGATTTTTGGAAAGACTATGTCTATATCTGATGAGTTAATGTACCATTATTTTGAGCTCCTTACTGATTTTGATTTAGATAAGTTAAAAAAGATGCATCCTAAAGAAGCCAAAGAACTTTTAGCTTTTAGTTTTGTTTGCTGGTTTTATGATGAAGAGACAGCTATTGGAGAAAAAGAAAGGTTTAATGAAATTTTTTCTAAAAAAAAGTTAGATAAACAGGATTTCCCTGTTTATCCTCTTAAGGAAGAGAAAAATATTTTAGATTTGCTTCTGGAGAAAAACTTAGTTAGTTCCCGGAATGAGGCCCGAAGGTTAATAAAACAAAAGGCCTTGGAATTTGAAGGAGAAAAAGTATTAGATGAGAAATTTATAATAAATAAAGAAGGTCTTTTAAAAATAGGAAAAAAGAAGTTTCTGAGAATAGTAAAGAATTCTTAGTGGGCTGACCCCCCATTTTCAGACAACCCCCTTTTTTAATTAGACAATATTTTTTCATACCAGCACCAGTTTGCTTTCTTTAACACATCTACTTTCTAACTCCTCCCCGAATTTAACTCCTGTTTATATCCTATAGATGAGTGTATTCTTAAACATTCCCCAGTTCAACCTCGTAGGTTGAATTGGTTTTCTCGTTGAGAGATGAAGGAGAAAGAAGTAAAAAACTTAATTAAGGTTTCAGGCAAGTTAAAATGTAAAGATTTGATAGTAATTAGCTGGGATTATCAGGCTGAGGAGAAATTCCAAAACAAAAAAATAATTTTTTTGCCATTATGAAAATGGCTACTGAAAGATGAGTTATGAATTAAGCCTATAAAGAGCAAGTAAAAATTTTTAATTGGAATATTGATTTAGAAGGCTTTTGATTGGTGTGGGATGGTTTCAATTCAAAAGTTAGAAATTTTAAAAAAGAAGGTAAAACTTTCCTTTGCTGATAAGATGATGGAGATATTAAGCGCCCATCCTAATATGTTAAAAAGAATAAATATCTTTCTTCTTATCATTGAATCCATCTAACCTGCAGGTCGAAATAAATCGGTCAAACCTATTTTTATCTTTTCCATTTTTAACCATTTCATTTCCTAACTTGACACTTGCCTCTGAGATAAAATGTCAAGTTAGCGTTAGTATTCCTAATAGTTAGAGAGTTTTATTTGTAAAGTTAAAAATGTTAAAGTTTTAGAGAAAAAAGTTTAAAAAAATTAAAGTTTAGGCTTGAATTCTTTTAATTTTTATGATATACCTTTCTTGGGGGCAAGATGAGATTGGGCAAGTGTCCTATATGTGGAGGGAAGCTAAAAGTTAGAAAGCTAAAGTGCAGAAGCTGCGGAACCTCTTTGGAAGGAAGTTTTATTAGCTCGCCCATTCTTAACTTACCCTCTTCTTATCAGGAATTTATTGAGATGTTTGTTTTAAGTAGCGGGAGTTTGAAAGAGATGGCAAAAAGATTAGGAGTAAGTTATCCTACAGTAAGAGCAAGATTGGATGAGATAATTTCTGCTTTAAAGAAAGAGTGTGAGGAGAGAGAGAAATATAAAAAAGAGATTTTAGAGAAAGTAGATAAAAAAGAAATTTCTGCAAAAGAGGCAGCAAATATTATTAAAAGTTTATGAGAGAAGATAGAGAAAAAATAAAAAAGATGATGCTTGAAGGAAAGATAAATTCTGATGAGGCAAAACTTCTTCTTAAAGCTTTAGATGAGTCCGAAAGAAAAAAAGAAAGAATCTTTAAGGAGGTATTAAATCATAAGAGAAAAAGAGAAAAGACTTTATTGAAAATTCTGGGAGTATGGTTTTTATTTTTCTTCTTGGCAACATCTTTTCCTTTTTACTTGGGAAAACTTCAATCTTCTAAGTATAGTTTATCCTTGGAGGCTTTGGAATATTTTCAAAAGACAAATCATTTTCTTAAAGAAGGAGATTACTTAAAAGCAGCTAAATTTTGCAGGAAAGGAATAGAGAAGTCCCCAACTTCTTTAGGATATTCTCTTTTAGGGGTAATCTATGAGCTTGTTTATAAAGAGACAAAAAATAATATTTTTAAAGAGAAGGCAAGAGTAAATTTTGATAAAGCAGAAAAGTTGAGGATAAATATAAAGGGAGGTGAGAAAATGAGAGCAATTTTATTTTTATTTATTTTGTTAATAATAATTTTAAGTTTTATAGGGTTGGGGGCACTTTTATTTTATAATCTCTTAGTGAAAAGAGAAGAAAAGGCAAACAAGTCATTTGCAGATATTCAAGCTCAATATCAGAAAAAGTTAGATTTAGTCCCTGTTCTTTTAGAAGCAGTAAAAAATTATGCTGCTCATGAGAAAGAAACTCAACTTCAAGTAACTCAAGCAAGGAGTAAAGTTCAAGAGGTTATGGAAGGTTTTTTAGCTTTTGGTAAAGAAAAATTAAAAAAATTTTTAGAATCTCAAAAAGAATTAAACACAGGTTTGGCAAGATTATTTGCCTTAGCAGAAAAATACCCTGATTTGAAAGCAAGTGCTAATTTTTTAACTATTCAGAAACAGTTAGAAGATATAGAAAATACAATTGCAAGAAAAAGAGAGATTTATAATAATCAAGTGAGAGTTTATAATTCCTCTTTAAGATATTTCCCTATGAATTTAATAGTAAAAGTTTTTAAATTTGAACCAAAAGAGTATTTTGAAATGGAAAAGGTGTAAAAGATGAAAAAATATACCTCTCTATTAGGTCAATTTCTCTTTTTATTAATTGCTCATCTTGCCTATGCCCAAATGGGAGTAGGTACAGTGGAAGGAGGAGGAAGCCCAAAACCACTTTGGCAGATTATATTGGTAATTGTTTTGATGCTTGGAATTTTTATAGTT
>Ga0164310_10000247_pt1 | contig 27725 bp, 31 predicted proteins | sample GuaBasSedimGuay1_FD_121795 | JGI IMG/M metagenome (GOLD analysis project Ga0164310, IMG submission 121795) | Subseafloor sediment microbial communities from Guaymas Basin, Gulf of California, Mexico - Guay1, Core 4569-9, 0-3 cm | ecosystem: Environmental > Aquatic > Marine > Hydrothermal vents... | reverse complement strand
TCAGGGCTGTCTTGCCCGTATCCTCTATGTAGCTCGTTGTGATGCTTATGGGCTTCCCGGCTTTGCTGATACTTACTCCGACTCCCTCGAATGTTTCTCCCATCCAGTCAAAGACTTCCCCGATTTTCTTTGCTACCTCAGGCGGAGCTCCTTTAGCCAAAAGCTGTTGCTCCCTTGCTATGCCTCCTAACGCCCTGCCCACATTGGCCCCTGCCCTCCTCGTGGCTATCTCTATCAGCCTCATCGAGTTCGTGATTTCTTTCGTTACTCCTTCTAATCCCCTGACTGCATAGTTTATATAGACATCTAAATTCCTTTCGACCATCTTGCCTTATTCAATTCCTTCTCATACAGCTCTGCCTCCTTCCTTATCATCTCCAGCAGGTTTAATACGACGGGAATGGGGAGTGCTTTGAACTCCGAATAGGGAATCCAGCCGTATTTCGCCATGAGGACATGGTGAATCTCGGCTAACAGATTTGATTTGAGTTTCGAACTCAGTTTAGCCCGTTCTAATGCCCCCATGAATTCTGCCGCATTATCTTCCACTTTCTAAGGTCTGGAGATTTACCTCAAATAGTTTCTCGAGCAAGAGGAAATAGTTCCTCGCTATGAACCCCTCGAGAAGTTTATCGTCCGCATTCGGGTAGGATTGTTTGAGGGAGACTTTCATCAGCTTCCCCAATGTCTTTATCGTCTCCTTATTCAGCATCTTCACCACATCCTCTGGCTTAATGTTCTCTAAATCGAAGCCCTTTACCTCAATGATTCTCTCCAGCACAGACCAGAGTTCTGGGAAGTATTCCAGAGGTAGGGGGGAAATCTCTATCTCATCCACACTACCATCTTCGCCCTTCAGTTCTAATTTCACGGGCTTACCCAAATGCCTCTTCATTGCTTCTATTCCCTTCATCTTTTCATCACCTCTTCGATTTTTTGGTATAGAGAGGAGTGCCGTCTATCGCAGTAACCACCTCCTCTTCCTCTAATTTGAGCAATTTAGCCTCAATGATTTTCATCCTATCCTCTAACATGGAGACCCTTTCAATGAAGTCAATCATATCCAGCAATCTCTCCTTAAGTAGCTGATACTCCTTGAACTGATCCCAGACATACTTGAGGAGCATTCCGTAATCATCGCTGAAGAATTCTCTCGCATACTCCGTGAATTCCTTTTTGGTCTGCGGAGGAATTCTCGAGATTGAGAGTCTCTGCCTATTCTCCGACACTAACTTCATGAATTCCTGCCTCGCCTTCTCATCCCCCAAGTTGAACCTCATCTTCTTCTCTTTGGTTTCTTTAGCCATCTTAACCGAAGATTAATTGAGTCCTTTCATCCAGCTCAATATTCCTGCGATATTCGAGTTTGTATTGATTGATGAGTTTGACCGCCCATTCCTTACTCATCAGGTTATACGCCCTATCTGAGGTATCCACCCAAAACTGATAACCCTTTTCATTACAGATTGCCCAATACCAGCAATCTTCTCCCCATAGATATTCCTTAGGGTAGATGAATTCGCAATCATGGAGGACTTTTCTCTTGTAGAGGACTACTCCTCCAACTCCCCATACCCTCATGGGGTTTTCCTCTGCATCGAGAATATCTTCCCAGTCATACAGGTCAAGTTTGAATCTCTGGAGGATTGTATCATAGACCAATTTACCAGACCTGAGGGCGGAGGGTGGACCTTCCCTGCTCCAGATATTTGCCGCAAAGCCCACCACATCCCTATCATGCTCAATCAGTCTGTTTACCGCATCGGAGGGTGGTCTGATATCCGGGTTGGTCCAGAGCCAGTATCTATAACCCTTAGAGAGGAAATAATCCCTGATGATGTTGTTGCACTTGGAGAGCATCTCCAGGATGAACATCTTGCCCGGATTCCATTCGTAGTGATAAACCTTGATACCGAAACTGCTCAGGTAATCATAGTATTCGAGACTATCGAAGATGGTGTTGTCTACAAACATCATATCATAGTCCTCGTAAATCCTTATGAACTCTTCCATGTATGGTTTATCGCCCGCCCACGTCGGGCAGGCTACTAACACTTCACTCTTCATCTTATTCTACCATTTCTGGGATGATGTGTAGGGATTTAGTGCAGACAGGTTACTTGTCCCGGCATCATTAGTGGACTCGAACTTTATGCAGGGATTCCCGTCCTCGTCGTAGGGTGGGAACTTTGCTTCCACACTCAACTTAAGCCTCTTATCCGAATAACTCGGCTTAATCGAGGTTATATACCCGTCCGCAAATACCGCCCTCAGTGCCTTCTTTCCACTCCCAGAGACTGCCTTGACCGCAGAGTCCACACTCGTATCGTCGGTGAGCAAGATTGTCAGTCTTATCGGCAGTCTTGATTTGCCCATCTCAATCACGATGGGCATGCTCCCTGGCTCAGAGCCGTCCATCAGGTCGAAGATACCCGTAGCATCCTTGACGGTTGTGGTCGTCTGGTCTGGCCATGTCTGTGTTCCAGCCTCCACCGTATATAAATCGAGGCTCACTGTCGTCTCTTCTTGTGGAGTATAGACCGTTAATCTCCCGGGTTTTAGAGTTGGGATAAACTCAACTCCTCTCTCTCCGTAGTCAATGTCTATACTCTCTGTCTTAGATTGGAAGTTCAAATCTCCGTATCCTTGCGGAGCGATTGCAACCAGGGCCCATTCAGAATAGACATTAACCATCCTTCATCACCTCCATTCTCTACTTTTTCTCTTTAACCTCTTCTTTCTCTTCATCGGGATTTTCTATGTTCTTCTTGCTTATTTTCCTTTTCCTCTTCTTAATCTCTTCCAGCTCGAAATAGTCCGGCTCGAATTTGGGCTTATTAAATGCGAAATACTCTTCTCCCGGTTCTAACAGCACATATCTCCCCGTATCGAGGTCGAGGAATAGCCTCGAGTCTTCCGCCTTGTTCCTGATTACATAGCGTTTCATCTTCACCCACCGTAATATCTGAACTCTAAAATTAACCTCTTCATCCTTATTATCTTGGGATGCTCCGTGTAATAGTCTTCCGTAGATTCCGTGCATCTTCTGAGGATGATATGTTGCCCAGCTAAGGTGTTCCCATCCGAATCCTTAGACTGGGGATTAAAGAGGATTGCCTTGATATCATCGCTCAATTCGTCCCTCTGTGAGATTGACTTGGCATATACAAGAATTTCCAGAGTAATGGTGTTGGTGTGAAGTAGTTGATTTGAGCTTACGGTGTCGACAGTCGGATTCAGAATTTCCAGGTTTGTTACATCTATGACAATCCTCGGTAGAGAATCGAATGTAATCGGGTCAGTAGTCTGGCTCTTGAGAATCCAGTCCTTCCCATCCCTACCATTCGGGTCGGGTAAGTTATTTCTCAGAACCTCCGCTATGAACCACGGTAGGTTTCTCCCGATTGTATTCAGGGTAACGCTTACCATCTTGCTCCGTCGAGCCTGAACCCCCGATGGGGTTTAATTTAATTAAACCCTGATGGGGTTTAATATCGAGTTATTAAATCTTTATGGGTTGGAGAACTTATAAATCACTTAGTTCTCTTTAATTTCCAGAACTTCTCAAGGTCCATCTCTGACGGAAAGAGTTTATGCCGAATATACTCATCGAACTCCTTCAGTCCTAATGCGAATCCCTTCATCATGAAGTGGACGGTCTTTCTACCTATTATACCCGCTCCTATCCCCTTAACTGTCCGCTTGGCAATCCACTGTCCAGCATATTTCCCCACATTCGCCTTGAATACCATCAATCCGTATGGCAGGTCATGATATACCCCGCTCGGAAGTCTCCATTTCATTGTCCCCTTTGCCTTCCTCGTTTTAGTCCCGAACTCCTGGACACGAGGGTAGTCGAAGCCGGTATGACTCACTGCGGACACATACAGCCTGAACCTCACAGTATCCTTAGTCCTCGCTAACTTGTGAATCCTTATACTCCTCTTTAACTTCCCCGTAGCAAGCACAGAACCCTTCTCCTCAGAGGGTGCAAACATCCTCATATATTCCTGAATCTTCAGAGCATGTCGTTCAGCCTCCACTTCTATAGCATCCCTGCATAACTTCGCAAAGCTATTAAACATCGCACTGAATTCCCTGAAGTTAGCATACCCACTCACCTTCATATCGATTTCTACCTTAACCATGTTTATCCCTGTTATCCTTGTTATCTACGTAGATAGTTATTCTACCTATTTAAGTTAGATAGTTATTCTAACTATCTATGGTAAATAGGTAGTAATAGGTAGATAGTTATTCTACCTTCTCAAGGTAGAGTTCTTTGTAAATGGTAGTCCCCTTTATGCTGGCATTCACTATCCTGATAACCTGATATTCTGTGTTATCTATCTCTACCCTGTCTTTCTCATTAACCGAGACAGAAGGTTTGAGGATAACTACACAATCTGCCGTCTCCAGACTCCCGAATTTCTGTTTGGTGTATGAATCCGTAAGGGGAAACACTAAGGCTGGGACGCTCTCCGTATCTTCCGTCTCCGTGATGTCTCCCTCTGAATTCCTGCTCCTCGTTATACGCTTGATTGTAATTGTCTCCTGCCCTACCTCGAACATGTAATCCAACTCTCTCTGGAAGTTTCCAACTAAGTCCATCCTGTTATTTATATGACCTGAGGTTAAATATATTAATGAGGCAAGATGGTTAAAAAGGTTATAGAGAAGCACGCCGATAAGCTCCTGAGGAAGAAAAATGTAGTTATGGTCTATGAGGGAAACAAGATTAAGGGAGGAGAGGATACGGGAGAAAGAGCGTTGGTAGTTGGTGTGAAGAAAAAGGAGAAGGAAGAGAAGTTGAGTAAGAAGGATATAATCCCGAAGAAGATAGAGAAGGTGAAGACGGATGTTGTGGAGACGGATGAGGTGTATGCATTGGGTCTGCTCGACCTATTTAAATCTAAAGGAGAGAATACAAGGAGGAAATACAGACCGATGCCCTGTCATGTGAGTATAGGCAACAGGAAGATAACGGCCGGGACGGCAGGGGCATTCGTGGTGGACGCTGGAGGGAATGTATATGTCCTCTCAAACGCACATGTTCTGTGCGAAGACCCACGCAGGAATGTCTCCGAGCAGGAGAAGAGGATATGTCAGCCCGGTCCGTATGACTCAAGAAACCCGGATAAGGATATAATCGGGAGGCTGGAGAGGCATGTCGCAATAAACCCGAGCGGGAATAACTATGTGGACTGCGCACTCATGCGGGCGGATAGGGTAGAAGACCTCGACCTCAGGACGGGCATCCTCGGGTATGGGTATCCAACTGGAGTGGCGGGCAAGCTGGAGATAAATCAGAAGGTGGTAAAGCCCGCAAGCAGGACGACTGGAAAGAAAGAGGGACGTGTAACGGGTATAAACGGAATCGTTATGGTGAACTACGGAAGCTTTAAGGCGAGATTTGTAGACCAGATCATCTTCAGTAATATGTCGGCAGGTGGAGACTCTGGAAGCTCAATCCTCACTGCAGACGGGAAATACGCCGGATTATTATTCGCTGGCTCGAGCAAGGTCACGATCGGGAACAAGGCGGAGAATGTGCTCAATGTGCTGGATGTCTCAATCATGACGCAAGGGGAAGGCGGAGAAGAGCCGACTCCCCCAGAATACGCATTCGTAGAGGAGATAGATGTGGAAATGGAGCGGGCAACCGGGCTGGTAAAGGGCACAATCACACGGAAGGGCGATAAGCAACCGCTGGAAGGGGTGGAAATATATGCCGATAATATAAGAAAGGGAAGGAGCGGAGCGGATGGGCGGTATATGGTGGAGCTGGAGGCTGGTAGGCACAGGCTGGAATTCAGGAAGCCCGGATACAGGGCGGTGGTAGTGGAGCGGGAATTTGGCAAGCGGGAAAATGACGAATGAGATAGACACGAAGGCGCTGCTGGACGCATACAAGAAGAGCAAGGTGAGTCATTACAGACCGATGGTGCTGGATACGGTAAGCCCAGAAATAGCGAGGGAGATAATAAGGAAGAGGCGAGAGGGGTGGAGTTATAAGAAACTCGCAAGGTGGATACAGCAGGCGACGAAGGGGAAGGTAAAGGTTTCCTATGTTACGGTCAGGGAGTGGCTGAACAGGAGGCAGGCGGCAGCAAAGCAACTTGTCTTCGGCAGTCAGGAATTCAAGGACAGGGTCGCTATGGAGTATCTTCAGGTTCTCGTTGATGTCAGGCTTGTGTGCGACGGGCTAATACGGAGGTTTGAGGAGATTATCAGGGAGAAAGGACCTACGAGCGAACTCGTGGACATAGCGAAGGTCATGCTTCAGTATTACGATGCAATCCAGCGTAGCCTCATTGCCTCGAGTTCTGTCAGGGAATTAGAGGCAGACATGGGGAAGGCAATTAAGGAGTTGAACATCAAATATAGGAGCGTAGTTCCGCCTTCCGTCAAGAGGGAGGCGGAGAAGGTCATCGATGTTTAAGCAGAATTCTCAAGTTTAAGAAATTCTCAAGTTTCGGGTTTGAGTTTTTTTATTTCCTACGCTCTTTAATAATGAATAAAAGTTCTAAATAGTATAGAATTTTTTTCCTTTATTAAGATTTGTAGGAAAAACATAAAATATTCTGAAAATTCTCTGAAAACCCAGATTTTCTCTTCGTAGAGACAAACTTACCCTATCAGAAATGAAAAGTTTGGAGTGAAAGTGTGTCTCTCCTGAACAGAACCTTTTCTCTCGTGAAAGATATGCTCAAAGTGGGTAAAAATTTGCTCTGAGGTATAGTAGCCCAAATAGTTCAGAATGCTCAACTTTGAAGAGAATTCTCAAGTTAGATAGTTTAGAGAAGGTAGGAAAGTTTCTTCAGGGTGTCCTTCTGTTGTCCTACTAAGACGGCATGCCTTGCGTTTATCCTCGCTAATGTCTCGAGGTAGCGGTTGTAGTAATCCTTTGCAGCCCGAGGGTCTCTCGCTATCGAGAAGCCTCTTATGTTGACCCTCTTCTTCTCCCTTGCATCGAGTCCCATGTATGCATAGTGGGCGGAGAGTTCGCAGATTGCCTTCTTCATCAAAGCATCCGACATGGGGAGGGGAACTCTGAGGTAGGTTATCTTCACGGTTGAGGTTGAGGGTGGTGCTTTCGACAGTATAACCTTACCGATCTCGTCTATCTCCGAGACCGTATACTTGGTGCGTGTATCGTCCGCAGAGTCATAGACCCAGACTTCCACATCCGCCGTAGAGATGTTCCCATCGTTGTTCAAATCCCCTAAATACCAGAGGAAGGAACTCTGGACATAGAAGGTCTTGTTGCTCCCATCTATCTCGTTCTTTCTGTATTGGTCTATGTAGGAAACCTCCTCCTCGATGATTCTGACGCCCACGTCATTATTGAACTCTGCGATGGCGTATGCTATCAATGTATTTAATTCATCATCACTCAGGTCTGAGGTTGTAATATCGTAGGAGGTTATCGCCCTGACATCGTCCGCAGTCACGATGCCCGAGATTGGGGAAATGGGCGTCCCTCCTATGACATACACCATCTCCTCCATAATGTATTGCTCCGGGCTATCATCGGAGATGTCCCTCTTCATTATCGCCAGATATGTTCCGGAGCTTGAGGGAGACCATGTATACCTGTAAATCCCCGGGGCGTTGGTGGAAGAGACCTCCTCCATGCTCTGTGAATCCACGACCTTAGTCCCATCGCTCACATCGATGATTGTGATTATTACATCAGTCAGTCCGGTTTTCTTCCCCTTCGCCCGATACATCAGTTCTACCGATTGTGAAGTGTATGCGGAGATCATACCTACCACCCGCTTCCTCCCCATAGGAACAGGAGGTTATATGTGTCGTTGAGCGTTCTTGCCGTGCTTCTATTTGTGCCGAGCGTGTAATTCCACACATCCGTATCTACTGCTGACACCTGCCTGTCCAGATAGTATCCGAATGTGCCTGCTGTGGTATGCTCGGACTGTGCCTCATCCCAGACCGCATCCACTATCGAGTTTATATCCGATGAGGTCAGTGCTGTCGTCGTGTTATACAGCCCAGCTCCATGAGACTGATTGATGCGAGCGTCTATGTTATCGAGTGCTGTTGTCGATAGGTCTACTGCGAATTCGAATGCCGTAAGGGTTCTCGTTGCCACGCTCCAGACCGGAGAGTAGTCCGTTAGCGTTCTCGTTGCGTATGACCAGATTTCCGATGCCGACAAGGTTGAGGTGTTCCAGTATTTGTCCCCGTGGCTTATGATTTCCTCTTTGGCGTTCGTTATATCCGTCTGCGTAGCCAGATTTGAGACATCCGCCTTGAATGCGTCCTCATTATTCCCGGATATGAAGTATGAGTATATCTCCGAGGAGGTTAGTGTTGAGGTATTCCAATACTTGTCTCCGTGTGAGATTATGTTCGATTCTGATGTGGAGATGTCGGAAGGTGTGGCGAACCCCGTTGCAGTTGCCCAGTTTGCATCCCCATGGCTCTGTAAGTCAGAGATGTTGGATTGTGTTGCCAACGAGGAAACATCTGCCTTGAACACATCTTCATTGTTCCCGGATGTGAAATATGAGTAGACATCCGCCGGAGAGTGCGTCGAGAATCCCGTTGCCGTGCAGTAACTACATGCCCCGTGAGATGCATTCAATTCCGACTCCGAGATGCATGCGTTGTCCACATCTGAGGGTGTAGCCCAGCCCGAACACGGGCATGAGGTTAGCGTCCTCGAGGAGTATGACCATACATCCGAAGCGGATATATCATTCAGGTTTGCGATGTCTTGCCTCGTTAGTTGTGCCTCCGCAGAGGTATTTTGCTTGATATTGTTCTCCGAGTTTGAGATTTCCGAAGTGCAGGGGCAGGAGGTTAGAGTTCTGACTGAATCGTCCCATACATTCCAGTTCTGGTTGGTCTGCAGTTCATTAGTGTCTGCTTCTATGTTGTCTATCTGTGTTTCTGTGGTTGAGGTCAATACGACGATGCCCTGAGTGAGGTTGGATTGCAGTGCAGGGGAGTACCCGAGTTCGTTCAGGTCTAATGTCCCCACAACATCATCGAGGTTTACGCCTATGTTATCCGAGGCGGTCAGGGTTGAGCGTGATGAGATTGAAGCGTCCAGATAGCCTGCCTTCGTATCTGTCCACACATCGTTATCTAACATATCCCCCCCGAATGTATTATCTGTCGTGTGCTCCGACCTTGATTCATCCCAGACCTCATCTGCTATCTCATCCGCCGCAGAGGTTGCCAACTCCGATGAGGTTATTGCATCCGCCGCTATTTTGTCTGCAGTTATAGCGTTACTGCCTATTTCGGATGCGTCCAGCGTGCCGATTACATCATCCAGATTAATTCCGATGTTATCAGATGTTGTTAGAGTTGACCTTGACGAGATAGAGGCGTCCAGATAGTTCGCTTTGGTCTCGGTGTAGGGCGTTACATAGACGGGGAATGCGTAGTCTATCGCTCCTTCACAGCAGTCTATCACCGCCGTGTATCTCCCCGTTGATTGCGTTACCTGATACTTGAACTTTCCGGTGGCTATGTTTGTTGCAGACGCCCCGCTCACCACAGCATCCCCGCTCGAGTTATACAGGTCTACGGTTGCCGTAGAGCATAGCAGTTCTCCAGAGGTTGCGTTGTTGCATGTAAAGACTATGTAATCGTTCTGGTATATCGTGTCCGCTATCGAGATTCCCACCAATACCATCAGCCCCAATATCAGGATTGTCCTTTTCATCCTCTTCGCCTCAAGTACGTTTCGAATATGGACATTATGTTGGGGAGAGTGGTGGTCGTGACTTCCTCGCTTGTCGTGACGTAGGAATAAATCGGTGTTTGATTCCAGTTACCGACCAGGTCTCTTGCATAGACCATCCACTTTATGGTTGCTCCCACCTGCGAAGTCACTGTCTTGGTTACATTGCTCCAGCATACTGTATCATTCAGGCAAATTGACGAGTTAAATTCTCTGAAGCTATCGTTCAGGAACTCCTGCTCGCTAAATACATCTACCCATACGCCGGTCCAGTTTATCTGATCGTAATGAGTTGAATCGTTGTAGTCCATATACCTTGCCGAAATCCTTATGTCCCTATTAGCTTCCGTTTTCCAGCTTTGCAAAACTGAGGGCGTTGTAACTGTTATTGAGAAATTCCCTGTTCCTGTTACGGAGAAACTCCCTTCATCTACCCAGTCAGTTCCATTGTAGACCTCCAACCATAAGGTTGGATTCGTGTTCCCGTTTGCCTGAGAACCTGAATTATTGTAGTAAGAGACATAAACTGTAACTGTAATATTGTCCAAGCTCTCGTAAGTGTCCAAATTGATATCTGAGTAAGTTATCGGCGTTCTGTTTGCTTCTTGCCCCCCGGGAGCAGTGTAGGTTATGTTTATATCGTCAAATCCTCTTCCATCAGAGGTTAAAGCATAATCGTCGTATTGTGTGAATTTTATTTTGAAATTAGAGTCAGCAGTTCCGCACCAATCTGGGTCTGCGGTAATGTTCACAGTGACTTTCGTCCAGGTGGAACCCGGATTCCCTAAATCCCCTAAATGCTTCCAGTTAGTTCCATCGCAAGTGAAGTAATAAGCGTCTGAATTGTAATGGTCCGTGTGGTCCGCCCCCGAGGTTTCTTCATCATTCCATTCCCTGTGCCAGAATGTTAAAATAACTTCTGTTGCTCCAGAGAAATCATAATTAGTTATAAGTTCGTTTAAGTTATAATGACCATTTGAATTGACATCTGCTATAACCGAATAACTGCCTGAATGAGCATCATCTGTTCTTACTCCTATTCTCCCATATGTTGCATCACTTTTATATGTAGTCCAATTTGACCCTAAATCTCCATCATCAAAATTGTCAAAGAAAGTGTATGTTGCTTTTAATTCTTTGAAACTTTGTTCTCCGCTCTCCAAATCTCCTGAGTTTGAGGTTTTAGTCCAGTTCATTCCGTTATGCCAAGAAAATATGAACCCTCCTCCTGTTAAGTTGTAGTTGTCTGTCCACTTAACTCTGAACTCCGTTGATTCTCCAGCCGTTGTAGTATTTGTGGAATTATCTGAGTAAGATGGAGGAGTACCATCTTCTAAGATAACACTATCGCTTTTAACTGACGAGTTATAAGTTCCATTTCCACACCATACTTCTGCAGTCCAGTTCTCATTAATAGAAGTATTACCGCTTCCTATCGTCGTAAGTAATGTGTTGACATTGTGCTCTACTTCTTTGCTTCCTCCCAAGTTCTGCTGTTCTGCTCCATTCTTGTAAAATTTCCAATATGCAGTTACATTATCTTCTGAATCCCGCCATACGCAAGTTACATTCAAATACAAGTTATCATTCTCATTTGGGTAATCTGGTGTTAGATTTACATACAAAACATACGGTTCTCCTATATATTCGTCGCTGTATGGTAAATAGTCTATGTTTTTCCCATCTGATGTTAAGTTATATTGATCATCACAAAAACCATCATGGTCAGTATCATTACAGGTGTCGGAGTAACCATTCCCCGAAGGATTTGTGTAATAATTTCCACCTATGTAGTTTCCATTCGAGTAGATTCTCGTCCCTAATTGTTTTGTTGTGTTCCAATGATTAGTATAAATTGTTCCACCGAAGTAGAAATTATCGCTATTATTGAAAAAATTATTATAAATTTTATTACTTTCTGCATAACTTAAAACTATTCCATTAACATTATTTTCAGCTGTAGAACCTGAGATTGTATTTAGGTCTGAGTAATAAAGATAAAAACCATAAAACGCATTTGAGTTCGTCGTGCAGTTTGAGAGGGTATTCGAGTCTGAGTATCGAATGTAAAAACCATAATAATTATCTGAGGAACTGATACCAGTCAAATTTGAATAATCTGTTCTCAATAGCAGAACCATATTATTCTTCTTTGACTGGCTTGCATTTATCGTTATGTTTTCTATATTTGAATAATCTGCATTGCATAGGATTAATTCCGATAGTACCTCATTTTGAAGTGTCACTGAAGAATTGAAATATTTTATCGGCAGGTTGTTTGAGCCTGTAAGATTTTCTATTTTGTTGTTGCAATCGGAGTCAGTGCCATATATATAGAAATCATAATAATAACTCTCCTGAACTGTAGAATTTGAAATTGTATTTGACCTTGCACTACTAAGATAAAAACCATAATTATTTAAATTTGCTGTAAACTTGGAGATTGTGTTTGAGTTTGAAGAGGAAAAGTAGAAGCCATAATTATTTGAATTTGCCGTGCAATTTGAAATAGAATTCGAATCTGAAGAGAGAAAGTAAAAACCATTCTGGTTATTTGAGTTTGCCGCAGAATTTGAGATTGTGTTTGAATCTGAATAGTAAAGATAAAAACCATTGTCAGGACTTGAATTTGCTGTTACATTCGTGATTGCGTTTCCATTAGCGTACTTTAAATAAATATTTGCTGAATCCCAATCAGTTACTACGCAATTCTTTACTGTTATGTTTGTTGTCTGTTCTGAGCTTCGGAGTATGTAAATTCCATAATCTGCTAAATCATTTCCATCTATTGTGTGTCCTTGACAATCTAAAACGACATTATTTGCTGAAATGTTTATGCAACGAGAAGTGCTACTATCTAATATGCTCTGGTTTAGGGTATAGGTTCCAGGAGAAGTTATGTCAGAACATCCAGAAATAGTTGGATCTATTTCCCACTCGTTTCCTCCAAACTTAAAACTTAAGCCCCATTCTTCACCAGCATTTGGTGGATATTCAAATTCGTAAATTATTGTGTTGCTTCCTCTCTTCAAAACAGAGGGGAATTTTACCCTTATGTTTTTCATTCTATCTGATTTGAATTTATAACTGAAATAATCTTCCGATAATGAGAATGCTGAAAATTTATCATATATAATTTTCACTTCTTGTCTACAGGTTCTCATGGGTTTAGAAATATTCCACTCACATCTCGTAAATGCTGGTGTTTCTAATGTGATACCACGAAAAGATATTCTATACATCTTAATTGTTACATTGTCGGAATTGTTGATATAGAATGTTTCTTGTTTCGGCTGTTCTGCTAATTCTTGATAATTCACCTGCTTTATATTTATACACCCCAACATACAGATTATAAAAATCACTCCAATTATTATCAAGTGCGTCTTTCTCATCCTGTCTCCTCATTTTCTCGAGCCCGCTCTATGTATCGAGTAGCCTAAATATGCCCCAGCTGCAGCAGAGGCTAACTCAGTAAATGGGGGACTTACCCCGGTCCCGCTTATCTGGGCATAAGCCCATGTTCCGACCAGAATCATCGAGATTATCGCCTTAGTCCCGACATTCTTCTCGACCTCGATAATTATCTCGAAGGGCAATTTTACCAGTCTGCAGATTCCATCTACCAGATCCCCAATCAAGCCTTTCTCAGTTAATACAGGCACTTTCAACCACCTCTCGTTAAACAGATAAGGGGCAAGATATCATGCTGGAGCTTCTTAGGGTTGGAGTCGCTCTTAAGTCCAAATTTATTCAAGATAGCCTGAATGACCGGCATCCACGCTAAACCAAGGAAAAATGCAAGTGCAAAATTGGGTTCTGTAGAACTGAACAGCTCGTAAACCATCTGGTGCGATGAGACCATCCCAACTATCCCGCCTCCAATCACATCAGACAATGTCCCGAGGATGAGAACCTGCTTGCCCTCAAGTTCCGCAGTATCGGGCAGGATTATCATCCCTCTATGCTCCAGCAAGCTCTTCACGAATCCTCCCGCTGCCCCAGCCAATGCACACACTATCGCAATATGCATGATAATCACCTACTTATAGCGATATATGATTGCAAAGTTAGTCCCATCGTGGGCAATTCCCGCAATCCTGCTCGCATCCACAATCCCATCGCCCTTGAGTTCGTCTATCAGGTCCTGCAGAGTTCCCGTGGCTGCCTTCCATACCCCGCTCACATAGGTGGTTGCCGCCATCTCTAACCACCTCTGCCTCTACTCCTTTTCCTTCTACCGCTCTGTCTCCTCACCTTCGCTCTTATCTGTCTACCGTATCCGTATCCCATTTAGACCACCTACACCCTGATATACTCAATCTTCGCTAACAGGGCTGGCATGTCCATTCCTGTCCCGGACTCCGCCTTGTAGAACGAAATCACATCCCCCTTGTTCAGCGTGTTGTTTACCACAGATTCGCCGAATGTAAACTCATCGTGGGCTGAGACATCGTTCCCCGAGGTGAATGCCTGAGATGCCATGACAGCCGTCCCGGAACCGCTTCCCCCCTTGTTCTTAAAACCTAAGGTCATGTAGTTCGTATCCGCCCCAGTGATAGCAGAACTCGGGACTATCGAGACCTTAGTTATCTTGCATCTGAACGGAGCTACGAATACGGGCAGTTCGGTGGTGCTACCCGCACTCACGGCGTCTATCCCGACGCACACAGTCCTTGGTCTGTTGTAAAAATACTTTCCTTTTGCCATCTTAAACCTCCTCTTTACTTCATTGTTCTTCAAGCATTAAACAGTATAAAAAGGGAATAAGGAAAAAGCTCTTCACCTCTTCTATGCATCCGAGACAACTATCCTCACTATCGCATCTGGATGGACTTCCGATGCTGCGAATGCCGTCGATAGCAAAATCCTTATCTGAGCCTGCGTTGGATAATCGAAGACCTTCAACTGCGCCCTCTTTCTGAATGCTATCGCTCCGTATCTCTTGGACTTCGCTAACATACATATATGCCCATCCACATTCATCAGCGGGTTGATCGTTCCGTCTAAATAGATGTAGTTCCCATCCGTAAAGCTCGTACACTTGTGCGTAGAGATAACTTTGATACCTAAATACTGCCCTATCTCCCCATTCAGCACGACCTCATTGCTTCCGTATTCTGCCGCATTGGTAAACTGAGAATCATTCAACAGTGCCTCCTCCTGCTCTGGTGCGATGAACAGCACGAACGGCTCTTGCGGAGTGGATGTCCATGGGTTCTTCGACACGGAAGCCTTGGAATGTGTGGATGTGTCACTCCAGTAGTATCCTATCGTGCTCATCAACATCCTCCTCGCCTTCGCTATCAGGTCCGTGGTCAGAGTATCACCCGTAGCCAGAGAGTCATCCGAAGCATCCGCATCTCCACCGAAGATTGTCTGCGCTCCATTCACCGTATCCGACATCGGGGTCGGTGCTGCAGTCAGGTTCGCCTCAGTCGAGTTAGCGTCCCCCATCGTATAGTTCCTTATGATGGTATCTATCTTCTGCTCGTAGAAGTGCTGAAGCTCATCCCTACAATACTGAACCATATTCACCGAGTTAGTTTCCACCGCCCTGTATGACAAGGACACCAAAGCATTATAGTCAGTAGGCTCTAACCTGACTCCATCCGGTGTGGTTATATCCGTAGCGGTGATATCGGAGGTCGGCTCTGACGATGTGGTAAATGAGGATTCTGCAGTATACTTCGACCTCTTCGGTATAATGATATAGTCGCTACCCTCCGGGACTGTCTCCTGTATAACCGTATCCAAGAACCTCGCATCCAGCCTTGCAGCATCCACAACCCTCTTCACCCATATTCCAGGCAACAGGGCATATCCGGTATACGAACTTCCTCTCACATCGCTCTGGGTAGTAACCCCCAACTGAAAAACCTGATAACCACTCCCGAGTTTGTGCCTCTCCTCCTGATATTCAAGTTCGAATTTTGTAGGTAGTTCTTTTGCCATCTTTCCTCACCCCATTATCCTCTTAAAGTATTCGAGCATTCCTCTATCGAGCTCATAATCACTGAGCTCAGCAGATTCGGACTGACCCTCTATCTTTATCATGTCGGGTTCGCCCAAATCATCCTTAACCTTCTTCAACTCTTCCTTCAATTCAGAGACCTCCTTCTCGAGTTCATTCATCTTGGTGCTTTTCTTCATCTCATCGTAGATTTCCTTCGCCTTCATCACCCCATGCTCCTTAACGAGCTTCTTCCACTCTGAGAGTTCCTCCTCACTCAGCCCTCTGATAAACTCCATGAGCTCCTCATCAAGCTCCGGGTATTTCTCCTCATCCTTTTTCTTCTTAGCCTGTTCCTCAACCTTCTCATCCTCTTTCTCTGCAACCGGGTAAGGATATTCCTCTTCCTCCTCTTTCTTCTTCTTTTTCTTGAGTTCCTCGATTTCCTGCTCCAGCGCCCTTATCTTCTCGAGCAACTTTTCCGTCTCAGTCTTCTCATTCTCCTTCAATTCCTTACTTTCTGTATTCTCTTTGACCTCCTCCTCCTTCATCTCTGCAGTATTCTCCTCAGAGACCTTCTCATTCTTCTCATCCATACTAACCACCTCCTTCATGGCAAATGCGTAATAACCCTCTTCGGAGTTTAAATAGGTAGTCTTCTGGGCTGGATTCACGACGATTGCCCAGTTATCGATATACATCTTCTTAACCTTCTTCCCTCCTTCGGTGAACGCCCTTCCTCTCGGAGAGATTCCGAACTTCGCCCCGAGTTTGAGCTTGATTGCGGTCTCCAGGTCGGTAACATAGATGTCCCCCTTTATCACTCCACCATCCTCAAGTCTCAGATTATCCACCCATCCAGCATAATACCTCACCTCCGCATCCGTCTGCTTATCCTTCTCGCCCGTCAGGGGATTATACTCGAAGTTGTCCCTGTGGTCTAAATAAAGGGATTGAGTGTATTCGTTCCAGATTGTGTTGCGATAGGCAAACTCTATCGCCTCGGGCGTGTAGAGCAAGCCATTATGCACCCCGGGTGAAAAGAGCGTCCTGTCCCTGAATACGATGGGCAATTCCAGATCCTTGACGGAGACCCTCTTCACACTCATGTTATTCTATGTATCTAAACGAACTTAAAAATTACCCTTAACTATGTTAAACAGAAAATTCAGATTAACCCGAAATCCCTCTGATACTCATATACGGTAGTCTGAGCAATTCCCAGCCTGTTAGCAATACTCGGTCTCAGCTCATCCTTAGACAACCTGATAATCTTTCCGATGGTGGATTCGCTCAGAGAGATACGCTTCAGAATCCTCAGCCTCGATAACATATCTGGGTAGAAGTTATCCGGTTTTAATAACCTTGCGAGAATCACCCACCTCTCAGGCTCGATGTGGGCAATCTGAAAATTCCACATGCCGTTCAGGTTCTTCAACCTCGAGGGTGGCTTATTCATCTGTCTCTCTATATAGACTCCCTTCCTATCCGCCTCCTCTAACACCTTCATATTTGTATCTCCCTCTATGCATTTAAACTGTATCCTGAGAACATGGTCATCTACCCTGTGGACGGTGTAGTAGCCCTTGGCGACTATCAGAAACACCCCCGGAGCATACGGAGTAGAACCCGGAGAGCCTATCTCCGCAACTCCTTCAACAAATAACCACTGAGGAGGTTCGGGCAATTTCAGCACACACCTCACCCTCCCCTGCTTGGCTGCAAGCCCCTTCACAAAGTCATCCGTATCCTCCGGGTCGGTCGTGGTCGGAGTCAGAACGGTGATCCCTTCGAGTAGCGAGTCCCTGATAACTTCGTTGTCCGGGTCCCACTTAACCACACTTCTGGGTTCAATGTCAACCTCAAGGGGACTCCATAGCCTCAAATCCTGATGTAAACTTCTCAACCACCATCTATACCTCTCCGGAATGTCATATTGTTCTCTTTCCTCATCACTTATCTCATGCCCTCTGTAATGATACTGCACGACGAACGGACACCACAGCTCATACTCCATAACCTTCCTCATGGACTGTTGCATCCTCTTGGGGAAATCTCTGACATTCAACTCTGCCTGCTCGAATTCTCTGCGAGACATCCTCACCTCGACCCCCCTCGATACAACCATCGCATCCAGATCCCTCAATGTTGAGGTTTCCTGCTTCTCTGCAACCTCCATCACCTTTGGCTTATGGAGAGAGTAGTGATACTTTCCAGTTTTGGTGTTATAGTGCCTCCAGACCTCTTCCACATGAATATCCAAAATACTTCCCGGCTCCGCCCTTATCAATGTATTGAAGGAATTCCCGAGCAATAGGATTGGCTTATTGTTGAAGGCGGAGAGATGCTCCTCATCTATCAACTTCGCCTCCTCTTCAGTGAGGTAGATTGCCAGCTTATGCCTGACAGCCTTACTTCCCTTCACGGGCAGCATCCCTATCGTGAGGACATGAAGCTCTAACTCGATTCTGTATTTCACCCACACCTTCGATTCCTTATCTGGCTCATAGATACCATCTACAAACTTGAGGACTGCCCCCTCAGAACCGGGTTTATCCCCAAGTTCCCTGATGACCTTCTTAGCCTGCTCTAAACTCTCTAACGGATACGCCCTAACTATCTTGATGTTCTCCGTATCCTTGAAATTGTCATAGAGAATCTTCTTCCTCTCATACTGCCTCAATCCCATCAGGCACTTATCATCGAAGTAGAGGAGGTCGAATGCATGGAACTTAACATTCTTATCAGAGATGTCCTTCTTGGATTTAACTGCCCCAATATACTTAGCCGCATAATTCCTGCCCAGAGGCTTTCCTTTCTCATCATAGGGAACGATTTCTCCATCTAAAATGAAGTCCCTATCGCTAATCCGTTTAGCCTGTTCTACTATACTCGGGAACGGAAAGGTAATGTCCTTCTTCTGGTCCGAATAGATTACAACCCTGCTCTCCTTCTTATGTATGACTCCCCTGTATCCATTGAACTTCTCTTCCGCAAGGACAATCTTGCGGTTGTCCTCGCCTCCAGATTTCTCCATCACATACTTCGCCACCTCATCAACATCATAGAACCTCTTACCGGGTTTCATGGGATAAAAGGGATTCATGGGCTTGCAGTCTATCTCCCCCTTCTGTATAATCACATCCTTCTCTTCTTTTCTGCCCTCTTCCTTGTTATCTCTGTTATCCTTGTTATCCTTGTTAACTATGTTAACAGAGTTATCTGAGTTATCTAAGTTATTTGAATTGCCGAGGACATCATCCATCTTGACGAGTCTGGGATTCTCAACCCTCCTCAGAACCAAATCATACAGGGGAAGGTAGTCATCCCCGGAACCCATAGGCTCGCAGAAGGGATGAGCTTTCGGGTGTAATTTCCTCAACTTGGTTTCTATAACTCTCTTCAGGTAGGAATACTTAGGGTCGAGCCTGATTACTAAATCCAGATCCTCTGGCTCTTTATCCTGCTCATCTACACTCGATCCGACTACCGACACGAAATCCTTGACTACCGTAAAGTCCCTGAACATGCTCAGGTCGAGGTTCTCTATCTTTTCCCTCTGATGGTCTGGGATATTCTCTTCTCTATGTTCGAAGGTATAGATATTGTAGTTCTTCGGTTTATAGTTCATGACGAGGTATTCGTATTCGTATGTTATCCCCTGCCTGTGAGAGGGAGCGAAAGTTGGTCTCTTCACTCTAATCTTATGCCAGCCAGAGGGCAACATTTCTCTGACCCTGTCCGACATATTTATACTGAGGATGAACTTGCCCTTCACTCCCTTGAGCGTATCAATTAACTTCTCAAAATCCTCCCAAGTATAACCAAACCCGGCGTCCCATTCCTCAGGGTAGGGCGGATCAACATAGAACAGTGCATCTTCGGAGTCAAATCTCTTAATTACCTCGATGGCATCCTCATTGAGAATTTTAACATTCTGAAGTCTCTTTCTATATTCATCGAAGTGCTTTAATAAACTTGGCAACCTCAAATTAGTCCCGGCCCCTCGGTGTATGGTAAATGTCTCACCTTTCTTATTGAAGCTCCACCTTCTAACATAATATGACCTGTAAAATCTCTCGGCATCGCTCAATTCACTCTCCTTCAATTCTTTCTTAAACTTGCTCCACCTCCTCTCACTGGGCGACCAATCTCTTTTCATCAGTTCAGCAATATCCTCATCAGATGCACTCTGAATAAATCTGTAATAGAAGGCAATTTCAGAATCTAAGTCATTCAGAATTTCCACTGAGGATGGCTTCTTTCCGAAGAAAACCGAAGCTCCTCCAGCGTGGGTCTCCACATAAACTCTATGCTCCGGAATTAAGGGGATAATCTTGTCCCTCAGGAATAACTTCCCACCCGGAGAACCAAAGGCGGGCTTTAATTTCTTAAATCCCTTTTCGCTAACTATCGTGTAGCGCTCCTTAGCATACTTCTTCATCTTCTCCGGATGCCACTCATGTTTCATCCTACCTTCGGCTTTCCTCCTCTCTATCTCATCGTAGACTAACTTGGCAAGGTTGATTATGTCTTCATACGAGAGCTTAATCTTCTTACCCTGTTTCTTGGAGGAGTAGTAAGCACATAGAAGCCGAAAATCATCACGCAGAACATCATTCCTCAACCTCGATGGGTTATAGTTCTTCACATCCCTGAGCAACTCGAACTGTTTTAATTCGCTCAATGAGTCTTGAATTCCAAATTTCAAGTTAATTTCCAACCCATCGCAGGTTGAACTAAGTTCAACCTGATTTTTGGACTTCAGATTGATCTGAAGTCCGTCATGAGAAACATGCACCTCAGACTCACACCTCCCTCTAACCTGATACCAATATTCTCTGACTAAACTGACAGTCTCATCATAGCTCGGGTAGGTATGCCCCAACTGTGTTAAGAATGCAACCTTCGGCTTGAATTTCTTCACCAACTCCAGCGCTTCGCTCGTATTCAGGTGTCCCCTTATCTTCCTCTCCGTCGCCACAACTTCACCCTTCTCATCGTCCCTCTCGAGGTTGCAGATTGCGGCATCTATGATAAGGACATCCGCCCCTCTGACAAACTTCTCCGACCTCTTCGGAACTTTCTCCACATCCTCCATATAAACTATGCCCACCATCTTATCCTACTTAACATAGGGAGCTAATCGAGCCCCACACCTGACGCACCTGAAGGCGGTGCAGGGTTTTCCCCTCGGATGCTGATGTATCTGCCCGCACTCGGGACAGATGCAGTAATCCCTGCCTCCCGCCTTCTGAGGCTCTTTCCCTACTCCTCTTCCTTTTCCTATCTCGGCTACCATCCTTCCTCACCTTCTAACTTTTTAGCTCAATTCTAAAGCCCAGAGTCGGGAATTTCTTCCCCGTCGGAAATGCTTCCGCATGTGTTACATCGAAGGGAATCACCCTAACATGGGCATCCCCCCTAAGGTGAATATCTACCTCTTTTCCATGCTCAATGTTCTCAAACCTTGCGGACTTGAGGGACTTGAATTCCTCTAAAATCCTGTTCTTCGTCTCATTGGAGCAATACACGATGAAATCCCTATTTGCCCTGAATAGTTGGGGAAGCCCGCCTACGGCATCCATGTGCCCGTGCGACAAAAAGACATACCTTATTATCTCAGGGTCTAACTTCTCCCTATGCATCTGCTCCGTAAAGTTTGGAGCGCAATCAAACAGTATAGCCTCCTCACCATCCACAAGGATTATCGAGGAGTTCGTCCTCTCGCTCCTCCTCTCGGGTCTCCTGACGGGTTCAGTTGGTCCAGTTCCCAGAAAGATTAACCTCATCACTCTTCACCTCCTCCGGGCGAAGCATCTTCCCCTTTGGGTAATCTCTCCCACTCCTTAACCGACTCCTCGAGTTGTTTATAGGGCTTCAATACACCAGATTTGATATACCTCTCTATCCTCTCAGCCTTGGCAGATAGGGACTCGATGGATGTCTCCTTCCATTCCAGCCTCGGGACTGTATCGAGGTTCTTGTCCTCGTAAATCTTATAAAAGAGTTGCTCCTCGTATGATGCGGAGATAGAATCCTGAAACATCTTGATTTTCTGATAAAAGAGGGTAAGCATCGTATCCAGAACCGCCCTGTTGGTCTCTTCACCCGAGCCAGTTACCAGCGCCTTCGGAACTCCCAGACCGGCAACCTCCTCATCTATGAACAACTTAACATGCTCCCTCAATCTCTCCGCCTTGGATTTGGACTCGATAACATAGGGCTTCATCCAGTTCGGGTGTGCAATCAGAGTCCTCTCATTAATCTCTTTAAATGCATTGAACGCCTCATCTATCATATTCGGCGTAGGGTAAATCTTATCATTCCCGACCTCGACACCGAAGATCGGATAACCGAGCCTGAAGACGGAGTGAGCAAAACCCTTCATCGCATTGTTCTTCATGATTGCCGCATTGTAACACGGCTCGATGAGTCCGATTCCGTAATAAGAGTCTCCAACCGTAAGGAAGGTGGTGTGAACGATTTTGTCCTTCGGTATCACGATTGCCCGCCTACCAGCCTGCATAATCTCGTTGGGCTGTTTGGGATGCCAGAACTCAAGATACTGAACATACGCCTCAGGCTCTCCAAACTCATCGAACTTAACCTGATTATTCAGCCCGACCCTCCTGAAATCCATATACTTCGGGTCTCTCGGAGAAAGCTTAACAATCTCAGTCTTAAGCTTCTTCGAATAACAGATTTCAACGAACGAATTTCCATAGATGCAGCAATGCTGAACCACCTTGGGCAGAACCCTCGATTTAAATTTCACTCTCCTCTGCCACTCATCCATGTATCTCTGATCCTTCGGAGAGTCGCATATTATCTCCGGGTCACAGCTTAACATAACCTCCACATAGACATTCACAGCGTTGAAGATGATGGGGTCAGTAGCATACACAAGCTCCAGTTTATCGGGCGGAACTCTCTCTATTTCCTCTCCCGTCTCCAGCCCGATAGACTTGGGCTTTATCTTGTCCAGACTTTCTCTCGCCCTCCTCAGTTCGAAGCCAAAAAACCTCATTGTTTATATTTAAGGAGAAAATCCATTAAAAATCACTTCCGCTACTGAGCACGGACATAAACCCGGGCAGTCTTAGTCTGCTCCGCCGCATATAACGCCAACGCTAATGAGGCAATGGTATCATCATGTTTTGTCACCGTCTTATAGGTATCCAACCCCGTCCTCGTCTTATCCGGATACAATCCAGATAACTCGTGAATCAGAACATCAGTGAGGGAAATTGTATATGGATCGTTCGCATCCCTCGGTATCACAACCCTGCTCCCCTGAGGGTCTAAGAACAGGTTTATCATCTTGGTGAGGAGCATATTCCTCGATTGTGGATTAAATGCGACGCCCTCACACGGAACATTATACTCAACCCTCAGCTCGTTAATCAGCATGTCCCCGAATGAGGACTTATCAATGAGAACCGCCCTGGGCTTAAACCTGTTATAGATGCTCTCTATCAATCTACACTGTGTTTTATAATCAATACCCCTGTATCTCTCAATCCTCGACACAACGAACTTCCCATCCTTCTTCCTGACTACGGTGAACACAGTATAATCCCCGATGGGCGAAGCGGCCAGATCAACCCCGATGAAATACTCCCCTCCCTCTTCCCCGACATTCTCCATCCTCAGGTTCTCATCCATGGATTTTATCAGAACTTCGGGAGGCAACGCCCTCTCCTTCGACCCTCTGAGGGTGCATAGATACTCCCTCGCAAACGCAAGTTCTCCAATCTCCTTCCTGATTCGCTCTAACTTGGACATGGGGAATTTCTCCGGCCATAGGGGTTTGCCCTCTTCCGTGATGGCGGGATACCTTTTAACTACAAAACCCGAATTCGGAAGTTGAGCCTTCGCAAGTAAGTCATACTCTGACTTAGGGGTTCCCGCTAACATCAAATTTCCGTCGTAGTGAGAGAGCATGGGGAGGATGGCACGCTCGAAGATGAGATGATCCTCGAGATAAGAGGCTTCGTCAATTAAGCAGTAATGTAAAGCCGCATAGCCCCTGACATTGTCCGAATAGGGTTTGCAGAAGATTTTGCACCCTGTGGCGGTCTCAATCTCGGTCTTGGTCCAGCTCCGCCTCTTGTCCTCCGGCTCCAACCTATACTGTAAAAGCTCGACTTCGGCAATCATATTCCTCATGTCCCTGATGTGGCGGGTGGAGAGGGGTAGGTTGTGGGAGACAATCATGAAGTTCTTATTCTCCTCGTAGAACGCCATCCATAAATGGAATAGGGGGCCGAGCACACTGCTCTTCCCGTGCTGCCTCGCCGCAATCACGCAGCTCCTCTTGTTATTGTAGAAGAGGCTGACCCACTCTAAGTGGAAGGGCTCTATCTTATAGTCGAATAAACTCTCCACCCAGAATTTAAAGTCGGTCGCTCCCCTCTCGATAAACTCCTTCACGCTCATGCCCGTCCTGTAGCACAGCTCATCTATGGTCAGGAGCATTTTGTTATATCTCTGGAGGGCAGGGTTTAAAAATGGGCGGGGTGGAAATCGCTCTCGGGGAATAAGTCCTCGGGCAACAAAGTTGCCCTGCGGGATCCAAAAAGTAATTAAGGAGGGGGTGGGGCAAATCGGGGGGGCAAATGGGCACGCTGGGGCAAGCTGGAACGGTAGAGAAAAAGTGGAGACGCTGGAAACAGTAGAGGTGAAAGTGGCAAACGCTCTACGGTAGAACGCCCTGCCCCGCCGCTTGCGGGAGAAGAATCCCGAATCCGGAAATATAAATAAGGCTGGGGGAGGTAGGGCTTGGAGTAAGGGCTGGAAGACGCTGGAGCGGGAGCGGGCAGAATTGGGGCAAAAAAGAAAACAGAGCGGTGGTGATGGTGGCGAATGGTGCGGTTCTGCCTGCGCCCTGCGCCCTAATCCGGGAGAGGGGAGACAATCAGTTTGCCCTCTTTGAGCACGAGTCTGACCGGGCGGGAAGGGTCCTGCTTCTCGAGCCTCATTGAAGGGGGCAGCTCTCTGTAGAGCGGGAGGGGGATCGTGAGCATGTATGACTCGTGCGACCTGCCGAACCTCCTCATGACCCGCCCGACTGCAACCTTCTGCTTCGGGCATTTCTCCCTCTCCTTTTCCATATTTTCCGTATTCTCCGTGCCTTCTATATCTTCCACATTTCCCGTATTTGCCGTATTTGTGCTTTTCATTTTCCTTATGTTCAGGGCTTGTGCTTTGTGCTTGGAGCTTTGTGCGGGCTTCGGGCTTATTTCCGCCCACCTTGTGCCTCGGGCTTTATATATTTCCGGCTTATAGAGATTGTGCGATTGAGCGGGCTTGCGTTCCAGATTGCCCGACCGCCTCTTGCGACATCCACTTTATCACCTCTGGGTTATGTTATACTTGTGCCTTGAGTTTACCGGCTTGCTCACCTATATTGGGGTCTATATTGTGCCTGAGTTCTCCCCAGACTTGGGCGAAGTATTATTGCCCGAAGTAGTATTGATGAGCGAAGTAGTATTGTGCCCTTAGGATGCCGAGCCCTCTTCGAGCCAGCCCTCGGGGACGAGCCCATCAGGTATGCAAGGCAGGGCGTCCCTATCAAGCTCAATGAGGTGGAATTCCGCCCCGCAGACTGGGCAGACGATTCCGCCCTCGACCTCCCTAAATTCGACCCGATTACAGCACTTTGGGCATATTTCCATATTACTATTTAGGGAAATGATATTTAAAAGTGATTTATCCTTAAACTTAAACCCTATAGAGAGGGGTGAGAACTCCCATTTAGCCCAATTCAACCTCGAAAATTTCCCAACATTGTAACAATATACGCAGAATTCTCTCCATTCTCTATGCTTATTGGTTTTGTGCTTCGTTGATTGTCTAATTTCTACATTGTTACAATGTGTATAAACTATTTATATATATAATACTAATTAGTTATCAAGAATGAAAAATGGAGGTGATGAATATGAAAATACTGAATGAAGAGGAGTTCCAGAATCTCTGTAAGGGCTCTGGAACATACGATATGGAAAAATTCAGGCAGGATTTGATGGCTAAGTTACCCAAGCCCGGGACATATAGGATAGGTATTAGTGCGGATGAGTTTTACAACAATTACTACAGCGGAGATAAAAAACCAGTTCATTATTTGCATTCAGCGAGGTCAAGAATACTGGGGTTGAAAGAGGTTACTTGGGCAACTACAAATAAAGCCAAAGATATGATAGTATTCAGAGTTGAGATAAGTAAGAAAAAGAAATCTGAATAAATTCCCCCCTTCTTTTTCCTTTTTACCCAAAAATGGAAATTCTGGATTTATCCTGGCTGGAAATTCACCCAGATTTAGCCTCTTTACGCAATTTCGCTATTCAAGAATATCGCACTTCTCTTTTAAAACGCCCTGCCCCTTTACCCCCTGTTCGGGGCTTTGCATCCTCCAGTTTAGACATTTTAAGGCTGGAGGATGCGGGTTGGAGGGCAGGGAAGTTTATAAGGTTCTGGGACAGCCTTGAACCCGGAACCTACTACATCAGGCTCGACGAGTTTCTAAAGGATTTCACCTTTTTTAACCCCGAATTCGGGGTTTCTAAGTTCTTGGGCATTTTCAACGTCTCACATTCATTTGTACAACGAGGCGGGGTGAAATATCTCCGCCTCGTCAAGCCCGAACCCTTAAGGAAGGGCGCTTCTACTTCTCTATTTCAAAAAGGAGGTGAGGAAATGAGATGCGAGGTATGCGGGAAAAGCTGTGCTGGGTGCCAATATGAAGGCATCTGCACATGTTGTCCTGAATGTGCTCCTCTTGCCGAGATAAAGGAGGGGCACATCAATGATATTAAAATTAAGCCTGATAAGGTTCGGATTTTCTTATAATCCAGTCAGGCTAAGAGGAGGTGATTAGCGATGCAACCCAAACCCATACCTGAGAACCCCCTCCGCATCTGGAGGCGGAGGGGCAAGTTGTTTCTCGTCATTGAAGGCGAAGGTTCTGTCGCCAGAATCCCGCTCGACAAGGCGGGGTTTTGGGCGAAGTCGGGGATTAAAAGCCCCGAGCAGTTGGCTCGCATGGAGCCTGCTCAAATCCTCGAGGAGCTCGGATTGTCTGGGCTCCTCAAGGTTTAAGTTTCTTCTCCTTAACATTTTTAGCCCTGCCGGGCAGAAGACCCGGTGGGGGGAGGTAGGGAAATGAAAAAGGAAAAACCCATAAGGGTGCTGTGGCTTAGTCGCCATGCACCCACCAGGGAACAATGCTTGGACTTGGAGGCAACTCTGGGTCCGGTAGAGATAATCCAGCATACAGAGTCAGTGAGAGATGCAGAGGAAGTGATATTCCTGATGGCGGAGAACCAGTGCGATGAAGTAGTGGCAGTATTGCCATTGAACATCTTAGCGGACTTAACTAAGCGAGGGATCAAGCCAATTCGAGCAGTGATGGAGAGAAAAGTCATCAGAAAAGGGCTAAGCGACGGAGAAGAGACTTTAGAAGCGGAATTTCACTTTCAGCACTTCGAGAGGGTGCTAGAGATTACAGTGAAGACAGAGAGGCTTGGCAGGGAATGCAACTGCGGAAGTGGTGAACCCTGGTATAGATGTACCAGGGCATCAAGTTATTGCGGGTGATGGCAATGTGCAGAGGTTGTCCATTCTGGAGAGTTCTCAATAAATGCCTCGGGTTAGATTGCCCGAGGCTGTTCGGGGGTGAGGGCGATGGTAGAGCCAAGCAAGTTTAAATGTCGGCAGTGCGGAACAGTAATCGTGTTGGAGACAGAGAAGATCGCAGAGTTCGTAGAGTTGAGAGAGAGGATGTTAAGCGAACTAAAGAGGCAGGGGATTGAAGTGCGAGAATACGGTTTGTCCTTCAGTAGCTTACTTAGCAACATTGCTCGGTGTTGCCCCTCTCCTGATTATATAATTTTGGGGTGATGATGCAAAATGGAGACAATAATAATTAAAAATGTTTTTCCCTCTTCGGACTTAGTTCTGAAGAGGGACAGGTTTAGCGGGCAGTGGTTCAGGAGCAGACCTCGACCAGTAAAGATTTTCGACGAGGCGAGGGTTAGAGCGATTCAAGAG
>Ga0164310_10000246_pt1 | contig 27747 bp, 39 predicted proteins | sample GuaBasSedimGuay1_FD_121795 | JGI IMG/M metagenome (GOLD analysis project Ga0164310, IMG submission 121795) | Subseafloor sediment microbial communities from Guaymas Basin, Gulf of California, Mexico - Guay1, Core 4569-9, 0-3 cm | ecosystem: Environmental > Aquatic > Marine > Hydrothermal vents... | reverse complement strand
GTATCGGTGATGAATCTGAAGACGATGGTTTGGCAGTTTATCCTTATGTCGACGTTGGGAGCGGCCAGGTTGCTATTTATACACAGGGCGGGAGCGAAGAGTTTGATTCAGGCCATGCGGAAGACGCATGGGTTCATCATTGTGTAAGACAAAAGTCAGATTTTGAAATAGAATATTTTGTTTCGGGTTTTAGCGTCGGCTCTTATAATCCGGGCGTTGGATTAATGGCCAATACTGACTTTTTTTGTTTGGGCGTTTGGTACCCAAGTATCGGAGAAGATTATGAGGGTAAATTAGACCAGGTAAGATTTTTTACTACTGATCTTTCAGGCCAGGCAATATTGACATTGGCAAGATTTTAAAAAAGGAAATAAAATGCCATTAAAATTAGTCACAGAAAAACCGCCTTATATAAATTACATATATACAGTAATCAAATATGATCCTTCCGTTAGAGCGCAAGCAGATGCGTTTATGTCAGAAGAAGGCTTTCCGGCAGGAAATCAAAATGATGATGGTACAATGATAATTGTCGATAAGAGCGATGATGTGAAAAGAACAGTGCCATCTGAATTGATTACAACAAAGCCTGCTTATGTCGTTGAAGAAATGTCTGACTGGCCATACTTAACACATGCTGAAGCAAAGGCATTGATAGCTTATAATGAGTGGAAGGCGTATAAAGATTAAATAAGGACTCTGAATGGATTTAAAAATACCGTTTACTGATAAGAATCTTTCTTTAGGGTTTACTGGGGGCAAAAAGTCTTTGGTTGTTGGCGGTATGATGGACCTGCAGCCTGGCAGTCTTCTTGAATATGCCTTGACCGGAGGAGGACGTGTTTCGGCTTCTCGGGCCATGGAGTTTTATCGTAACGACTCAGCTGTTGCAACTGCAGTTGATATGATAGCCGATCCCATTGAGCAGATAAAGCCGGTTCTGCTAAAAACAGAAGGCAAAGACAAAGAGTATGATAGTAAGCATCCGGCAGTACAGGCTCTCCTTAATCCTAATCCTTTTGAAACATACCGTGAATTTGTAGGCAAGCTGGCCAGGCATTATTTACTGACCCATGCAGGATATTATTTAATGTTTGGTAATTTTAAAAGGCCTCCTCTTCAAATGTATGCGCCTAAGCCTCAAAACATATCAGTTAAATCATCCTTTGATATTTTCCCTGATGCGTTTATTTTGACCGGAAAGGAAATGGGAAGAGGAACATATGTACGGACAGAAGACATACGCAAAGGCGAACTGGCTTACCTGGACGGTCCTTTAAGAGAGGTTTATCGCATTACCGGCTTTTCATCACGTTCAGATGATGCTGAGCCTGACAGTCCTTTGGAAGCAGCTGCAACTGATATCAGACAGCATCTTAAAGGAAAGTATCATAATCTTGCTCTTCTTGATAACGGTGGGCGCTTATCTTTGATTTTTACATTCAAAGATAAAATGAATGATGATCAGCATAAGGAGCGTAAAAAACGAATAAATGAACAGCTTGGAGGCACTAAAAAAGGCGGCATTGCGGTCATAAGTGCAAAAGATGTTGATATCACAGAAGCCGGAACACACAATAAAGATATGGATTATCAGACATTGGATAGCTCATCTAAGGAAGCAATTTTCCTCAGATATAAAATACCATTGGCATTGATAACCACTGATGCCAGCAGCTATAACAACATGGAACAGGGTTATTTTGAGTTATATACAAATCCTGTGTGTACGACTTATGACACGATATTTGCTGGGATTTCAAAAGTATATCTGCCTCGATATGGTCTGGATCCTTCCGTATATCGATTAACATATGATCCTGAATCAATCGATATTATCATGCGCAAGAAACTTGAAGAGATTGAAAAGCGCAAAAAGATAAATGTTGAAACACCTAATGAGCTCAGACAATTACTGCCTCATAGAGAGCCATTGAAAGATGGTGGCGATGAGGTTTATATACCTGGCACGATGATTCCTATGGGATCAGATCAGCATACGCTTGATAATTATGAAACACCGGAAGAACTGGAAGAGCGTATAAGGCGCGAGATTGAAGAGGATGAAAACGATGATGATTAAAGGCACGAAAGGAAAAAATTATGACTACTATTAAAAAAATTTACTGGTGGGTGTACGTTGTATTTTTGAGCTTTAAATGGTGTTTCAGAGTTAATCTTGGTGATACTGTTTTTTACAAAAATAAAAAATATATCGTTGCCAATGGTGTCCGAAGTAATTCATGGAGACTTTCAGGATTGAGCAACGGAGATAGCGGATGGGTAAAAAGATCTGATTGTAGGAAAGTTTTAACTTTTTCAAATATGAAAAAAAGTTTCAAATCAGGTTATTTTTTTTATATGACAAGCTGGTATGATATTTGGTGCAGGAATGGAATAGAACCTTGGATGAAATCCTGTAAAATTTGGTAAAATAATGCTACCACTGGGCGAACAATTAAATCTGAAATTAAAGCTGGAGAAAACATTTAGACCGGATATCATATCTGCGTTTAATTCTATACTGGTAGATTTCAGAATCACTGTAACCAAGACAGGCCTTCCTCCGGACGCCATGGCTTATGAACCGGCATGGAAAGCGATTCTTGATAAACAGTATAGACGTGTTCAAAAAGCCTTTACTGGTGGAATCGGGATCCGGAAATCAATTAAGCAGGATCAGGATGAAGATGATGAAATTGATGAAGAATTGCTGCTTCTTGCGTTAATGGCATACAGGGATCAAAACATTCCAAAACAATCAGCTATCATATCTGAGACAAATAAAAAAGAAATGATCCAGGCTATTAGAATGGCCCGGGATGAAGCGTTTAATGATGGTGTTATATTAACAAATAGAGAGTTGGCACTGGCCGCTGCAGTCATATTAAGAAGAAAATTTCAAGCACGTGTAAATAAAATCGCTATGCAGGAAACGGAAACAGTAGCGGAAGCCACTAAATTTATAGAAGCTGAAGTGGCCAGCGACTTAACACCAGGTATTTTAGGCGGAGCTGCTGCAGTAACTCAGACAGAAAAAATATGGCGTAATATGGGAGATTCGCGCGTCAGGCGTCCTCCTGCCAGTCGATTTGATCATTGGAATGCTGGTGGACAGGTTGTAAATTTACTTCAGCCGTTCATTGTCAGTGGTGAGGAGTTAATGTATCCGAAAGATATGTCCAGAGGCGCCAGCTTTGGAAATGTTGTCGAATGCAGATGTTTGAGTGAATATGTCTTGTAAAATGATTTTTTTTATTGTATAGGGATTTTTAATGGCATAACAATAAAAAATTAGGAGACACGAAAATGGCACGAGAAGATATTGAAGTAACGAACTCACATCCAGATGAGTCAGAGGAAAAATGAGTATGCTGAAACAGTAGGAGAATTATTGGACATGTTACATTGTTTTGATGAAGAATGTAAATTATCGAACAGAATATATGTAACTAAAGATGGAGATATTGTTTCTGTCTATTAGCTGATTTATAAAATATAAAAAGGGTTCTGCCGAGTCGACGGACGGAGCAGACTAAGAATACAAAAAGGGAATTTCGGGCGCGCCTGACTGGAATTCCCTTTTTTGTTGCCCTGGCCATTACTGATACTTCAAAGGAGATTATGCAATGGATAAACGAGATATTGAAACTGCGGAACGCCTAAAGAAGCTTGGCATACAGACAAAAGAAATTCCTATCATCGACATGAAGGTAACAAAAGAAGAAGGTGAAGATGGCGAAAACGGGAAATTCTATATTACTGGTTATGCCAATACAAAAGACGAGCCTGATTCATATGGAGATATTCCGCATAGCATGGATGGTAAACCGGTTTATATCCTGGACCGAATGAAAACTAATCCTGTCTGCTTTGTAGATCACTGGAGTTCAGCTGGTAATATTGCAGGAAATTTTACTATCCTTAAAGAAGATGAAAAAGGCCTGTTTTTTAAGCTCTTATTGCGCGACCTTGACGATATCCATACTCTTATCACAAAAGATGCAGTGTCTGCTTTTAGAGGTGGTTTCGGGCATGCTTTATCAATAGGCGGAAACTGGTATTTTGAAGATCCTGATAATCCGAATCATATGACAAAAGCCCTTATTTATGAAATCTCACTGGTGGGAGTTGGTGCAGACCGATTTGCATTGACTGACATGCCATTACCAAAACACATTACATCAATTGAAGATATGTCAAAATTAGATGCCAAGACCATTGAAAAGCATTTAAGGAATGGCGTTAAAGTAAGTAGAGCAACTGCCACCAAAATTGTTTCTTTAATCAGTCCTATGCTTCAGAGTGAGTCTGACAGCAAGGATCAGAGTGATTCTGATAATGATTATGACTGGGGCAGTATTGTTGAAGGACTTAAAACTATGAAAATTGAAATTGAGGAGGAATAAAAAGCCATGGAAAAATGTGAAAAATGCGGACATAAAAAATCCGAATGTACGTGTAAACCGGCTAATATGAAAGATTACACACCTGCTGATGTAATCTCTGCGTTCCAGGAACTCCAGGAAACTGTTAAAAAGGCCGATCTTAAAACGATCACTTCGGCCGAGTTCAAAGAGCGTATGGAAAAAATCAATACTGTTCTGGATTCTGATGAATTCAAAAAGAATCAGAAGCTTGTTACAGAGCATGCTGAAAAGCTCAAGGTTCTTGACGAGCAGGCAGAACAGATTGAAGCTCTTGAGCTTCAGTTGTCACGTATGGGAACAGGCAAAGGCAGCGAGATCATTCTTCATGATTCTGCGGAATATAAAGCGATCGAAAATTATGTTCGCTTTGGTAAAACAGATGATCGCTTTGACGGAGATAACAGGAAAACACTTCAGGATCTTAAAACCCTGCGGTCTGATATCGATCCTGCCGGTGGATATCTCACGGATACTGAATTTGATAATCAGATCATCCGGAAGATTACTGAAATATCTCCTATCCGGAACATTGCCCGGGTCCGGACCATCAGTAAGAAATCCATTGAGATGCCAACACGTCAGTCAATTCCGATTGTGACAAATGAAGGCGAAACTAAGGCCGGAACTCCGGATGCCAGCACTTACGGCTCCGAATCTCTGACTCCTTTCCGCCTGACTTGCGCTGTGCCTTACACGCAGGATCTGCTTCTGACTTCTGAATTTGATCTTGAGTCTGAGATCAATATCGATGTTTCCGAGGCCTACGCGCAGAAGATGGGACGTGATTACACCATCGGTACCGGACCTGGTGACAAAATGTCTGAAGGCTTCCTGCAGAATTCAGATGTTCAGGCCAATTTCCGCGAGACAGAAGATGCTGGTGAGGTCAGTTCAAATGATATGACCTTACTGACCGGTGATCTTAAAGTCGGTTACAATCCTATGTACGGTTTTAACAGGCAGACGCTTGCTAAACTCCGGACACTCAAGGATGATGCGGGTAATCCTATCTGGCAGCTGAGAATGTCTGATAATGCTCCTAACCAGATAAACGGCGAACCGTATACAGTAATCCAGGATATGCCGTCTATCGCGGCAGGTGCATTGCCGGTTGTATATGCTGACTTTATGCGCGGATATTCTATTGTTGATCGTTCTGCAACGGTCATCATCCGTGATGAGGTAACCCTTTCACTGCAGGCAATGATTCAGCTGGTTTTCCATCGCTGGACATTTGGACAGGTAACACTGTCTGAGGCCTTCAGAGTGCTTAAAGTAAAATCTCTGTAAAATTTATTTACGGCCAGCAGTTTGTAGTTTGTAGGATAAGACTTGAAAATTCGATAACGCGCCGTGTAAAAGCGGCGCATAATCAAGGAGGTTTAAAATGCATAAAGATATGCATCATAATGTAAAAGAGGTTGTGGCTCTTGAAAGAATAGAGATCTCAGAAAATGGTACTATTTACGGAGAAGACCTTGACCTGCCGAGTTTTGAGCAGGGGGTTGGATCTCTCGAATTTTTTATTATTTCCGATACGATTACTGACGGCGTCCATACGGTAGGGATAGTTGAAGGTGATGTTGCTGATCCTACCGTTGACGTACCTGCAGATGAAGTTCTTGGAGCTGCAGCTTTTGGTGCGGACGATGATAATACTGTAAAACGGATCGGCTCAGTAGGTAAAAAGCCGCATACGCGTCTGAAGATTGTTTCCACTGGCGTAACAGATGGTGGATTCTTATCTGCTATTGCAGTACTTGGTCATCCGAATCATATGCCTGTTCCTGATTCAGCAGCACCGACACCCTAATAGTCGTGTCAGGTGGTAGCCATACCGCCAAAATGTCTTCGGCAGGTTTCACATGGTGTGCCTGCCGGAGCATTTCTTTAAAAAAAAACAGAAGGAGGAAACTATAATGGCAAAAAACGGAAAGGTGAAAACCTTAAAAATAGAATGTTTGAAAACAGACAATTACGCACTTGATCCAGCAGTCGGGCCTATTGTTAAAATTGAAAAAGGCACAATAGATCATTTTCCTATTAAATTCGCTCATGACATGGTAGCAGCTGGTTCATTTAAGATGGTTGATGCAAAGGATGCAGAAGCACGCGAAGAGACCGGTGATGTTGCCGAAAGACTGGCCATTATTGCGGATCGTGAAGCAGTACTTAATGAGGCACAAATGCAACTTGAAGTTGATCAGGATCAGTTGAAAACCGATCAGGAGCAGCTGAAAGCCGATCGTGAACAGTTCGAAGCTGATAAACAGAAATTTGCTGATATTGCCGGCAAGTCCCTTGATGAAGTAATGGATGATAATGTAGAAGTAGGCGCCGGTGATAATACACCTGATCCGGATGAAAAAAAGGATACTGATAAGGGAAAACCTGAAGAAGTTGATGTTTCAGTAGCTGATCAGTGTGCAAACATTGTAAAGACTGCCAAGAATGAAAAGGCGGCAAAAAAGGCTCTGATCGCGTATGCAAAAAATAATCTTAAATTTGAGCTGGATAAGAAATTTGACAGCACAACAATGACTGAAAAGATTATTCAGGAAGCCAAAGCGCAGTCAGAACAGTCAGCAAATAACGGTAAATAATGGATGATTATTACAGAGCTATAATTTCCGCCAGTGAGGATCCGGTAACACTGGCGGAAATTAAAGAATGGATAAAGCAGGATGAAATCGCGGTAGATGATGCATTATTGTCTGCCCTGATTTCAGGCATGACGAAAGAAGGTGAAGATTATACAGACCGGACATTCGTGCAGAGGACATTCGAAGGATATTTTTCAGGACTGCAATGTAGCGATGAAGAAAGATATCCTTTTATTCAGATCCGGCGTTCACCACTGATTTCTATTGCGTCAATTGAGATATCTATTGCCGAATCGTTTGAGCCGGTAACTGAGTTTGCAATTAAAATGAATAGTGAATTTTCGCGGGTTATTTTTTCTGATACAAGCGAAATGACTGACGCGGATAATATACCATATCCGATCAAGATTACATTTGATGCAGGATATAGAAAAACACTTGGAGTATCAAGTTTAACAAGGTCTGGAACAACCGTAACTGCAACGACTGACGGAAAGCATGGTCTTGTATCGGGTATGAATGTTGTAATTGCAGGCGCGGATCAGGCTGACTATAACGGCACATATGAGATTACAGTTACAAGTGATACTGAGTTTACATATGAAATAGTTGGAACGCCGGCGACACCTGCAACCGGTGTTTTAACAGTAAATTTTGGAGGAGCTCCAGCGGTACCGGAAGGAATAAAGACCGCCATAAAAGAGCATGTATTTTTTCATTATGCAAATAGAGGCGATGCTGAGCCACAGAATAAAAAAGGAATGCCTGACGCTGTACGGGCTTTATATAACCCATTTGAGGTAATAAATACTTTTTAATTATGCCACAGCGAAAAACAGTACATAGACCGTTAAAGCAGTATACTGGTGGAGATATGGATAAGCGCATAGTTATCCATACCAGGGTATTAACATCTCCAAAACATGGCTCAGGGTCGGTTACTGAGAAATATGATGAAGGTTTACCAGTATGGGCCGGAGTTTTTTCACTTCCTGCAGGCAAAAAGATTTTTGATGATAAAGATCTTGGGAAGCAGCCTACTCATTTATTTAGCATACGATATCGGCCAGGAATAACGGCTGAAAAGGTTGTCAGGTTTCGCGGGAATGCATTTGAAATTGTAAGGATAATCAATCCTGAAGAAAGGGATGAATGGCTTTTATTATATTCTAAACTTTGGGGTGATGAAGATAAAGAGGCGAATCAGTAATGGTAACCGTAACGCCACATACAAAAAAAGATAAGCAGACAATGCGCAATGTATATCTGGGCGCTACTAATGGTGTTAAGAAGGGTATCCGGAATTCTCTGTTTGAAATTGGCCGCGAGAATACAAGACACCTGCAAAGCTTATTCAGGGATGAAAAAAAGACTGGCAGGATTTACTTTATAAAAGGCAGATTACATCAGGCATCGGCCCCGGGTGAGGCGCCAGCAATTTTAAGCGGTAACCTATTCAGGAGTGTTGATTTTAACGTACGCGGATCGTCTGAAATGACTTTTGGTGAAAAAATGTTCTATGGAGAATTTTTAGAACATTATATGAATAGGCCTCATGTTAAGAGAACAGCAGATGAACGAGGCACTCAGAACAGAACAATACTGGAAGATACGACTCATAAAGACATACATAAACGCGCAAGTAAGGGATTATGAAACTATTAGATGTTGTAAATCAGCTTAGATTTTTACTGCCGGTATATACTGACAGATTCAGTGATACAATCAATGTAAGCTTGATTAATGCGTCTGGTGGCGTGGTTACTGTTACAACAGATGATCCTCATGAGCTTGAGACCGGTGATGATATAAATCTTGCAGGAGTTACCGCGCGCACTCATATTGATTCTGTTTCTAAAGATGGCCTGGTGTTCACTTTTGGAACATCAGAAGATCATGATTTGACGTATGAATGGGAAGAACATGATGAAGTAAGCCTTGATGGTTTTACCGATGGCGCGTGGAATGATAGTTTTAAATTACTGGCCGTTCCTAATCGCAGAACATTCAAAGTAAGATCAGTAAACAGCCTTCCGACATTAAGCGGAAATGAAGTGTTGCTTGAGAATAATAGAGTTGATGGAGTGAATGGCTCTTATGAAATTACTGTTACTTCTCCTACCGCATTCACGGTTACCAGGTCTGAATATCCGATCAGTGACGGTGTTTATACTGGTGGAAAAGTCAGTAAAAATGTTCGAGTGGCAAAAGCTGCTACTCTTGATCGGGCGCGGAAAGAATACACAAAAAAAGCTGCAGGCGAATACTGGATATTTGTTGTAGGCCATGACGTTGAAACATCAAAACAGCGTGAAGCATTATCCGATGCAGTTGCGACCATTGGAAACGGGCAGGATTTACGATTGCGTTTGATTGATGGTTTTACATGCTTTGTATTTGTTCCAACATCTGACGAGATCACAGGCGAGGTAGCTATTGATATCTGCAGGTATGAATTAGTAAAGCCGATCTATAAATGTTTATATGGAGTTGAGTTTGATAATAACCTGGAAACCGGTCCTGAATTTAAAACAATTCCTCTCGGCCATGGTCTTGTAGGTTATGACAAAGCAGTATTACTTTATGGATATGAATTTCAAGTACCCATGGATCTTACTGATGAAGATGCAGTTGATGCTCAAAATACAAGCGCATTTCGTGATATTGAATATGAACAGAGAGTTGATCCGGAGAAAGAAGGTGTTTATCCGGTTGAGAATATGCAGGTCAATGTTGACCTTGATGAAGAACCTATAGCTCCATAAAGGAGGCGTCATGTTAAATGGATATGATAATAAGCAGCTGAAATCAAAAAAATTAAAACTGAATGCAGACATTTTAGGCGGCAAAGCAGGTCAAAAAATAACCATCAAAACTTATAAAGACATTCCTGTTGATAAAGATGTTCGCAGATATTTGAAGGATGCAAAAACGGATAAATGCTGTGAGCTTGTCACAGCTAAAAAACCGAATCCGCCAAAAGATAAACCATAAGAAAAAAAAGATTAATTTAATAATCAGGAGGTAGACACATGCCAGGGATTTTAGAACCGGAAATATCTTTACAGATTATTCCTGCGTCTCAGCTTGCAGGAGTATTAGGCCAGAACGCGTTGATCGTAGCGCAGATGCTTGCAGCCGGCACTGCAACTGCCGGTGATTTATACGACAACATTACCAATAACACATCACAGAATAATACACTGTTCGGCAGACGTTCTCATCTTGCCGGTATGATCCGGAACTTTAAGCGTGAAAATGAAATCAGTCGTTTGGATGCTATTCCGCTTGATGATAACGGCACTGCAGTTCAGGGAACATCTGTCTTTACAATTACCGGGCCTGCTGAGGAAGATGGATCTCTTGTATTTTCCGTTGGATCAGAAAATGATCATCAGTATGAAGTGGATATTCTTGATGAAGACACTGCAACTGAAATCGGCGATGCTCTTGTGGCTCTTATGGATGCAGACCTTGACGCTCCGTTTACTGCCGCAAATGCGGCCGGTGTCATAACCATTACAGCTTCAAACGGTGGGACACTTTGTAATGACTGGGATATCCGTCACTCCGGAATGGTGGCAGGAGTTGCTGTTGCAGTCACTGGATGGTCAGGCGGCGCAAATGATCCTGTATTAACCGGTGTTCTCGATATCGTAGGCGATATCCGGTACCAGACAATCATGTGGCCTGCAGCATATGCATTGACAGAAGCTCAGACTCTTCTTGATGGTCGTTTCAATGAAGAAAATCAGATTCTTGACGGAGTCGTATTCCAGGTCAAGAAAGGAACGTCTACCGAAGTTAAAGCGTACGCGAATCAGAACAGCCAGAGCGTTGTGGTCGTAGGTAATAAAACTCTTAATGTGGCAAACAAAAGAGTTGGAACAGCTGTACCGGAAATGCCTGATACAATGATTGCGCAGTTTGGTGCTATAAGGGCGCTGCGGAGAACGCAGGATGCTCAGTTGGCCGATTACCTTACAACCGTTGCTCCGGATGATCAGTTTGGAGGCGTGGAACTTTCTTCATTGCCGTATTTTAATACTGCAATGCCGAATACAAAGCCTGCGCTACAGCAGGATTTCTGGACAAATACTGAACAGAAGGATTTTAAAACCAATGGCGTTTCTATTATCGGTCCGAATCGTGCCTTTAATGGAAGTATTATGGGAACATTTGTCACAACATATCTGACAGATGAAGCTGGAAATCCGGATGATTCATACAAAAATCTTAATACGGTTGATACTGCATCTGTTGTGCGTGAATCTCTGTATGAGAATGGACGCGTTAAATATGCTCAGACACGCCTGACTGATGGATCATTGCTTCCGCGCCGTGATATGGCAAATGAGGGCAGTATAAGAGCATTTATTCTTGAGCTCTATGATGTATGGGCAGAGGAGGCACTGGTACAGAAGGGAACGCAGGCTAAGAAAGATTTTGATGATAATCTTTCCATAATTGTATCAGTACGGGAAGGAACTGCCAGGATAGCAGCCGCGCCTGATCTGGTAACACAGTTCAGAGCAATGCTTGGAACGATCCAGATTAAATTCAGTTCATAATTAATATGGATTAAAAATAAGGCCAGTATAAAAATAAAATAGAGGAGGTATTAGAATGGCTAAGACTTTAGAGAATCCAACTGTCCAGATAAATGATGTGACGATTCCTATTAAGCCGAACAGTTTAAGCTACAAAACTGGACGTGGCGACAGGAATGTTCGATCACAAAGTGCTGGCGGTGATTCTATTGAAACAGTAATGACTGAGGATGCCGAGACTAAAAAATCAATGGTTAAAGCAACATTCATCATGACAAAAGATGTGGATGCATCAGTAATAGACTGGATGGATAACCGTGATGAAAATACTATCAGGCTTTCCCAGGGAGACTTTACAAAGTCATTCCGCAAGATGGCCGTACTCGGCGAACCAGAAATGCCTACAGGTGCAGATGCAGAAGTCGAAGTTGAGTTTGAGGGACCGCCTGTTCTTTAATAGCAGTATCACAGCATAGAGCTATAACTATATATGATTATAGCTCTATGCTTTATGATGTATAATAATGTCCGGCACGAACCGGCACGAACAAAAAAAAAGGAGGAACACCATGGTAAAAGATGAAATGCAGTATAATTTATCAGAAGAATTAGAGTTCAGTCATAAAGGCGAACATGAAAAAACGCTCACTATTTTTATTGAGCCACCTTCTCATGACTGCCTTGATGAAGTTGCGCATCTATCATCTTATGTGACACAGGCAATGATGGAGAGTCAGAAATATAGTTCCTTTGCCAAAGGAAATTTGACTGAAGAACAGCTTAAAAAAATGGAAAAAGACTCATCAGAAGACGCAGGTCTTGATGCGAAGTCAGTTAAGCTCATTTTATTTGGAGCTGGTTCTGTTAACGTTCCTGATGTTATTCAGGAATTTAAAAAGATCTTAGTCAAATGCGGCCGGGTTGATGAAGATGAGAAATGCAGATTTAAAAAATCTCTTTTTGAGCGTCTGACCGTTGAAGATATTATTGGTATGATGTGTGAGTACATAGCGGTTTTTATCGCTCCCTCGCTACTGTAAGCGGGGGTTTAACGAAAGATGAACTGCTTGAAATTATCTTAGATGTCTGTGCCTGGATGCAGGGATCTCTCAAATATGAAAAAGCTATAAAGCTTCCTATTCATAACATTTTTGAATTATCCAATACAGCATATAAGATTAATAAAAAAAGTGAAAACTCGGGAAAGAAATAATGGCCTATTCAGTATCATATCTCTACAAGGTAATTGATAAATATACTACGCCATTAGCCCGTATTCAGAGAAAAACTAAAGCCTTCGAGCGGCAGATGATGGTTACAAATGCCGCTATGAGGGCTTTAGATAGCACTATCCTCAAAACAAAAAAATCCGTCAACTCATATTCGGGATCCCTGAATAAATCAAATGCTAAGCATATTGCGCTCGGCCAGGCGATATCTCAGGCAGCATACAAGGCAGATACTCTTGCCGATAAAGAAGATAAAGTAAGGCATAAAACGGACCAGGCAGTTAATTCGCTTGGTAGAATGAATGCAAAGCTGTTGACCCTTCATAAAAGAATGTCTGATGCTAAACGCAAGATGGCTGATTCAGGTATTGGTAGATTCCATAAAGACATGCAAGGCGCAGGCAGAACTTTAACTACTCGGGTAACATTACCCATGGCCATTGCTGGTGGTGTGGCCGTTAAAACTGCGGTAGGTATGGAATCCGCCTGGACAGGTGTTCTTAAAACAGTTGATGCGAGTGATGAAGTCCTTTTTAAATTAAATAAAGACCTTAAAGATTTATCAAAAATAGTTCCTACAAATATCAAGGGTATATTTGGAATTGCTGAAGCAGCTGGGCAGCTGGGAATTAACGCAGAAGATATTGCAGGGTTTACAAAAGTTATAATTGATCTTTCAGAAACAACCAATCTTGCCACCGATCAGGCATCAATGGAATTGGCAAAGTTTTCAAATGTAATGGATGTAGCGGTGAAAGATTATGATAGACTGGGATCCGTAATTGTTGATCTTGGTAATAATATGGCAACCACAGAAGCAGATATAGTCAACATGGCATCCAGATTGAAAACAGCTGGGAAGCTTGCGGGTATGTCAGCTTCAGATGTTTTGAGTATTTCAGCTGCATTATCTGCTATTGGTATTAAATCTGAAGAGGGTGGGTCAGCAGTTTCTCAGACTATAATGCGCATCAGTGGTGAGATAGGTAAGGGCAGTCAAAAAATGAAAGGCTTTGCTTTTATAACCGGGAAAAGCGTTGCTCAGTTTGAAAAGCTATGGAAAGAAGATGCAGCTGAAGCATTATTACAATTTACTGAAGGCCTGGCAAAATTTGAAAAGAAAACAGGAAAGCCTGCGAGTGCGGCATTAGACCAGTTAGGATTAGACGGAATAAGGGTTGCACGTGCGTTACTGGGAGCAGCTGCTTCAGGAGATACATTTCGAACAGCAATAGATAGAGGCAATGCAGCATGGCTTGAAAACAATGCATTAGTAAAAGAAGCCGAGTTGCGATATGGAACAGCGGCCGCAAAATTATCTATGTTTAAAAACAGAATGGTTTTAATGTTTGCTGCCTTTGGAGATATTCTCACTCCGTTTGTGATAAAGATCACAGAATTATTGACACCGGTGACTGAATGGTTTGAAAAGCTGAATCCAACTGCTAAAAAAGTTATTGTCACGTTTGGATTATTAGTTGCGACCATAGGTCCTTTGCTTATTACACTTGCAGGAATTATATCTTCTATTATGATGTTTAAAGCTGCGGCCGCATTATTAGGAGTTGCGCTTTCTCCTGTTTTAGCAATTGCCGGGGCGATTGCATTCGCATTAATAGGCGTTGGAGCTGCTGCATATCAGATAATAAAACACTGGGACGCTTTGGCATATGAGGTCAAGAATGTATGGGAATGGTTCAGCAAATTGCTTGATAATCCTCTTATCGTAGCCGCCCTTACTGTTTTTGCTCCATTCATATCTATACCTGCTTTGATAATAAAACATTGGAAACCGTTAAAAGGATTTCTGGGTGGTATTATAGAAAAATTTAATGCCGTGAAAGAAAAAATACCTTTCTTGGGATCTGGCGGGAAAACTCCTGAAGAGAAATGGGCAGAGGAAGTTGCCTATTCTAATGCGCGCCGTGAAAGAGCCAAAGAAGAAAGTCCTATGGGCGGTCGCATGGACGCAATGAAAGGAACTTTAAACGGAATGATAGGTTTAAAGGCAGCGCCAGGCACAGAAATTACAGATGCAGAAATGGAAACAGATTTACCCGGGAACTTAGGATTTAATATGGGTTGATAATATGAGTGCAATAGAAACATATTTACCTGCAGCATGGCGAGATATTCCTTGTTTGATGATTGCTGAATCAAAAGAAGGCGGTCCGCGCCGCGCCGTACATGAATATCCAAACAGTAAGAAAAGATATATTGAACCACTGGGCGTAATCCCGCCTAAATTTAATCTGGATTTGATGGTACATGGTGTGGATGCAATCAGTAAACGATTGAATTTTGAAGCTGCTTTAGATGATGAAAGTACTGGCACATTGCAGCATCCAATCTATGGTGTATTGCAGGTAAAGGTAATCGGTCCTTATGCCGTAAAATCAAATCAAAAAGGGATTGGACAGTTTACATTTAATATCAATTTTGCAACCACTGAGGAGATAATAACTCCATCAGTTGAAGCTATTGATACCGGCCAGGTCTCAGCCGATGCAAATGATGCCACTGCAGCAGCTGATACTGCCCTTGAAGAATCATATAAAGAACCGTCTTTTTCAGATTCTTTGACTGCAGCAGCCGATAAAATAAAATCAATTACACAAGCTGTTAATAATCAGATAGTTAAAGTGGTTGAACCGATACAGGAAAACGTGGCGGCATTCAATCGAGTTGTTTCTTCAGTTCAGTCCGGAGCATTAACCATTATGTCTCAGGCTGAAACTGTAAAGCAGACCGTTGAGGATCTCTATGATGGTTTCCGTGATATTGCACAATTTCCGCAAGATCTGACTGAATCATGGAAATCATTGACCGATTTTAACCTTTTCAGGAATCCATTGTTTACAAACACTGTAAAAGACGCTGAGATCGCGAATAACGAACGCAACCTTGATACGCATACAAGACTGACCTCATTAGCTCGATCATTTGAATCATACGCATATACGGATTTCCAGACGGATGTTTCGATCGATGAGGCTCGGCGTTTCCTGGAGACGAAGTATAATGATATAATGCTTCAAACAGGTGCAGAATTAAAAGAAGACAGTGTAATCGATCCTGAAACCGGAGACACAATATCCGGCAGTATTCCTATTCCTGCTGTTGAAATGACTTCAAGCACTCGATTTATTGGTTATAAAGATATCTCGGTTGATCCGAATGTTATAGCAGCTTTTGCAAAACTGCGCATTGATGCATTAAAAATATTGGATCAGAAAGAGCAGAATGCCTTTAGAATACGAGATATTAATGTTTATAAATCTTCTTTGGCATCCACTGCGTATAGGTATTATGGGAATATCGACAACTTATCTATATTGCAGGAATTAAATCCTAAAAAGAATCATGCTGATATTAGCGGAGATTTAAAGGTAGTGGCTCAGTAATGTTAACTTTACGGCATAACGGAAATAATTTAACAAATTTTAAAAGCGCAAGAGTACTGCGTGATATTGAACAGTTATGCGGAACGTTCTCTTTCACATCGACTGCAAATGAAGATAATTTGTTTCCTGTGCGCGGTGGTGATGAGGTTGAGGTACTTGCAGATGGAATGCCATTACTGTCAGGATATGTTGATATTCCTGATATGAAATATAGCCTGACTAAGCATGATATTAAAATTAGTGGCCGCGATAAGTTGTCGGATTTAGCAGATAGTACCATTGCAAAGCCAGTTGAATTCTCACCTGGCATCGGGATTGTTACAATTGCTGAAACGGTACTGGCAGATCTTGGAATAAACGTAAAGGTTATCAATAAAGCCGGTACGATCAAAAATTTTAGTGATACTGAAAAGGAATCAAGCGGGGTCGGTGAGAATGCCTTTTCATTTGTAGAAAGCTTTGCGCGTAAGCGACAGATATTATTGACATCTGACTTTGAAAGTAATCTTGTGCTGCTTCGCGGGAATCCTGGTACTCTTCCAAAATTGCAGCATATAGTACCTGGTGATGACAATAACGTAAAAAGTGCGCGCTTTAGAGAAAATATCAAAGAACGATATTATAAATATATTGTGCAGGCGCAGCTTGATCCTTACTTCCAGGATGTAGATATGTCGGCAGAAGATATGGCAAGTCAGGTTGGACGTGCTTTTGATAATTCTGTCAGGAAATCCCGAGTACTGGAATTGATTTCAGAGGAAAGTTCTAATTCAGAAACTGCAACCGAGCGTGCAATTTGGGAAGCAAATATCAGGCGTGCTCGAAGTTTTATGTATACCGCAACAGTGGCTGGCCATTCAGTAAATGGCAAGATATGGGATTATAATAATTTGTCTGAAATTGTTGATAGTTTTGCCGATTTAAACGGACAGTTTTTATGCAGACAAGCTGAATATTTATATGATATAGGCGGTAGTACCACAAATTTAATATATACATATAAAGATGCATTTACACTGCAGGCAGAACAGGCGCAGCGTGAAGCGTCCCAGGGAAACCAAGGCGAAGGATTCTTTTCAGGATTATGACACCTACAGAATTAATGAGAAAACTTTATTCTTTGTGTGCGCGCGTCAGGCGATGCACGCAAATGATTAAGCAGGCATTTGTTTCTCTTGTATCAGATGATACGAGCGCCTATCCGCAGGTGCAGGTGTCATATAATGGAAAGCCTGTTCAGGCAGTACGTTTTTCTCCATATGGATTATTTTCTAATCCTCCGGAAAAATCAGTTGCATTCCTGCTAAGTCCGAGTGCTCAGGATTCACGGCCATTTGCTATGATCCAGGATATGCTGCGGAGAAAAAAGAATGTCAAAGAAGGAGAATGCGGATTATATAATGTACTGACTGGATCATATGTTTATTTAAAAGAGAATGGAGACATTGATGGTTATGTTCCAAATAATCATAATGTGAATATTGAAGGGAACTGTACTGTTAATATAAAAGGGGTTAAGAATGTCAATATTGACGGTAAATATCTGATTAATGGTAAGGATGGAGTTGAGCTTGACGGCGGCAGTGGTAATAAAACAGGAGTGATATGTGGCCGTTCAAAATGTCATTTTACTGGACTCAATCATGCAGATGTATCTCCTGATGTTAAGGCAAGTAAGACATAAGGAATAAAAATGGCTTTATCAAAAAACGGTCTAAAAAATAGAATAATAACTGAATTAAATGGACTCGGATTTGATACTGGGAATTCATTTTCTTTTGCTCAAAAAATGGCCGAAGCGATCGCAAATGCAGTTGTGGACGAAATTCAAGCAAACGCCAGGTGCAGTGGAACTGATAATCCGAGTGGCGATACACATAATAATGTTGGGATTCAATAATGCAGGACATGAAAGTAATAGAAACTGACGGCCGATTTGATATATCATTTGAAAATGGTGATATAGCAAAGGAAGACGGATTTGATACTGCAATCCTTGTTTCCTGGTTTACCGATGCCAGGGCGCCTGCAAATCTTGTGGCCATCCCTGAGAAGAGGCGGGGATGGATAGCTAATTCTGTCAGTCCAATAGAGGGCGTGGAGGATAGAGATTTAGGAGGATTGCTTTGGCTGACAGATCAAAGAAGATTGACCCCTACAACCAGAAATGCTACGGTCGATTTCGGAAGAAAGGCTCTTGCTTGGTTTGTTGAGGATGGCCTTTTGAGCAGGGTTGATGTTGAAGCGATAACAATCTCTAAATTAGGGATCCGGCTCGGTGCAATAATGACTGCATTAAACGGAAAGACTGAATCAAGATATTTTAATTTATGGGAGCTCACAGGAAACTAAAATGCCTATCAATTATCGGACACTTTCAGAAATATTAAATCAGATTAGAGCTGATATCGCGGCAGACATTCCAGAAATCGATCCTACAATTTTTGGTTCTATGACTCGCGGCTTTGGTGACGGTCTTGGAAATAGGGCTTTTGACTTACAGTTAATTATTCAGCAGCTTGAAAAAATGTTGTTTCCTCAAACTGCCATTGATGAATTTTTAGAACGATGGGCAGCATATGAAGGAATAACCAGGAACGCTGCTGAAGGATCAGATGGTCCGGTCACATTCGAGGGTACAGTAGGAAAAACACTTGATGCGGGTGATAAGGTATCAGCTGAAACAGGAGTTGTATATTCATTAAAGGCGGGTATTACTTTTGCAAATCAGTTAATAAGTGTTACATCTTTAACGCGTGTCGGATCAGTAGTTACAGCTGTAACATCATCAGAACATCAGTTTGCCTCAAATATTAGCATTGATATACTCGGCGCGAATGAATCTGAATATAATGGAACATTTGTAATAACAGTCATTTCTGAAACCGAATTCACATATGAAATTACCGGCACTCCTTCCACTCCTGCAACCGGCACTATTACGGCAGATTTTGATGGTGCTTTTGGTGAAGTTGAGTCAGATGTTGTGAATGATTCTGAAAGCGGAGTTAATGTTAATTTGGCAAACGGCGCAAAATTAACACTGGCCAGCCCGGAAATAGGCATTAATCCTACTGCAAGAGTGCAGTATTTAGGAATTACCGGGGGCGCGGATATCGAATCTAACGAGTCATTATTTAATAGAACTCAGCAGTCAAGATCGAACCCGGTAGCGAATTTTAATCCAGCTGCAATAACAAAAGAATGCCTGAAAGTGCCAGGCGTTACTCGTGTAAAAGTAAAAAGAATAACTCCGCATGTAGGTGCAGTAACAGTATTATTTGTTCGGGATAATGATTCTAATATAATTCCTGATGCCGGTGAAGTGCAGGACGTTCGGGATGTTTTACTTGCAATATTACCGGCACAAACACCTGAAGCATGGCTATATACATTAGCTCCAACTCCTGTTACAACAAATTATACATTTACAAGTATTTCGCCAGATACACCTACAATGAGATCTTCTATTATAGAAAGCTTGAATTCTTTTTATAGAAATAGTGTTGAATTTGAAACAGATATTTCAGAAGATAAATATAGATCAGCAATTATCGATACCGTTGATCCGGAAACCGGGCAGTCATTATCATCTTTTACTTTGAGCACTCCTTCCGGAGATATTACTGTTGATGATCTTGAAATCGGAGTATTAGGATCGGTTAATTTTTCATAATGAGATTTGATATAACAAAAGAAGATAGCGAATTTTTACTGGCAGATAGTATGCCTGAAGGTCGCTTATGGGAAGGATGCTTTGACGCATCAACGAATTTAGGTAGGTTTACAGCTGCTTTGGCAGTAGAATATTATCGATTATCATTATTGATGCAGAAGTTATCCGATGAAATGGATATCCGGAAAACGAATGATTTATTGATCGAATGGGAACAATCAGTAGGAATTCCGAATGATTATTTTAAAACGACTGCATCACTTGAGAGAAGGCGCCAGCAGGTAGAACAGTTATTTTCAAACTTTGGAGGCGTACAAGAAAATGCTGATTTTGTGCGCGTAGCTGATTTTTTTGGATTTGAAATAATTGTAAAACCTGGAGCTGATTTTTTAACATTTCCGCTGACCTTTCCGATTATGTTCAGTGGAAGTACTGGAGAAGCAGGCCATACTATTTTTGTTCATATTGTAGGCGGGTCAGGTGTCGTGGGGGAAGCTTTTCCCTTACCGTTTCCGATTCCGTTCAGTGAAGGTGGTCAGCCTTTTTTGAGATTAATATTTGAAATTTTAATTCCTGCCAATGTGCAGTTAATTTTCTATTAGGAGGAAAAACATATGAGAGCAATATCATCAAAAGCTGACGGAGTTGATACACTTCCCGCCGGTGATTTTAATGCCAATCTCGGATTGAAAGAACTGAATAATTATGTAACCGATACCGGGCAGACTTTAGACCCTGAAGGGGGCCCTGATACAAAAGAACATCAAATGGGCATCGCGGCGGCAATTTATGCAGCTGACGGGGGTTATTACCAGGACGGCGGCGCTGCAAACGCTTACACGCTGACAAAAATTGTAGCCACAATGCAGGTTCCAAATGCGTATTTTAACGGCATGGAAATAACTTTTATCCCTGCGAATACCAATACCGGCGCTTGTACCATAAACGTTGGGGGTATTGGCGTTAAAAACCTGACAGATATCGGAGGGGTTGCACTTGCTGCAGGCCGTATCGTTGCCGGCCAGTATGTTACTGCAAGATATGACGGTACACAGTTTGTGCTTATATCTAATCCTGCTTTCGCGCCTGGCAGCTTAAAACTTCTTGATACTGATCTATCTCATTATGGCATATTAAATCTTGAAAGTGATCTATCTGCCAATAGAACAATCGCCATAAAAGGCGGCGATAAAAATTTTGTACTGCTTACCGGCGATGTAGGTACGATTACGGTTTTTGGACAAAATGCGGCGCCTACCGGGTGGACAAAAAAGACTGACTGGCAGAATAACGCGATGTTTTGTTATTCAACCGGGAATATTAACGGAGGCGGCGCAGTAAATCCGCAATCAGCACATAAACATGGCGGAGGTACTCTGCAATTTAAAATTGGAGAATTGGAAGGTGCAGGATCTCCTTTAACCCATAAAGTGTATCTATACAATAAATCCGGAACTAAACGAGAAATATTAGCACAAGACAATGATATTTCATCAACGATTGGTTCAAGGGTGTCAGCTTATTCAAATCCTCCAGCCGATGAAGATGCTTGGTCCGTAGAGGGTCAAACTGATGGAGAATCCGGAAATAACAATGCTCCTTACTATCAGGAATTAATAGCTGCTACAAAGGACTAAAATGAAAGTAATTTTACAGGATAAAAAAGAATTATTTCCAAATTTTGGTAAGGCAGAAGGAGGGTATGCGTATGTTCGAAATGATTTACCGGCGATTGTTCAAACGTCAGTAATAGCGCATGAGCTATATCATTTGAAAGATACTTCCAGGAATGTATTATGGCGCGAAATCAAGGCCAATTTTGTAGGAATGATCCACTGCCCTTTAGGATTTTTTCTATGCTGCATTATGAGCCTTGCGCCTTATAGGTTGAAATTTTATGTGGATCGTTTTAAAAATAAATATTAATAACTACTGGCACGAAAGGATATTAAAAAATGGCACGAACCGGCACGGAAAAACGTATTTGTATTAGAGGGTTAAAGGCATTTGAAAAAAGCGGATGCCCGGAATCTTTTGCATGTCCTGCATGGGCAGAATTTATGATGACTCCAAAAGATGAACCTTTAAAACAGAAAGGCATGGAGGGAAATTGTATTGATGTTTGGAATATGCAGTTTAATTTTCAGGCTTTACGATTGTTAGAGGGCAATCAGCAAGCCATTGAAAGTTTCCGGAATAATATGACAGGAGAAACCGGTCCGAAAGCATCACAGGCATTGAATGCACTTGTTCATATGGCAGGAGAAGCTTTTAAAAAGCATCTTATTATTCAGGAACATGAAAAATCAAAACAAATTCCAGGGGATTGAGAGCCCTGGCGGATAAAAATAGCGAAGCGTGCGGATTGATATTTGACTTTAACTTACTACTGACCGGAGGAATGTTATGCCTGAAACTGTTATTGCTAAAACTATCGCACAAACTGCAAACCCATTATATCATATTTTTGGAGCATGGTCAGTAAGTCTAATAATACTGATATCTGTTGTTCTTATATTGGTATTTTTTTTAGTTAAGCTGCTCAAAGCTCATAGGAATGACCGTAATGACTGGTTTAAAGAGGTCAGGGAAGATCGAAAGGAATACGCAAAGGCTTTAGATAAACGCGATGAAACAATAGCGATACGCGAGCAGAGGCAGTTAAAGGTTATAGAAAACAATACTGAGGCCCTGGGTAAGGTTGAGGTTGCGATGCTTGTATGTAACAGTAGAAAAACAGGCCCCTAATAAAAATAACAAATAGAAAAAGCCTGATTACCATTGCAGTAGTCAGGCTTTTTCATGCTTAAAACGGATCATGTCGGATCTGTTCGTAATGTAATTTAAGTTGCAGTAATTGTCAACAAAAAAAAGGCCCGGTTGGTAAGTCCGGGCCTTTTCTGTTTCAATCTAATTGCATGTATTGCTGTTTACAATAATATTTTTTTATTCACGTCCTCATGATAGAGGACATTTCAACACGCGATACATCCCTATAATTGGACAGGTGGATCCCCTTGCCATGATCCCGGCTCTATTATTATCACTATCCAGATCTATCCCCATATTTAATGAGATCACTTGACCTGAATGTATTCCACATAGGCATGAAGCGTTATGTGAATTATAACTAAAAAAATGTGCTGCATGATCGCGCGGCATTTCATAACTGAGTACTGCCAGGAATTCTACCGGTTCGCTTTTGAAAGCTGCCGATATTTCATCTGGGCACTCAGAAGGAATGTCATAAGCGACTGCGGCACCGGCAAATACTGCGGTAAAAAGAATCATGATTACAACAAACAACATAAAAAATCCTTTTCTCATGTGCCTTCCTCCTTTTCTTTTGGTTAATATTACTGGTTAAATTTATTAATAAAGCTTCTATATATACTGTATGTTATAATTTTTCAAGTCTTTTTTTCTTAATTCCGAATCTATATCTGACCCGCGCTTCTTTCCATAATACCGGTTTTAATGTCTTTGGCAGGTATAATGGGTGGACAGGAAAGCCTTTTTTAGTCAAAATTAGATAGTGAAGGCCTGGTATCATCCGGATAATTGCCTTATCCCTGCTCAGGTGGGCGCCATGAGACCCCCAGCACGCTATAATTAACCGAGCCTGCTTTGATGTATTGATAAGGGCAGTGTCGTTTAAATGGCCAATAGGATCGCCGTGTGCAAGCATTGTTTTAGGACTGACGGCGCGGAATGCAAATAGATTTGTCATAATCAGGCGTTTATATCCCCAGGACTCCGCAAACCTTATGCAGCGTATGATGGTATGATCATCAGTCTTTTCGTCTGCAGTGCTCGGGTTGAGCCCTATAAAGTTGACAATTGGATCGTCTTCGGATCCCCAATCCCGGGTTAAAGAATATCGATATATCCGGTCTCCGGAAAATTCTGCGCTGCGCTTCATCATTTCGGAATTTCCTTACATGCTTGATCTCTAAACGGAGGATTACCTTCCATATCCTGATGGAGTATTCTCATGAATAAACCACATCGATAAGCAACTGCACACTTACCGATCAAAAAAGGGCATCCATCTGAGCATCTTGTAATGTCTATACAAAATTGTCGCGCTGATAGTTTTTCTTTATCCTTTATGTTTTCAGCTACTTTATGGCATTGACACCAACACATAGCTATGCCACATTTTTCGCAGGTTATTCTTGTTTGGCTCATGGCATTTCCTTTAAAACCTTATGATATCCATAATTATCTTTAACAAACACTGGTATTGATTCGATTTCCTTTGCTTCGTAGATAAGCCTGTCTGCCCATGTGTATGGAGGTTTTTTAGCTCCTGGAGTGCTGTCGGCGCCTATTATTATCCAGTCAATGCCATCCAATGGGAGTATACTATCAAACCGACGAACAGGATCCTCAAGTAGCGGCTCAAATGAAACGAATTTTAAAAAGTTACCTGGGACATCTTTTAATACTCTAATGTTATCAATGGTTTTATACGTGCCGTCACACGTTGTACCGTACCATCCATTCTCCGGAAGGATGTGGCAAAATTCTTCATATCGTACAGGATTTTTTGTAAGGAACTGATACGTATGATGTGATGCTGAAAAATTGCAAATGTCAAATACTGCTTTAATCCAGGAAGGCTTAATGAAATCACCGAACATATCGCCTGCAGATCCAGTGAAAATAAGGCTCGGTTTTTTGAGTTTGACCGGCTCAAACAATCTGTTGCGATGGAACATCGGGAGCATCATATTTCTTTTAAATCGTTTTTCCATCCGTTTGAGATAGCAATATGAGCAATCATACCGGCATCCGGTGATGGGTGACCATGTCCATTCAGTCCAATCAATTTTCCCGGGTCCCTGCTTATTCATTTTTATAAGTTCCTGATTTTAGGTAATGATATTAATTGCGGGAAGATAGCAAGAAAAAATCTGCTTACTATCTTCCCCATGGATTAATATAACGGCGCGGAACTGTCTTCTGCCGATTTTTTAGATGCATTTGCGGTATCATCTGACCGGCCGCCGAGCATGCGCATCTGATCCGCTTTTATTTCTGTACTGTATCTGGTGATACCGTCCTGTTCCCATGATCTTGTCTGCAATCTGCCTTCAACATAAACCTGATCACCTTTGTTCAGATATTCTCCGCAGATTTCCGCGAGTTTACCGAATATGACTATCCGGTGCCATTCAGTTTTTTCTTTTTTCTCGCCGGAATTTTTATCTTTCCATTCTTCTGATGTGGCAACACTGAATTTTGCAACAGCTGTTCCATCCTGGAGGTATGTGATATCCGGATCTTTGCCAAGGTTTCCAATAATATGAACTCGATTAACTCCTGCCATGGTGTTTCTTCTTTTCTATTTGAAATCAGTTATATAAAACTTTTTAGGATGCCTTTCTTCTGGTTGTTCTGTAACTGGGAAAACAATTGATGCAGCGTCAAGATATCTATATGCGGTTCGCACATGACAGTCCAGTTCTTCAGCAAGCTCTTTTACTGTTACAGATCTTTCCTGAAGTATTTTTATAACCTTAAACGCTCTGATCATTAAATCGCCGCGACAACCTTTTGACATTTTTTCTCCTTAATTTATTTACTTACTGTCACAATATTCCTGCATTGCTTCTTTTAAATATTCATCTATATTTATGCTTTTACAATCGATCATTTCTTGTGTGACCAAAATATCTGTATACACACGTACACCTTTATGACGGCATGTTAACTTATATTCAGTTCCTATAGCTAACTTTGATGTACAGTTTATTTTAAAATCAGTTATCTTTGAAGATGATGTGTTACAGCTGGCCTCAATAATTGATATAGATTTCTCATCCATGCACTTTTTTAATCTTGGCCAGTCATTCTTATTTATAGTAATGAGTGTTTCATTTTTATCAGTAAAAGAGCCCTGAAAATTTATTCTTTCTTTCCTGAGCATATCTATCATGATTTTACTTTCACCATCAGTATCTATTCGTAAGAAGAAATTATTACTGCCGCCTAATTCTGTTTTGGTAATAGCCATTTTTCATCTCCCTATTGAAATTTTTGATTGAAGCAAATTAAACATATTTAAAAAATAAACTTCTGCTATTTCTGGTTTCCAGCATTGAATTTCAATATCAACATCTTTTATCTGATCGAATCCGGACCATTTACGATTATCATTAGGAAATAAAACTTTCTTTTCAGCCTTCAACATCTGATAATCAAGGTCTTTTATGATCGATTTATGCGCAGTATTAATATCGAATTTTTTATTAATAGCGTTTTCAATCCGGCGCTCTACGTTTTGAAAATCCGGCAACATAACTTTTAAAGGTTTCGGGCAGTCACCGGTATAAGCTTCAGCAGCATCATGCATTAATGCATAAAATACCGTGCCTGGCGTATATCTATTTTTGAATGCAAGTTCTGCGCAGTGTACGCAATGTTCCGCAACTGAATAAAATATACCATGCCTTAAAAAGCCCCTATACCTGACAGTATTGCTTAATGATCTTGCAATTTCATTAATATCTATTTGATCCGGTTGTGGATCTGCGAAGTCAAAATAAATTCCTGACGGAGTAGCCATGGTGTTATCGATAAGTCCTATTTCATCCATATTATGATTTTCCCTTTTCAATTTGGATCATTCCCTGCAGTGATATTATGTTTCCGATCAACACATTCTTCTGTTCGCGGATCTCGAAAAGCTCCTGCATCTTTGCCTGCTTTATAGCTTCCAGCTCCGGCATAGTTTTTTCTGAAAGTTTCTCCCATGCCAGATTCAGAACTTCGGATGTTTCGGCCGGCGCGGTTTCCTGGGAAGCTCCTGGTTTTTGTGATGATTTCTTGGAGCTTGTATTGATGTTTTTCTTCTTATTCTTTTTCTTTTTTGCAGCAAATTTTTTCTGATATTCCGTGTTGCATTTTTTACACCAGTTGGAGAGACCATCTTTATTTCTTTTATTTTTATGAAAGTGGTCAGCATCGGGCGGAAATTTATCTTTGCATTTTGTACATCTTTTTTTTGATGGCATTTTATCTTTCTCCTTTTTTTCTGGTATTGATTCCTTTTCAGTATCTTTCGAAGTATCGGTCTTTTTCTGATGCTCCGGTGGTATCTCAAATGAATATTTAAAGTTTGGATGCTGTTCTAAGAATGTTTCAGGGTCAACTATATATTCGGCATACTTGTATGTATCATCACACGCTTTACAAATTTCTGAACTCCTGTTCAGATTTTTATTTGGACAAATTTTACAAGGAGATATTAATTTCTTTGCCATATTATTTTTTCTCCTTTCCTGCCGGTTTGAACGGATTTTTAACCATCAGAATTATAGGCTGCAATGGCTTATTGAAATTCAAAACATTGACCCATATTTTGCCGGTAAAAAGCGCACGGAGCCTTTCCTTCCAGGACATCTGCCAGCAATGGAAAACACGGCCACCTTGTTCATCGTCTTTATATACTGGCAATGATCCGTATTGTGGCTGATCTTCTGCGTACGTGCAATTGCATCCATCAAATTTTATTGGTTTCATTTATTCTCCTTTTGATTTAAATCTACCCAGATAACATGTTGGTTCTACTTCAAGCGTTCCGTTTGTAAGCAAATATTTTTTATCCTTTACTTTTCCATAAAGGTTTGAACCATATTTCTTTATTATTCTATGGTCATCAACAGACCTTTTATATTTGAAAGACACTGTATGACTATACCAAAAGACAACCGATCCAGCTTTATTTTTATAAATAAATTTAATACGATATTGATGCCATCCGAGTAAAAAGCTTATTAGAGATTCTATTTTTTCAAACATTAAGGTTTAATTCCTTTTTATACTGGATGAACCGGATGATTAACAT
>Ga0164310_10000245_pt1 | contig 27944 bp, 29 predicted proteins | sample GuaBasSedimGuay1_FD_121795 | JGI IMG/M metagenome (GOLD analysis project Ga0164310, IMG submission 121795) | Subseafloor sediment microbial communities from Guaymas Basin, Gulf of California, Mexico - Guay1, Core 4569-9, 0-3 cm | ecosystem: Environmental > Aquatic > Marine > Hydrothermal vents... | reverse complement strand
GATGTACCATGTTCCCGCTCCCGGGTTATCAAAGGTGACATCCTCTCCACCGCTGGTGTAGCCTCTCCAGTCGTAAGTACTGGTCGTAGGCTCTGCACCGAGACGGCCGTACAGGTCGAAGTCAGCAGATCCACATGTGAGGACTGAATGCATGCTCAGAGCATCAGCCTCTACCTCAATAGTCCACATCTCCGTGTCGCCAGTGGCTGCGAGAGAACTCGAAGAGGTCACGCCATCAGTGAGAACGTTAGTTTCACTGCCACCGCCGCCTCCGCCTCCCTCATATTCGATCTGGTCAATGGCAAAGCCCCAATCTGTCACCGAGTAGTCAGTATCGAGACGGACCTTGATGGATTCACCATAGCTCCATGCAGTCCACCCACCAGAGGAGTAGAGACCAGTGAGCTTGTGAAGCTGGCTCCCGGCATAGTCGTAGACGTACACGTAGTCGTAGTTGTTCTCAACATCAATCTTTGTGAAGTGGACGCGAATCTGGGTGGCCCCAGGTTCGGTTATAGTCCACGTGTAGTCAAAGTTGTTGCTATACGGGTGACTCGATTCCAGAGAGTAGGACTCCACTGTGCGTGCAGCACGAGGATTGATGTCACTCTCCGCAATCAGACCTCCAACGTCGCCACTACTTGCAGCAACGCTGAACATGGGATACGCTGCCAACAGCAAGGCTCCAAGTAGAAAAGCAGTAACGAGTAGTTTTCTTTTCATTAAACCTAACCACCGCTTGTGGTGCAATCAGATACCTGAATGCTATTCTGTGGCATGGTATTCAGATATATATCTCTGCCCCCTTGTCTTGACCTTACTACCACGGCCGACAAAACCTGTGAAGACAGAACAAGAAAGGAGGAAGGGAAGCCAAGACGCCCTGGCCAGTTCCCTCATTTCCGCACAAAGTGAACCTTCACGTTTGGCATTATCAAGTATAAGAAGGCCACCAGGCTAGGAAACACTCCCGGGAAGTTGTACCCTGTTGCATAGAGGAAGATTACGATTCTGTTGAATATCACAGCCATCATCCAGGCGGAGTACTCTTGTTTGAGGATCATGGTGTAGAGCCAGAAGTCAATGAAAGCAATGACAATCCCCAAGAGGGACAGATCATCTTCCCAAATTATGTAGTTGATTCCTCCGACGATGAGACCTGTCAAGGACTCCAGGATAATCAACCAGCCTGCTATAGTCACCTCTCACCGACGAGCGCCTGTACTCACCCCTGAGTCAACCATTGGTATTTCAGCGATGTTGAATCACCAGCAAATGAAGACTGCTTGGAAGTCCCCCTAATTACTCTTTCGAGGTGTGTTCTGAGGGGCCTCATCCGCCTCGGGTGACTGGTTGGCCATGTACTCGTAGAGGACTGACCAGTTAGGTGCGTAGGAGATGGGCTCCAGGTCTCTTGGTTCAAGATTGAGACCTTCGGTATCTGCGACCTCCTTTCGAAGGGTGTAGGACTTTGCACCTTCCCACCGGAGGTATGCATCGAGGTCTCTTGAGAACTCGCCCTGATATCTCTGACATGTGCCAACGCAGAACACCTTGTCCCCTCTGATCTCTAGAGGTCCCTCGCACCATCGGCATGAGGCCTCCCGCCCATGGACATGCATTCTTCCTCTGACAATCTGAGCGAACACGACGGTGCCATCAAAGTTGCAGACGCCCCAGTTATTCCGAGGTCCGTGCACCTGTTTCTCCCAGAGGGTAGCGTGCTCCTTGGGCGCTACGGGGTGTGTCTTACGTTCTCTGGGAGGGTTAACTTTCTTACCTTCCGTCGGCTCGATGAAATCTGTCAGACGGGTCTGGACTGTGTTTCTTCGCTTCACAACAGTCTATCAGAACGAGATATAGATAAGCACCGATAAAACAGTGTGCACATTCTCTCATCAGAGGACTAGAGTTGAAGTACGAGACCGTGAAGGCAAAGACCCTGCTGTCAAAGTTTCACAGTGCAGACAGCTGGTTCCATGTCAACAGGTCCCTCAACGCATATCGGGGATGCGAGCACGGGTGTGTCTACTGCGATGGGATGTCAGAGTCATACTATGTGGATGACTTCACGTCCCATATCCGAATCAAGGACAATGCCGATGAGGTGCTGCGCAAGGAACTGAAGAAGGCCGGCTTCCTCTCACAGACAGAGCTGGAAACCGAGACCCTCTACCCCTTTCTCAGTGATGAGGATGCTGCTCGTCTGGCAGCAGGTGGGCCTCGCAAACAGGTCATTGGTGTCTGCGGCGGGGTCTCGGACGGGTATCAGCCTGCCGAGAGGAAACACAAGGTGACACGGAGAATCCTCGAGACCCTTCTCGACTACAGGATGCCAGTCATGGTTCTCACGAAATCGGATCTTGTTCTCAGAGACCTCGACCTCCTCAAGGAGATCAACGAGGTGGCCCTGGTGAATGTCATGTTCACAATTACACTGGCCAACGACGAGACGCGGCAGATCTTTGAACCGAGAGCAGCCAGCACTGAAGAGAGGTTTGATGCTCTGAAAGAGGTCCGAAAAGCAGGCCTCTTTGGAGGGGTCATGGCCATACCGACGATACCTATCATCGGGGATAGCCTTGAGAATATGACCGAGCTGGCAAAGAGGGCAAAGAAGAACAGGGCAGAGTTCATTCAATTCGGCGGAATGACACTCAAGCCCGGCAGACAGAAGGAGCACTTTCTGCGTGCCATCGAGAGACACTTTCCCCAGCATCTCAATCGGATTAGGAAGATGTACTCCAATAATGACAGATATGGAAACCCCGTGTGGCAGCTTCTTCCGTGTAATGTCATGCTTCGCGGACTGAGAGTGTGTCAAGAGGTGGGCATCAGGGATAGATCCGTCAGACATAGGCTTCCGGGGGAGTTCGAGGAGAACAACAGAGTACTTCAGGTGCTTCTAGACATCGCGTTCTACCTTGAGTTCATGTTGGGGAGGTCGTGGGCTGAGGTCAAGCCCTACAAGGAGTTAGCTACACGTGTCGAGCAGGGAATGCCCAGTCTCAAGGAGTTGAGTGAGAACGGGCAACTGGAGCAGTATTTCAATACCGACAAGAGGCTTCTAGCCGTCGTTGAGGAGGTGCTGGCAAGAGGCACGTGTTCGAAGCTAGAAAGACTTGTGGAGGAAGCGGACCACATGACAGGGACCGGAACGTTCAACCGGTTCTGAACACATATCACCTTCTCCTCTCGAAGGTCTTGTGAATCTCCGCGTACACCCTACGACTGAAAGGACAGAGCTTCACACAGAAACAGGTCTTCACGTGAGGATATGAGTCTGAGCATCTCGAGAGGAATCACCAAACGTTCAGGGGATGACTCGTCGGACAGAATGGCTCCGGGGAGTTCACACGTGGACTGGTCTCGTCGCACTATCTCCCTGATTCGAGGCATCCCGAAGCTGTTCATCATCCCGATCATGACTCTTTTGCGGACTCCCATGTGGAGGAACGCTCCGGTCCGGGTTCCTATTCTTACTCATCGGCCAATCAGTGGATCAGCTAGTTTCTGCGAGGAACATCAGGTAGTCGGTTCCGGGTACATCGTATCCGAGCTGCCTGAGCAACAGCACGAGCTGGCCTCGATGATGCGTTGTATGAAAGACATACTGCAAGTAGAAGTCGAAGACATCAACATCAAAGGGCTCATCACGGATGTGCGTGATGGTGATCTCTCCCTGAGGTATCTCTTCGATTGTGTTGCTCAAACGAGTGTCCAGAACCTCCCAGCGCTTCAGCAGTTCTTGCCGCGGGAGGCGTTTTATCCTATCAAACATCGAGCGGTCAGATGAGTCCTCGGCAATCATGAAACAGGTCTCTAGTGCCAAGACTATGTGCTGGACCAGTTCCTTCACAGACCTACCTGCAACCTCTTGAGAGAATGTGTCAGAGTCCAATCTCTTGAGGACGGAACGCATCTTCCATCCCGCCCATAGATGATAATCTGCCAGGTTCTTAAAGACCAACTCTTGTGCCTCCTCAGTATAGTGGAGAGGAGTACTTGCTCATTAGTGTGTCGAACTCGCCTACCGGTTCACCCGGAGAGGTCGTGCATCAAGTCAAGCATCCATCCCGGAATCTCTTTCTTCTGAATCCAAGTTTCCTCAAAAGGAGTGAGGACGAGCTTCCGGTTCACCTCACCGACCATGACACCGCTGGTCCCAGCAAGAAGACAGTCGATGGCAAAGGCTCCTAGGCGTGAAGCAAGTAACCTGTCATAGTGTGTGGGATTGCCCCCTCGCTGGATGTACCCAAGGACCGAGACCCTGCATTTCTCCCCGATGCGGCTGGAGAGCTTCTCACTTATTGTGGCTGCATCGCCCTCCTCGTCGCCCTCGGCCACAATCACAAAGATCGTCGACTTTCCGACAGCCCGGCTGTGTTGAATGGTCTTGGCGATGGCATCAAGATCTGTCGGGGTCTCGGGAAGCAACACAGCACTGGCCCCGCTTGCAATCCCAACGTGGATGGCGATCATGCCTGAGTTTCTGCCCATGACTTCGATGAGGAAGACCCTCGAGAAAGACTCAGCTGTATCACGTATCTTGTCAATAGCCTCAAGAGCGTTGTTGACAGCCGTGTCAAAACCGATTGTATAGTCAGTACCATAGAGGTCGTTGTCGATGGTCCCAGGTGCTCCAATGACCTTCCCATCCCAGTACTCTTCAAGAGCCGCAAGGCCGTGCATTGTTCCGTCGCCGCCTATGGCGATGAGGCCCTCAAAGGCATCCTCTGCCAGAATGCGAGCGGCCTTCTTGGTCCCCTCAACCTTCTTGAACTCCTCAGACCTGCCGGTCGTCAGGCACGTTCCGCCACGATGGAGTATCTTGGAGACGGTACCGAACTCCATCTTCTCAAACCTTCGTTCAATAATTCCTTGAAAACCCCCGTGGATTCCAATGACCTCACACTTCTTATGGAGACCTATCCGTGTGACTGCCCTGATACAGGCGTTCATGCCGGGGGAGTCGCCACCGCTGCTGAGCACACCGACTTTCATAGCGATAGGATGGCCCTCTCCGCAATAAAAGCATCGAGGCTCGCGAAGTCAGACGAGACCCTTGGCCCTCAGAACCATTAGCAGAGGCACTGTTATGCAGAGACTCACAAGAATCAGAACAATGAAGGCTGCTGGATCATTGCCGAGGGGAAGGTCGACATTCATCCCATACACAGAGGCGATGAGAGTAGGCACACTCACAAGGAGGGAGATTGATGTGAGGGTCTTCATCACCTTGTTGAGGTTATGGCTGACGATGGAGTCGTACGCGTCCATGGCGTTTCTTATGAGCTCACGGTAGATGGCGCTCAACTCAAGTTGCTGCTGAAGGTCCACCTCAAGCTCCTCCAACCGATCTGCATCGAGAATCATCCTACCGAGCACATGCACCCTCTTGAGACGTCTGAGCACCTTCATATTGGCCTTGAGTGAGGTCTCCATGAAGATGGCATCTCGGGACAGCTGGAAGAAGCGTTCCAGTTGTGAGGGATATATCTCTGTCATGATCCTGTCTTCTGTCGCGTTGATAGTGGCCTCAATGAGGTCCAAGGTGGTCTCGAAGGAATGAATGACGATCTCCAGCCACCGATAGATGACTTCAGCTGCGGTAGTGCTCAGTCGGACACGCTGACGCAGGCGTTTTTTCCGGAGTGGCACCACATCGTTCTGGATCACGATGATGTCACGCCCATTAGTGAAGATGCCGATGGGGTTGGTAGAATACTCTCTGTCCTCCTGCATCAAGTTCACAGGGACACGCATGACAATCATGGTGAACTTGTCCTCTATCTGGAGACGCGGGCGCTCATCAAGATCGAGCACATCACGTAGGTCTTCAAGGTCAATCTCAAAATGATGCGAGATCCTGGCAAGGTCCTTCGGACGGATTCCCACAATCTCGACTAGCAGAGGTTCATCAGGTGCTTCCTCAAGAGATGCGTACTCGATTCCACTCTCCAGTGCCATGATGGCGAAGCTTCCCTTCTCTGGGCTGTCGCTGCTCATTCATTCCACCTCGTGTATGCAGATGAGTCTCGTGCATGTGTCGTGGCCTGCCTGGAGAGTGGGCTCTTCTTCGCGAGTACGGTCTGTCGTGTATCTGAGCCCAGAAGGCACCTATTGGACACCTTCGGTTCCTTTTAGTGTTTTGTAATAATTTGAGGCTCAGAATGTCACAGGAAGTTGTGTTGTGCACATCTCAGATGATGACGCTCTCAATCTCGACATCTCTGTCCTTTATGCTCAGCATTGTCGATGAGCATCTCTTACCGCCGAAGAGTTCTGCCTCGGATTCTCCTCTGTACAGCGCATCTGCAATCCGAGCCATGGCATCTGCCTTCATGATCCCAGAACCGCTGGGTCCGTTCACGACCAACACACCATGTTCAAGGTAGACAAAGGGTATCTTGTCCGGACTGTAGTTGTACCCTCCCGCCCAGCTGTTAACGGGTCTTGAGCCAGTGAAGGCGGGGAAGTACTTGGAGAGAACAGGATAGATGCTGTTCTCGTAGTATGCACTCTCCGGAACGAGGTCGGCATCCGTCTGAACATAGTTGAAGGCTCTCCCAAGCTTGTCACCACAACCAATCCAGAATCCGCGTTCCTGCAGCTGTGGCCTGAAATACACTCCTGCCGAAGGCACGATTGTGAAAGGAACGCACCCAATCTCGTTGAAGCCCTTGGTGTCAAGTAGAGACACGAGCTTCTCGTTGTTCTCAGCATGCACTACAAAGAGCTGGCGCTTCTTTCCCTTCGTCTGTCCGTCCATTCCGATTGGGTCCAGTAGTTCATTGGTCCAAGAACTCACTGCAAGGACTGTCACATCTGCGCGCAAGGCGCCCTTGTTGGTCTGTACGCCATTGACCCGCTTCTTCTGCCATACAAAAGGCTCTCCGGGTAGATCGAGGGATGGGTCTGCCTCAAGCAGGAGACGTTCCACATTCACGCCGAAGCGTGGTTTGACATTGGATATCTTCTTGAACTCTTCAAAGTAGTACTCCACGAGACGGGTGGGATCCAGGACTCCGCATTCGCCCCCGAAGAGACCGTAGTCGACTTGGTGTAAGTTCATGAGAGCTGCCTCTTCATCACCTGAGAAGTCGACATTCAGGCCGGGGATCAGTTTCTTCAGTTCCTCCTTCTCGTACACCTTGTAGTGAATCCCGGAGGCCTTCATTCGTTCCATCCAGACCTTCACGCTCTCATGATCGAACTGCTCCTTGCTGAGAAGCCAGAGGTAGCCGGTCTTCTCAAAAAACAACTCGTGGCCTAGTTCCTCTTGCACGTGCTCATAGTACTTGATCGAAGTGTGAGTGAGAAGCTGGTTTGTACTGGAGGCGAACATGTTCCTGACAGCAGCCGCGCTCATCGCCGTGTTTGCCTGCCCTGGAGCAAGGGCCCGATCCACAAGGAGAATCCGTTTTTCTGGATTGTTTCTCTGAAGGTGATAAGCGGTCGCGACACCCAGGATGCCTGCGCCCACTACGACTATGTCAAAGGTTTCATCCTCGCTCACGACAGTAGCCTCCGAATAATAACGGCGAGGAATCAAGCCGACCTAAAACGTTTACTAATCAGCAGGCAACCAAGTACCAGAGCGGGGACCGCCACGCGAAATCGACAGAAGAGAGGTCTCTCAGGGCGTACACTAAACAGATATCAGAGTAGAAGAATCGTATCAAAAAAACACTAGGAGATTCGCACTATGCCAGGACTACTCGTACGCAAAGACAATGGAGACTTGGAATGGTACCCCCTCTTCTATCACGATGGGATGTATCAGTTCTATCCCCCGAAGGGTGAGAAGACAGGGAGGAAGGTTGGCAGAGATTGGCGCTTTGTCAAATACCTTCCGGGTTACTGGGATCCTGTACCGCCACCTGATTACAGACGCAGGATTGGTGGAGGGTCCTCACTCGTTGTACTCGAGAAGGACGGAGACCTCAGGTTCTTCCCGTTCAAGGATGAAACCTTCATGCATATGGGCACTGGGGACAGGGTCGGCAATGGGTTCCGAGAAACCCTCGACTATTATGTCGCCGAGTGGACGGGCAACGGGACTTCCGACCTTCTAGTGCGCGACGAGGACGGTGATCTGCGACTCTACATATGGAACGGGCACGGGTTCAAGGACCTGGGACGTAAGGAAAAGGTGGGCAATGGCTTTCACAAGAGGAAGGTCCCAGACATCTATCCCGGCTATTGGACAGGCGGGTCCACTCCGGACATCCTGATACGAAAGGACAATGGAGAGCTCGTTGTGTTCCCGTTCAATGGCGAAACCTTCTACGGACAGGACAGCATCAGACTGAAGAAACGGCTCAAACCGAAAGACTATCCTGTTCTTCTCACTGAGGAGTGGTTGGGCAATGGGACCCCTGATATATTCGCCTACAGGGGCAAGAGGCTATACCTGTATCCCTACGGCAAGCTGGATCCCGACAAGGACAAGTTCATGATTGCAGATGACTACACATACAGGAGTGATAATCTCTTCAGAGACGACTTCCATTATCTGGTTGGATACTGGAGAACTCCGGGCAAACCTGACCTTATCGTCGTCGACCACAGTAACGACCTCCACTTCTTCCCCTTTGAGAATGGAGTATTCGTTGACCTCAAGAAAGACCGGCAGGTTGGCAATGACTGGAAAGTGACCCACTTCTGGGATTGGTATCCGGTCTAGGATGAATCAATTGACTTATCAGAAAAAAAAAAGAAGAAGAAGCGGAAGTTCTAGACCTGTGGAGGCGCACTCTTCGTCCAGAAGTGTCGTGCGCCACCGGGGCCATCCTCAATCGAGGTGATCAGGGTCTAGGCTTCCTCTTCGTTCTGAATCTCTTTGATGACTCTATCGAGTTGACTCAACCGGTCCTGCAAGTGAGATTTCAGGGCCTCGAGCCTCTTGATCCGGGTCTCCTTGCTCTCCCCGAAGGGAGTACAGCACCCTGTGTCAAAGAAGGGTCGGTGGTGTACTCCATGTCCCCCAAACCGTCTGTAGGACCACGGTCTGCATTCGTCGCACAATGTCTTCTCTTCACCTCCTCTTATCGCTGTCTGAGCCCTTCAGTTTCGATAGGCGCTCTTCGACCCACGCCAGTTCGTGCTTCAAGTACTCTCTGTACTCTTCTAGAAAGTCATGGTGGGCAGGTCCACACTTCCTACCTTCACACTGCTGTCTCATGAACACAAAGCCCATGGGACTCCGCGCCTGGGCACACCAGTGCAACATGGCTTTATGTTGGGGCCGGCTCGCAACGCCACCTAGGAAACGCCACAGGCTCTCCTGGGCGCGTAGTTCGCCTTCAAGACCCTGCATGGCTTCACTAAGTGTCTTCTTGCCCTTCGCCGTCAGTTCATACTTGATTGCGTCAGGCCCATCATCCCTTCTCATGCTGGTACCCTCAATGAGCCCCAGCTCTCTGAGCCTTCGTAGGGCAGGATAGAGGGTGCCGCTCTTCAGTGACCAACCATCCAGTTTCTCTCTCAGACCCTGCATGATCATGTATCCATGAGAGGGGTTCTTCTTCAAATGGGCCAGAATCAGCAGCTGGACAGGACTCAGTCTGATGGACCGTGTGTGAAAGCTGCTTTTGCACAACAGTGTCATATGTAGCGACCTACTTATGTAGAGCTCTACGCAGACTAAGTAGACATCTACATATAAGTGTGTCTGGTCAGCAGACCGCAAACGTCTTAAGAGAGATGCCAGCCCTGCGCCGTGGAGTGGGAAGACATGACGACAGAAGACACGAGAAACCATGATTCGGGCGAGATGGAACTCTTTGAAGGAGAATCTGATACAAAGCTCTATGCCCTGGGTGTTGTTCTTGCCGCCGTCTACGGCATGAGTGCTCTGGTTCCAATCAGTGGTTTCATTGTGGCCTCGGGCGTTGTGGCCCAGATCAGTCTCACAATAGTGATAGCACCCCTCTTTGGTGTGCTCCTAGGTCCAGTCAAGGGAGGTCTCTTCGGTCTCATTGGAGGACTCATCACAGCATTTCTCTCGATGGTAGTGCCCAGTGTAGTCCTCATTGTTCCAACTGTAGTCCTGGGCCCCATGGTCTCGGGATTCCTGACTGGTCTATGCCTCAACGAAGAGGATAGTGGCCCCGGAGGGCTGATTACAGCAGCGTACCTGGTGGTGATAATGGCCCTCTACTTGATTCCCAACTCTGCGGCATGGTGGTTCATGCTACCGTACGCTCTGGCGGCGTTCACAGCCCTCGCACTTCAGTTTACTGGATTCAGGTTCGACAGGACAGAGAAGAAGAGCCTGTTGTACATCCTCCCCCTGACACTCATCGGCACAATCACTGACTTCTCTATGATGACGATGGGCGCAGTGTACATCGCAGGGATACCGGCAGAGGTCTTTGGCTTTGTCATATTTCCTGCGATGCTTGTCGAGCGCACTGTGGCAACGATTGTAAGCGCCGTTGCGGCGGGTACTGTTCTCTACACCTTCAGGGACCAGCTCTGGTGACACCACTACTTCAGCAGCGACATTATGATCTCAGCGGCACGAACCTGGGTCTCAAGAGGCATCGTGGCGAGGTTAGTCTGGCTCTTTTCCACAGCCTGCTCAGGGAGGGCAGGGAGGTGTATGAAAAGAGTACGGCCATTACGCCCCTCAGTAGTGAGCTTGTGCAGGACTCTGAATAGGATCCAGTTGCATCCGAAGGTTCCCGCATGATAGCTCACACCGCTCGGAATCCCTGCCCTTCTCAAATGCTCCACAATGGGATGTGGCATGATCGTTGTGAAGTATGCTGCAGGAGCGTCTTCGAGAATGATGTCAGACTCTGGCGTGTGCCCGTAATTATCTGCCCTGGTCGTGCTCACTGCATTGATAGCGATTCGCTCAAGAGTGATTCCTCCGCGATACGCCTGTCCAAAGCACAGAATGAACTCCGGCTCCAGTGAGTCCATGATTGATTCCATCTTGGTAAATGCCTTCTCGTAGTCGAGTGGCAGGACGAGGCCGTGCACGTCGAATCCGGAGATCTTCAGACCGTCAAGAGACTTTACGACTTCCTCTGAAGGATTGATGGAAAAGTCATCGAACGGCTCGAACCCTGTGACAAGAACCCTGGGCATTCTCGACAGCACCTCGTTTCACGTGGATTTCAAGGGGCATATCAGTCCTTCTCTTCTCCAGTAGCAGACTCATTGTTAGTACAGGGCCATTAGTACAAACCAGATACCCAGGACCACCTGAAACAGTCCAATGGCGACATTGACCCAGTTGACGCCGCCTATGGCAGACCTCTTCTTCACGAAGTCGGTACCAACAGTCAGGAATGCTCCAAATCCGAAGTCCGTTGATATGTGAGTCACGTATATGAGTATACCAGCCAGGAACATGGTGCCAAGCCCGACCTGCAACTCGGCCACAAGCATTGTGACATTCGCAAGACCAATCCCAAACCACCAGAGTAGGAAGTAGGGCGAGAGTAGACTAACAGCCGCTCCTTGAGCAGTCGCTTCAATAACAGTGGCAGGGGTGACAGCACTCTGGGCTTCAGTCTCTTCTTGGGGCGAGAATCGATAGTCACGAAGAGCAAGCAGACCGAAGGCGATGATCACAGCCCCTCCAAACCCGATGAGAAGACTGATCGTAAAGGCATCAAGAACGAGTGCGTTCACACTGAGGATGATGGCGGCGACAATGCCCAACTCGACAATAGCGTGTCCAACCATCGGAAGCATTCCGTGTAGCCTCCCGTGGCGACTTGCCTGCATTATCACGGCCGCTGAGAGAGGGCCCGGGGCCAGTGCGCCCGTCAGTGAGAGCGCGAACCAAGCTGCTAGAATCTCGATTACGCCCAAAGTCTTCTCCTCTAGGACTGCCACGTCGAAAACCAGACAAAAGGGTGGTGTTACGACCGTGGGAGTCCTCCACCATGTATTGTTTGTATTACAGAAGCGGTTTTCTGCCGTTCCAGAAACCCTTAAGAACACTCCAAAGAAGCATCTCTTCCACAGGGAGCCGGAAGTCTGTGAAGCAGGTTCAGTTGACGCTACCGTATGAGAAGACGGTGGCAGTGTTTGATTTTCTCATAGATAGTCTGGGTGTCAAGAACGTCACGAAGATTGATACGGACAATGCCCATCTACTTCAGTTCAGGGTTCCTGACGACTCGATGCAGGAGACAATTGAGAAGCTGAAGAGCAGAGGGGTCGGCGTCGAGTATGGTTTCATTGATATTCTCGATCTCAAGGCATCGCTACCTCGCGAGGTTGAGGAGGTGTCTGAGACCAAGATCCAGCGCGAAGCCTCTCTTGCGGTAGAAGAGATTTATGAGAGTGTCAAGAAACAGGCGTCTCTCAGCTTCGACTTCATCGCATTTGTCATTCTTGCGGCCGTAATGGCGGGTCTGGGACTCATCCAGAACAACATCACAGTGATTGTTGCATCAATGCTGTTGTCACCGTTGATGGGACCAATGCTGGGTGTTGCCCTGGGATACGTAGTTGGCGATCATAAGCTGTTCATAAAGGGAACGAAGAATGAGCTGATTGCACTGGTCCTCTCCTTTGGCGTGGGCGCTGTCATGGCGATCATCATGCCGCTCCTGCAGCCAGACATGATAGCCACAATCCAGAATGATATCTCGTCTGGTGCGCTGACGGAGATCACCCGAAGAGGAGGTTTCTCGTCAATCGATGTGGGTGTGGCCATCTTCTCAGGTGCTGCTGTAGCGGTTTCTGTCACAAGGGGCGACATGTCCTCTCTGGTCGGTGTCGCGATATCTGCTGCCTTGATGCCTCCAGCGGTTAATGCCACTCTGATGATTGTCCTCGGTGTCATTGCTTCGGCTCCGGCAATGATCTCCATCGGTGTTGGATCTGCCCTCTTGCTGGCAATGAACATAGTCATCATTGACGTGGCAGCCATCGTCATGTTCAAGGTCAAGAAGCTCACAGGTCTTGCAGGCAAATCTGCACGGTGGACGTCCATTGCTACGCTCAAGCCCACAGGGATGGAGAACCTCTATCACAATGCTGGTGTGGAGTCCAAACCAAGGGAGGTCGCTGTCACGTTCACACCTGCTGAGAAGACAGCCGAACCTCCTGAAGAGAAGAAACCTGAAGAAGAACCCCCTGCTGAGAACTCATCATGAGGGTTTCGAGCCAGCTTCTCCGTACTCCTAGAGTATTACAAGCCAATATTAGGACACTCTAGGGTTAACAAGGTAAACTCAAGAGGAGACTGACTCATGGCTGTTCAGAGAGGACACAAGAACAAACTGCTCAAAGGCCTTACTGACCACGACATTCTTGCATGGGAGGAGGAGAAGACGAGATACTCACGCAAGATGGGCAGAAAGGTCACTGATCTCGAGTTTCTGCGCTACCTTCTGATGAAATCCTCGAGGCCGGTCATCTCAGCCAAGGACGGTGTCACCTCAGGATTCCTCACCGGTCACGGCCCCGTGTACGAAAAGAGCCCAGAAACCATCCTCTCGCGGTATAGGAGCCAGTTCAAGGCCTCTTCACCGTGAGTGCCCTCTCATTGCCGTGTGATAAGCCTTAAATTCTAATGTACCAGACGGTACACTAGATGAATTACTGAGTAGTCCCGACACGACGGGATAGAGGCACCAGAAAACGCTCATCTTTCTTGAACATGCTTGGAATGAGTGTGAGAGTACCTGCTGTTACAACAGAGAACAGGTGTCCGAAAGAATGACGCAGAACGGACCGAGTGAACTTGACAGGGTTTTCAGAGCCCTTGGGAATGAAACAAGAAGACACATTCTTCGACTGTTATCGCAGGGAGCAAGGTACCCCTATGAGTTGCACAAAGTCTTAAAGCTCACACCTCGCGCGGTCTTCAAGCACCTAGAAGTCCTCCAAGAAGCAGGGCTTGTTGAAAGAGAACATGGGGAAAGTGATGTCGGTCCGGATCGAGTCTACTACAAGCTCAATGCGAGGTTCGGCCTGTCTACAACCATTGTTCCAGACGCCTTCGTCGTTCGTGTCACCAGAACGACTCGAGGCACCACTTCTCTATTACCAAGAGGATTCATTGTTCCAGAGGCAAGACCTGACGTAGCGGCGGTGCGCAAGCTCCTTCGCGAACTTGGCAGAGTCAACAGGAGACTTGTGGAGATCGACGAGGAGCGGATGAGATTCACATCGCTCAGGGGTAAGATCATACGGCGCATCGAGGACATCATGGAGCAGAGCAATTGGGACGAGAAGAGCTGTCAGGAAGTGCGGTCGATGCTAGATCCTGTGAGACCTCGCGACAGCGACCCTGTGTCGGCGAAGAAGCTATGGTCTGAAACAATGCGAAAGACGCTTCAGCTCTTCGAGACTCTGCTGGCCCGCCATGCACCAGAAGGTTGTGTGACTAACTCAGATGACGATGAAGAGATCGTTGTGGACCCGGAGTGACCCTACCAGTTCCAGGCAATGCCCCATTCACGGCGGAGCTTGCTCGTCATCTCAGGGACATATTCGATGGACTCGTAGGGCAGCTCGATGCCCTTCGCCTTCTTGATTGTGAGATAGTGTTTGCCCTTCGAAGTGGTCAGTGTGATGATACCCTGAGCCAGCGAGTACAATTGGTTCATTGTGACATCGTCTGCAGTGTCTGCATGCACCAGATAGAACTCTCTTGTGCCCAGTTTGATGCTCTCTTCCACACACTCCTTGAAGAACTGGACAACGTCACGAGCAGAGAAGTCAATCAGTAGCGGAGTTAGACCTTCGAACGTGATGACATGAGGGTACTCTTCCTTCCGGAGACCTCTGAGCTCGATATTGATCTCATGAAGATGAGGAGAACATGTGTGCTCTCCGAGGGTCTCTTGACCATAGGCCACCTCAAGGATGCTGAAACCGTCGTCCTGAAGATCGGCCATCTCTTCCATCAGGGAGCGATTCCTCGCTTCAGTGACGACCTCAAGGGTCTTCAGTCCGAGATCCAGTGCGCGCTTGATGAGAGTCAGCATGAAGAGGTCATAGTGACTGTCCTGAGACGCCATCACGAGAAAGACATAGCCTGACGGAGACTTTGTCAGAAGACCGTCTACGATGTCAAGCCGGTGACTCCGGCTCATACTCTCTCCACGCACCATGCTCCGGTTACACTTCCACTTCATTCACTCATTCCGAGATGTTTCTTGATTGCTGCCACAAGGGCACGACCAGAAAAGGGCTTCACGATGTACTCGTCGGCTCCGACCTCACGGCCTCGCTCAATGTCACTGCTGAACCCCCTCGCGGTGAACATCAAGATGGGTGTGTTCGCAAACTTGCCCCCTTTGAGGCGTTTGCACACTTCGAACCCATCGATGCTGGGAAGCATCACATCAAGCAGTATGAGATCAGGCATCTCTTGTTCTGCAACGCGAATGGCCTCCTGACCGTCCTCTGCGACGACAACAACGAACCCGTTCTTCTCAAGGAAAGTCTTTGCTAGATCAGTAGTGACGGTCTCGTCATCGACTACTAGGATTTTCATGGTCTTGTCACTCACGGGTCATCACTCACTCAATTGGTACTAGTTCGTAGTCAAGGGATCCTCTAGAGAGGATTGGTCTCACTGCAAGAAAGTTGGTCCTGGGTGTCACACCACAAACACTGAGGACTCCGCACAGCTCCTTCACCCGAAGGTGAATACTGTGAGATATGGAGCCGCTCTCCAACTCCTGCTGGCTGCTGAGGATTGCAACTACGGCACGTTCACTCTCTGGAAGGACAGCAGTGAGTTCAGCCATCATGCCCTTGACCATAGTTGGGCCGTACTTGTTCTCCAAGGTGTTGAGGGCGAACAATTCAGTAGGCGTGGCATTGAACTTCTTCTCAAGTTGAGCAGACTCGTACCGGATTTCTTGCAGTGTCTTGAACGGATCATCGCTGATGGCACGAACGTTCTTTGCCGTACCAAAGACCTGTCTCCCGAAGAAGATCACCCGTTCTCGAACAACGTCAACGTCCACAAAGTGACCGATACCACGGATGAACCGTTCAGGCGACCAACCTTCGGGCAACAGGACCACTGCAGGACGTCCCAATTGAAGGTAGTTGGATAGAAACGGGATGTATATCGTTTCGAGGTACGGAGCAGCAAGACTCTCGACCTCAATCAGGCTCAGGCCTCTCTTTCTGAAGCCTCCACCCAGAATCTGGTCAAGGCTCTTATTGCCCGTGGACACGTGTTCTGGAGAGGGGTCCTCGATGGGGTCGGTCTCTATAGTTATGGGGGGGAACTTGTGAACATGCCACGGTAAGTATGTGAACCTGCCGCCATTAAGGGTGAAGAGGAACATATCCTGGCTCACCTGTCTGCCGCGCAACTTCTCTATGTTCAGCTCTCTGTACATTCTCTGGTCTTGACGGAACCTCTGGAGGTTCACAATAGCATCAGACGAAGAGAACAGAGGAAGGTCATCATCCAGAGCAGCCTTCGGGTGACCATCTACAACAAGGACGAGTTTCTTGCGTTCTGATCGTGCTGAATAGGTGATGGCCTGTTGAATCTCATTTTGCCGTGCAGGTTCAATGGGCAACAGAAAACTGGTCCAAGAATCTATTATGAGGATGTCAAAGTCAGCCTCCGGGGATTGACCCAAGAGCTGTATCATCTGTTCCTTCAGAGAGAGCTTCTGTATCTCATCGTAGTCTGGGCGTCTCCAGAAGTGGGTGATGATGTGCCTAGAATCCCAATCAGGTGCAGCTAAGAGCGCATGGAGTAGTTGTGAGGAAGCCTCTGATTGGGACAGCACAATAAAGGAATTGTCAAACTCCCTGAAGATCTCGTTGACAAGTAAGCTCTTCCCAGTTCCGGGCATGCCTGTAATGGTCACTACGTAACCGTGTTCTGACTCCAGAGCATCCTTGATGCTGGGTGGGATTGCACCCCGAGTGGTCATTGTCTTAGTGCCCCTAGCTTGCAGACAATCATCACCCTAGTGGCCTAATAAGAGTATTTTGCCTGATTTCTATGTACGAAATCTACACCTACTGCCGTAGGAGCTCCATGTAGTGCGTGTCGACGTACTCTCCTTTGATGTAGTGCTTGTGGTGAGCTGTCCCGTATGTCTTGAAACCGACTGTTTCATACACATGCATGGCACGATGATTGAAGTCATAGACGCTTAGTTCGATTCGCTCCAAGTTGAGATGAGTCCATGCGTAGTCGATAATCAGACTGAGACCCTCTCGCCCATAACCCTTGTTCCAGTTTTTCTTCTGATGGATCACGATTCCGAGTGTGGACGAGCGAGAGATCCAATCGATGTCGTGCAGACTCACTGTACCCAGAAACTCGCCCGTTTCGATGTGCTCCACTGCAAATGAGAACTCCTTCCTCCGTTTCATTCGCTCCTGCACGCTCTCCATCCACTGCTCCTCGTGGGTCACACTGTTTGGAATGTAACTGTCAAGGAAAACTCGCATCTCTGGATCGTTCCAGTGGCTGACAATGTCCGGCAGGTGATGTTTCTCAAGAACAACCAGCCTGACCTTTTCACCTTCCAACATGATGACAATTGGAAAGGTAGAACGGATTTCAGTCTTTGCCAGTATACCATTCCTACAACTTGGCAATAAACTTCTTGAAGTACGGACAGAGAGAACCCTTCCAGAAGAGATTCCCAAAACACTCCTTTCTGAAGGCTTCGCGGTCGACCCTGCATTCGAAGCATTTCTCACCGTCGTAGAACACACAGACCTCATTGTCGGTCTTCCGGTCATCAAGAACTCTTCTGCGCACACTGACCATCTGGGAGGAGTCGGAAGCCTTGTTCCAGCCATCAATGGGTTCAAGAGCCTCTCTTACTCGAGTGAGACCGTCTGTGTCAGGTGCCTCATTCATGGCCCACTTCGTGATGACCTGGCTCACCACTGCGTTGAAGGCATAGAGGTGGTGTGCTATGTCCGCAGAGACTGCCTCCGCACGCTCGTAGAACGTCATAGCCGGCTCCAGTTCGTCCTTGGCGAAGTGAGCATCTCCGAGCAGGAAGAGTGTTACAGCCAGGGTCTGCTTCATGCCGGTTCCTTCACATAGCTTGACCACTTCATTGTAGTGCTCAATGGCCTTTGCAATGTTACCCTTCCAGAGCTGTATGTCACCGAGATTCACGGTGGAGACGGCGATTCCACGCATATACTCCGCCTCCTGAGATATCTCAAGGGCCCGGCTGTTGTAGGTCTCCATCTGTTCAAGCTGCCCGAGAGCACGGTCAATCTCACCGACATTGATGAGGGTCCGAGCAAGACCCACCTGATTATTCAGCTGCTGTTGGATGAGAAGGAGTTCCTCAAACTGATCCCGCGCTTCCTGCAGCTCACCCATATTCAGATGAATGACTCCGCGCAGGTTACGAGCGTCTGCAACACCATGCAGATATCCCATACGCTCATAGTCGCGAAGCGCCAATTGAACGAGAGGCATCGCACGGTTATGCTCAAGACTATCCTCAAAGGCCTGCGCGCGGAAGTAGAGGATGTCAGCCTCTGCCAAGCGATTCTGAAACACTTTCGCGGTCTCAGCTGCCGAGTCGAGGCGCACCTGGGCCTCATCACGAGAGGCAGACCGACCAGATATGTAAGCCAACAGGATGCGAGGTCTCAAAAGGGCAGCCTGTACAGCCGTGCGAATCCTCTCGTCCTGGGTAGTGGCCTTGGTGACACGCTCGATAGCCTCTGATAGAACATCCTTTGCGTGATCTGCATAACCAAGGTCCATGAGAACCGAGGCAAGTTGGCCGGAAAGCTCTGAGAAGACGATGTAGTACTGTGCCTGCCACGCCTGGTTTGTGATATTGCGGAGATTGTTCAACCACCGTGGATCAAGACTCTGTCTGCAATATGCGGCAGCCGCATACCCCTTGCAGGCGATGTTGGATGTCTGACGAGCGAGAATCTGGTTATATCCATACATTCCCCGCAAGAAGCAGGCCTTTGCACACATCGCCAGAAAGGCATTGCTTCTGTTCTTCCACTGGGCACTGCCAACGTATTCGATCATTATGTCGGTGAGCAGAAGAAACTTGTCCATATTGTCCCTACTTCGCAGATTGAACTGATTTGTGATCTCATCTAACTCGGACTGGTCAAGTCTGTATCCGTACATCTGGAATTCAGGGCATATTGGGTCTTCCACGTCGATTCAACCCACATCCTCAGGCGGTTTTCTCCACTTTATTGGGCCTCTTGTGGTTTAAAGGGCTTCTAGTGGTTCTATCCGCGTTAGCAGAATCGCGCCAAGAAAAGGATATCGCGACTGTGCAAACCATGCACACAGTCAAGTCAAAGATTAAATTGGAACGCTTGATGGAGAACAGGGGTTGATTGATGCCGAAAGAACACATCAGTACAGGAGTGAAGGGTCTTGACGAACTCCTTGTAGGTGGTTATGTGAAGGGAAGATCAACTCTCCTGGCGGGCGGTCCCGGAACAGGGAAGAGCATCTTGAGCTGGCACTTTCTCTTCGATGGAATCTCGAAAGGAGAAAAGGTTGTTTTGGTTTCTCTCGACCAGACCTCTGAGATGATAACAGAGGACATGACCGATTTCCGATGGGACGCCAAGTCGGCCATAGATGACGGCAGCCTGACAATGCTCAGCGGAACTCTGCGCATCGTTCCTACCGAAACGAGTTACGAGTACGTCATCAGTTTCGAACATCCACTCCTCAGAGAACAGCCATTCACAGTGCCGAGGCTTGCTGAGCTGATTCAGAAGAAGGCCAATGAGGTCAATGCGACAAGGATCGTGGTCGATGGGTTAGGACCCCTTCTGGAACTCGCTGGAAACATGTCAGAGGTCCGTCAGCTCGTGTACGGTTTCATCCGAACGCTTGCCAGTAGTTCTACAACGTTAGTATTGACGCACGAACTCAAGTCCAGCATGAGCGGGCAGAATGACGAGCTTCCGTACTTCATCTGTGATGGTGTCGTGCTGTTGGACACAGTCTTCTCGGGGGGAGACTACGTCAGAACCATGCGAGTAGTCAAGATGCGAGGGGCAAACCATACGATGAAGCAAGTAATGTTCAAAATCGGGCCGGACGGGATTGTCGCCTATCCGGGTGCACGTCTCCCGGAGTGAGCCTAGAATACAGGTCGCACCTTCTTCACCAGATGCGTCATGTCGTACATGCTGAACGGCTTCTGAAGATACGCCCGAGCTCCCGCTGCGAGAACGGTCTCGCCAATATTCCCAATGGGTTCAGACAGGACCACTACTGCGATGATAGGGTCAATGTCCAGTATGCTCTCAACCAACCGAACCATGTCCATCTCTGGGATATCAAGGTCTATCACAACGACGGCGGGATTCTGACTCTGACACATCACAAGCAGTTTCTGACCATTGTCCGCCTCTCCGACCACATCACACCCGGAGTCTTCCAGAGCCATCTTCAAGAGAACCCTCAGCAGTGGTATCTCCCCAGCGACAATAATGCCATGATGACCCTGTTTCGACAAGGTTGCCAGCCCCAGAAAGTAGTCCGCACGGATGCTTATAGAGTGTATGCTCACCCACTGACCGCGCTCTCGATTAGATCAAGCATGTGCCTGATGGTCACCGGCTTGAGCCCGAAGCTCACTGCACCGCTGTTCATCGCCTCTTCGCGGACGTTCGCATCAGCACTGATAAAGACGATTCGAGCGTCGGGATCGATGTCAAGAATCTCCTTCATCGTCTGCATGCCGTCCTTGTTAGGCATTCGATGGTCAAGGATAATCACATCCGGCTTGGTCTTCATGCTTGTGTAGATTTCCACGGCCTCCGCGCCATCGTATGCATCAGCCACGACCTCATGCCCCTTGATAGAGAACACATCTTTGTACAAGCGGTGAAGTATGACCTCATCATCGACTATCAGGATACTGACCATGGAGAGATTCCAACCTAGGTTGTTTCCGAAATGTGATTCCGTGAGTGTTCGTAATCGTTCCAGAGATATAAATGATGCCGTGATTGCCCATGCTTCGCACTCTTCGTGGAAGGTGTGGTGGTCACAAGGACCATCTTCAGGGATAGCTCACACTCCATGTTGGATGGAAGTCGTGAATCATCTCCAGCAGCTCGGTGTAGGCGCTGGCAGACGTGTAGAGAGTGGGGTCCCGCCATGTTCCTTCCTGAACAACCCCGAAGTGTATGTGTGCACTGTCGGCCATCATGAGAAAGTGACCGATCACATCTCCTCTCGAGACCCAGTCACCCACTTCGACCCCAATCATGTCGAGCTGCATGTCTCCCTCTTCAGTCTGGTTCGTGACAGGTTCAAAACCATAGTGCAACACGACGGTCGTGTTGAACCTGATAGTAACAACGACCACGTATCTCTGTGAAGCATCTGGCCCCCAATCGATGAGATCAACGCTCTCAACACGGCCAGGAGCAGCAGCAATCACGGGGGAATCGTTCGCGAAGAAGTAGTCAATTCCATTGTGTACAAACCCCACGGGCATGCATCAGACTCACTATAGCCCTCATTGAATGCAAGTATGTCTGAACGATTCGAGTATATCACACCCATGTCATCCAACGTCGTTTCGTCATAACGGCCCTCTGAATCAAAGCTAGATATGTCAAGAAACCCTGATAGATAAAGGAAGCCTCGCGCAACACCAACAATCATTATCAGTACCATGGCAAACAGTGATCTTCGCATTCGCAAATTATCTACACACCACGACAAAAGCCTTCTGGAGCACATTCCTCGTGACCTGTCGCTATTTCGTCGGTAATCCCGAATTCTCGAAAGGTTGAAATCAGTGTACTTCGAAAATTCGAAAGGTTAGTCTGTTCTTAGATACTTTTATTATCCACATGATTATCGAAGTAGTGTTCCCCTACTCTCACACCTCTATCATCATTCAGAGGAAACAGGGGAATTGACACGAACACAGAATTATGCACGGCCTTCTCCTCAAGACTGAAAGCTTGACTGGTACCACCCGATCTCCGTCATCGAGAGCAAAAACCTCGTATTCACCTTTTGGGTACGAGTAGTTACTGACAAGTAGGGGTGGTGTCAAATCCATACTCAATATGTGTGTATTGCTACCCCTTTCAGCAAAGAACCGTGGTTGTTTGCACCCCTTTTCTGTTCACAGAAGATATAACACGAAAGCCGTGTATGAGGACTAACCTGTCACCCATCCCGCGATCAGAATTTGAGCGTAAAGACCCAAACAATGCGACGCTCTTTTATTCAAACTGAGGTCTAACGAGCGAGTGAGACTCTGCCTGTGAATTCCCCTCAACGGTGCAGGGTGCTCCATTCAGGGGAAAAGGTATTCCTCTTATTATCCGTTATTCTTTTAGGAAGGAAATGGACTAACCTTTCGATTTTTCGCAGTATATTGAGGAGTGGGGGGCAATGGTGTTAACTATATTAAAGTGCGTTCTCGAACCAAGAGGCACCTTTTCATGCCCTTTTTCTATGGCGAATCAGTTCTCTACTTGTGCAGAGTATAGCCGGTAGTACAAGAGGCACCACAGTGTAGCCTTGCAACAATATGGGGGAGATCTCCTCAGAATTAGCCGGCGAAGTCATTTTCCTTCTCGATTCAGAGCGTCTGAGGAAGACAGGGTTTTGACGTTAGGGCAGAGAGGCGACAGCCTCAAGCGACAGGATTGCACTTCAGAAGGGAACACTTCCAGCCGTTGCCCGTAGGGGGGCGGAGCCGGCAGAGACCTCGAAATTCAGGGGAAATGTGCTCACGTGTACTGCGGGTAGAAAGCGTCACGTAATACACGGTCCAAAATACAAGTGACACTAGATGCCTACTAGCGATCTCCTAGAGACACACGTTCGTCAGGGTGCCAGCCAAGCATCACTCTCTCATCTTCTCATAACGTGTACTGCTGAAGGGTAACGTGTACTAACTACAAGAACTCGAATATGCGTGTACTGGTTGACTAGACTGCCACCTTGTCAAGGGCAGACGAAAGATAGGGTTGCTATCAGACCAGCCAGTACACGCACACCCATCTTTTGAATTGTCAGTATTCCCTGCCATGGCTTACGAGCCGTCAATATCTTTAATCGATGTACCTTGACGTTGGGTCTTACGCCCATTGAGGGTGATGATGTGTCAGTGACTGTGGCGGGGTTTCTTCTCATAGACCTTCATCCTCTGACGGGGAACCAGTGACATCGAGATAAACGAGAGGAGGAGGACATTCGATCATGAATGGTGCCCCTACTCACTGCACAAGTACCTCACTCCGGGTCAGGGACTGCCAACGGAATCATCGGTCGCTCTGCCCTGGCGAGTCGACCCGAATCATCGTAGGATTCCTTGTGACAGCGAAAGGTGCCGGAAGTGCAATTGTCTGGGCGGGTCCGATCTGTCAGAGCTCACAACGTGCGGACGGACCAGGGACGTCTGCTCGATGGATTATACCACACATCTTATATTGCGATTTCCTTAAGAATCATAGTAGTGACTGCGATATATGCTGAGATTCACCTAGCTCTTGCGATATTCGCAGTGGATGGACTGGGTCCGGTGCTTAGAACTTGGACATCGCAATTCCGTGGAGCATGACCTTGGGCGGTCGCGGCACTGCCCAAAGTCTCTTTTCAACTAAGACGAGAAGACTGGTGGTACGATACCAAGACCACAATGACTTTCCTTGACAGCGAAACTTGACAGACCCTCGACATCCTCGAACACCTCGAATTCGCACCAGTCTTTCCGTCACCTCGTGTCCTCTGCAGAGGTGTGGATCCAGGTGTCATCAGACCAACGGCGTTCGATCTCTCGCATAGCGGCACTGCGGACTTCTTCATCCTCATCGTTGAGTGCCAGCTTTATGATGTCAGCCGCGTCCTCTCGAGGGAGTCTGCCAGAGGCAGCAACAACATTGAACCGGAGGATCCTTTCAGGATTCCTCATCATTCCCTGAAGCAATCTTGATGTCTCGGGGCCACCCACCTCTGCGAGGGAGAGAAGAGCGTCGCGGATCGTCGTGTGATCGGACTCGCGGACGTTTTCCATCAACCGTTTCACCACCCTGGCAAGGTCATGCGATAGCGCCTCACGATTGATGTACCCGACTGTGAGAGGGGTCTCAGGTTTCATGACCCACGCAATCCTCGACTCAATGGCAGACAATGCCTTGGCAGTGGCTCTGCGTACCGCAACATCAGAGGTGGTGAGCAGAGCCGCCAGCCGGTCTGACACTGATCGGTCGCCTCGTTCACCCAGGATACGGAGGACTCTGGTTCTGAGGTCTGTTGAAACACGATGAAACCTAGTCGTTGCGAAATCACAGAGGGTCTTGTTGCAGACGCTGGTACCCGTCGACTCGATAAGGTTGAGCAGATCCACGACGGCACGCTCACTCCCTGTTTCCGCTAAGTGAATCCGAATGAATACGTCTTCCACCCTCACGAGTTCAAGAGACGGTTCCTTCGGCGAGTATCTGAACCGTACTCTATCATTCACGAAGGACTGCCATTGGTGTCCGGGAATCTCTACCAGCATACTCTGCGTGTCAAGGCCAAGAGTTTCGAGAGCATCGCGAATTCTGCTATATGCCGACGATCCAACGACGGTCTCAGGCTTTCTCCCCTCCTGAGCCGCAATCACAATCCGCATCCCGTAGTATGTCTCCATCAACTCATCGACCAGGTACCGCATAACACGAGGTCGGGCGTCCCTCAAGGAGCAGTAGATGTGGAGGTCCTTCAGCTCTTCAATCCTCTTCTCAAGGACAATCGGAAGGAGCACAGCGAACTCACTCGAGGAGATCTGTTCAACATCGATTGCGTTCAACCACACAGTCGGGTCGCCCTGCCTTGCAGCAGCAACCACCAGGTCAAAGGCGTCCTGCCTCCCCTCAGCACTGTTCTGTGCATACGAGAGCTTGTGGAGAAGTTCGTTGGATGTCATTCTCAAGGCAAAGTAGACTTCATCCAGTCCAAAGTATCTGAAGACATGATCACGATACCTCAGGTCTCCGAGCTGTCCGTCCTGAAGACGCTCCTGAATGGATTGAGCCAAGTCCTGTGCCTTGTCCTCGGCAAGCGCACGGTCGAGAACCTTTCGAGAGGCGACAAAGTCGTATCTCTTGACGGACCGAAGAAGATCATCCCAGAGTGAACTCATGTCTTGCTCTTGCTTCAGAGAGGTCAGACCTCATATCAAGATATACATTGAGTGAGAAAAGAAAGGTGATGGCGGCAGGGGCTTGCCTTCCTGCCGCCCAAAGGCTAAGGAGAAAGAATCAGGAACCCTGCCCACGCATCTTGTGGACAATGAAACACTTCTCGCGATACGCTTGGTCTTCAAGACTTGTGATGAAATTCTCAAGCCTCTTGACCTTGGTGAACTCTTCTTCGATCCCGAGGTCTCGAACCTGAATCATCGCTTTGCGATCACCGATTCGAACGTATATCCCACCAAGTCCTACACCATGCTTCATGTAGACTGGTTGTTCTTGGCCTTTTACTCTATAGAATCCTTGGCGTCTGAGCATTCTGCTGAACATCATCATTGTGTCGTACCCTCCCGGCGGTACTTAGAAGAGTACACGTTAACCCCAATATAAACATATACGGTTCTTACGAGTAAACTATCTAGAGGCCACAGACCCGTCAAAATCACGGGTCTACAGGCAGAGAGTAGCGCATCGAATGGCGCGAAATACGATGCGTTTACAAAATCAGCATCAATTAGCTAGCTATGTATCGAGCTACGTTTACAGCTCCACTGCCCTAACGTTTACCAACTGCATACGTGCCCTATTCCGGCAGAGAATCACATACGGTGGATTATAGAGAGTCCTTGTATCTTCCACAAGAACTGGAGGCAGGTTGGTCATGATCAGATACAGAAGAGAGTATGGCCATAGGTACACGTTGCACTGTCAACATTAACAGTATGGGCAGGGTGACCTAAAGAAATCCGAGGGAGAGAAGGCAAGCCTTAAAATCGAGTCGAATAGTGTCGGAAGAGTGAACAGTTATGGATCCATGGAGCGACATCGTTCAAGTACTGGTTAACCTCTTGGCGCCACTTTCGGCCCCGCCTCTCGCAGGCGTCTTCATCGCACTAGTGAACATACTGCTAGCTCTGATCTCTATCTTTGCCACTCGCAGGTTCACAGACATGGAGAAGATGAAGGCAGATATGGCCGAAGTGAAGGCCTGGAATGAGAAGCTCAAGGAGGCTAGGAAGACCATGGATCCGATCCTGTTGCAGGAGGTTCAGGAGCAACAGGGTAGAATCATGCGACTCAACAGCAGCATGATGACAGCCAGATTGAAGCCGATGTGCTTCTTCTACATACCTTTCATTGCAGTGTTCTCCATACTCAATGCACTCTACGTGGGGACACTGGTTGTGGTGATTCCGTTCAATATCCATGTCGTATTCCCGTTCCTAGAAGGGATGATAGGCGCGCCGGCGAGTGGAGGATTCGGGCTCACATTCTATGCATGGTATTTCCTCGTGGGCCTCGGTCTGGGCAATCTGATCAGAAAACCCTTCGGACAGTCAATGACCATGAGCTGAGTATCGTTCATGGCCGCTGCTCATCCATTGCTCATAGAGAGCGCATAGTTTTCTTACTTCTTAAGCCGGCGCACCAAGGGGTATGCAAGCGCTCTCAGCAGTGAATGAGAACGTGAGAATGGGTGCAGGCTCTGCTGACCAGCAATCCCTGATGATCACACTCCTGGACCTGTATTCTCCCCGTATTTCGCAGAAGGGAACCATTTTATCAGGGCAGGCTCAATGTCACCAACATGACCACTGCAAGGCCTGAAGTATACTTTGGCTCAGTCAAGACGGGGAACAAAGGTGCATTTGCCGCTCTTGCCGCCAAGGTGGACACCATCATCAAGAAGATGGATTTTAGCAGCATAGAGAAGAAGGACAAGGTTGCAATCAAGATGCACCTGGGTTTTCGAGAGGGTTATCAGACAGTGCCCGTGTTCTTTGTGCGACGAATCGTCGAGGCTGTGAAGAAGATCGGTGGGTTCCCGTTCATCACTGACAATCCTACTTCAGTCTACAATGCGGTGAACAGAGGATACACACAGGAGACCTGTGGTTGCCCAATCATACCGGTTGCAGGGATCAAAGACAAGTACACGTACAAGTTCAAGGCCAACTTCCACAACGTGAAGACTCTAGACATGGGTGGGGTTTTGTATGATGCGGACGCTCTTATCGATTTGTCCCATGTCAAGGGTCACAACACATGCGGTTTTGGAGGAGCCATCAAGAACATCGCTCTCGGAGGGTTCTCTGGCCCCTCGAGGTGGAAGAAGATTCACGGCGTCGAACAGTCCCTTCCGTACTGGGATGCAGAAAAGTGCACTCCTGAGCACGCAAAGAAGTTGAAGGATGCATGCAAGGACGGCTACATCACATACGACGAGGAGAAACATAAGCTCACTGTCGCATTCGGAATGTGCCACCAGTGCGGTGACTGCCTGAAGGCAGACAAGGGCGTCGGATGCCTGGAACTCAAGCAGGAGAACTTCTCACTCTTTCAGGAGATCATGGCTATCGGTGCCAATGAGATTCTCAAGAGCTTTGATGAGGACAAGCGATTCTTCCTCAACTTCCTCCTTCAGATTACTCCACTGTGTGATTGCTGGGGCATTGGTTTTCCGAACGTCTTCAACGACATCGGTGTGCTGGGAAGCAGAGACATCGTTGCTGTGGAAACGGCAACTCTTGACCTCATTGGAAAGGAGAAGCTGATCGAAGAGATGATCCCCCTCTTCATGAGACCTCACCTCGACCCCGAGTTGGACCTGCACCCGTTCCAGCGGCTGCATGGACCCATGAAGGACCCATACATTGCACTCAAGTATGCCGAGGACCTCGGGATGGGGAGCAGAAAGTACAAGCTAGTCGAAGTGTTGGCGCCTGAAGAGACACTGAAGATGGAGTCACCGAAGAGTGTAAGTGAAACAGAACCTACATTCTTCTAGAGTCAAT
>Ga0164310_10000244_pt1 | contig 27984 bp, 26 predicted proteins | sample GuaBasSedimGuay1_FD_121795 | JGI IMG/M metagenome (GOLD analysis project Ga0164310, IMG submission 121795) | Subseafloor sediment microbial communities from Guaymas Basin, Gulf of California, Mexico - Guay1, Core 4569-9, 0-3 cm | ecosystem: Environmental > Aquatic > Marine > Hydrothermal vents... | reverse complement strand
GTCATTATGTAGTGTATTCATTCTTATATTAAACTTTTCTCTAATATCTTCTGCCCACAGTTCCAACCATTGTGCAACTGTTTCAGCATCTTTCTTATTGGTTATTTGATCTGATAACAATTCTATAGCCGGAACAGTTAGAAGAAATGCAGAATCTTCATAATCTTCCGGATAAAATTCTGACAGATCTACAATAAATTGTGGTTCTGCACCGTTGTCAATCGCTTCTTGTTCTTGTATATATAACTCTATTCTTATATCTTCACCGGCCTTGGATCCTTCACTACAACACATTTTCATATCTTTATTCCTTTTCCAGTAACCTAAATTTATATCACACTGCATAGATGATTATTTAGAACTCTTCGTTCTATTACACGGTAAACAAAGCATCTGACAATTTTCTAGTGTAGTTTTCCCACCCTTTGACCATGGATTAATGTGATCTGCTTCCATTTCACCTAGAGCAAAGCCATCACCACAACGAGCACATATTCCCCCTTGTACTTCATATACTGTTCTTTTTTCACCGTCTGTGAACGTTCTAATGCTTAATTCCCTTTCATTACCAGTAAATATATAGGAATAGATCCCAGGCTTTTTCGTAACATCTTCATCCATCATAAGTGTATTTACTCTTGCTTCGATCTTTTTCGAATCGTATTTATTATTTCCATACTCGTTATATAACAGTCCAAATGACACACCTTTCATTTCTTTTCTATATGTGGGAAAAATCATACCAACCCAATCTATAACACCTTCAAAATAATTCCAAAGCTCCTTTGCGTCTTCATCGTATCGGTGCTTGTCCATATATCCTTTTACATCTTTACCATTTATCCATTTGATGGCGGTTTCCAAATAGTCTTGTCTAATTGCACTTCCTTTTAGATAATCACTAGCAATGCGGTGTGCAGGTCCGTTGCTTTTACTAAAATACTTTTTAGCGTCACTTACCCATGGGCCAGCGTAAATAGCGTTCTTTAGTTCTTGGTCTGATAGCTTCTCACCTGCTATATTGATTGTTCGAAACCAATCTAACTTTTCACTGTCAGTTCCTTCACAAAAGTATACCATCAATTTATAATCTAGTATTCGTCTTTGTCTATCCTCCGGGAGGTTTCGAAAAGACATACCTTCGATTGAAAAGTCACCAGATACAAATTGCCCTATGCTGATTAGCCTCTGTTGTCCGTCTAGTACCTCATAACTTCCGTCTTTGTTTTCTACCCAATATAGAACATTTAAAGGAAGGTTGTTTTTAACGGTGTTTATGACAGCATCACGCTGTGTATCTTTGTAAATGAATTCTCTTTGGTATTGAGGTCTAATATTTAGCCTTCCATCCATTCCAAATACGCCATCCTCTTCGTTGTCAGAGTAACCCTGGCATTTTTCTAAGTGCATGCTGTATTTGACCACGTCTTGTATTGGTATTTCATGAAGTTCTATTTTCATTATTAATTCCTTCGTTTAATTACTATTCTTGCATATATTTCTTTTCCTTGTATAGTAAATCTACTTACTTTTCCTGTAATCTCCTGCACCAACGGTCTATCTATTCCTATGATTTCAAACTGCTCCAGATTATATTTACTTAGAAATGAGATTGGCACACCCATTACACCTTCATAATCTTTTGGTATATTTACCACTTTGTTGACTTCAATGGCATTATAGTTGTCATACTTTGGGTAATCTGCTTCGTTTCCTCCATACTTTTTGACTAGTATCAATTCTTCGTTTCTTTTCTTGTGTGGTAGATTAGTGAACCAAGCAGCATTTGTTTGAACCAGACCGCCTTCTGGAGTCATGAAAGACATACTTCTCGGACTAACTCCTAACCACACTTTACCTTCTTTGATTAAAGAAAATACTTCTTTGTACGTTACTGCGTTGAAGTTTCCAATAATTAGGAATTTTTTCTTGTACCCTATAAGTTGTGCAATATATTCCCTAAATAACGAAAAAGGCGGATTTGTACAGACAATATCTGCTTCTTTCAATAACTCAATACATTCTTTACTTCTAAAATCACCATCACCCTTCAATTCTTTAACATCTATTTCCTCTGGGTCCGGAAGTTTGTTGTCGTTTTTATCACCATTGTATTCCAAATAAATCGCTCTCTCTTTATTGTTTATACTAAACAAGTCCATTTGGTCATTTTTATAGCATGTTGTGATGAGTTTCTTGAGACCAAGGTGTTCGAAGTTATAAGAAAAATAATGGAAAAAGTTACTCATGCGCGGATCATCACAGTTGCAAAACACTATCTTGTTTTTGAAATGTTGTTTGTAATGTTTTAGTTCCTTCTCAATGTCTGTAAGTTGAGTATAGAACTCATCATTCTTTCCTTTCTTTGCGTTATGAAGATTTTTATTCTGGTTATGTTTTAACATAGTAGTCTGTGAACTCCCCTTTATTTAGTTTAATCTTTCCCATATAATATAATCACTTTTTATTATTTGTCAAATATTTATCTAATAAAAATAGACACTTTCTGGTATAGGTATATTGTTTTTCTCTATGAGCTTTTCCATGCGCTTATTCAATTCATCACACTCAGATTTGCAATGACATAAGTATTGTATGCCATCGTAATGACCAGAATATTTATAGCAATCAGATGTAGATATACCCTCGAACAGTTTATCATAGTTTTCTACTATTAGAAATATCTTATCCCAGCACGACCGCAAGTAACTACCATCTATTCCTCCTCCGTCTGCCAAGCATTTAAAGGCTTCCTCTATATCACTTTTATTAGCTAAATCTGTTAGGCCAATGTTATAATTAAGTGTACAAACCCTAAGTATTAGTGTTACCATAGATAACATGCTAGGAGCCTTCATCCATTGCTTAGGGCCTGTTATTAAACAAACTACCTTTTCTGCATCTATTGTAACTATTTTTGATGGTTTCCACCCAGCAGCTTTTTCAATAACATTAAGAATCTTTTTGGCGGAAAATAAACCATCTTTTAGATCAGGATAAATATTTACAAGCAGTCTCAACTTGTTCATGTCTATATCGGGATTCTTACCGAACGTATAAAGACCCCATTCGCATTCATCTTCTTGTTTTACATACGAGGTCACAACATCATGAACTTTGGCTTTACATCTTACAAACCTAAATATTTGTTCTCGATTGTTTTTAGGTGAAGATACCAATGAGAATGATATCTCTTGTAAATTCTCATAAATGCTTTTTAACATCTTTACTTTTATTTTTCCCATTTTTTTCCATACCTTTTATATACTTTATTGCTTTTTTGATATTTTCAGCGTCATGTGTTTTCATAGCTGTTTTGAATTTTGGTTTTAACATGTGAGCTACTTCTATATCTAACGTAACATTTTGTTCTCCCAACAGCTTTTCTATTTTTTCAGAACAATTAAAACGAAAACCGTCTTTTTTGACACTTTTACAATCATAACGTTCTACATCGTTAATAAATTTAACCAATGCTAAGGCAATAGACACATTTATACTAAGATTGTTGATATTACTTTTCTCCATATAACCTCTAGTATAGTTTACTAATGAGTGGCCTGAGTTTGTTACACATATTCTACAAGAAATTGTATATGCTAGATAAAAATCCATCTCGCATTCATTTACCAAATGGAGCATACATTTTACCAGGCCGGGATCATCTCTTATATGTCTAAATACGGTTAGATATAAATATAATAATGATGGCTGAATATCATTTATTTTAAGTACAAGATTTCCACCTTCTTCGGTAGCACAAGAAGAATATCTAACATATTTGGGAAGGAACTTGTATTTACGAGCCATCTTTATCCATTCTTTTTTTTCATCGAGCGTTAGGTTTATATTTCTTTTGTCATCAAATAACGTATATAATACACTATCTGATGTTTTATTAGTCTTTATTTTGTCAAGAAGATTGGCAAAACACACATTATAGTATCTTTTACCTCTTTCATCAATAGTTGGCAACTTTATGCTTTTACTATTTTTTGCTTTATACACATAGTAATAAACACTATAGTCATCAGTGTGTTTGTATTCAAAGTTAACCTTATTTGTGTCAATTTTACTGAGAGCCATTTTTCTTACCTCCATTTCTACTAATTTGTATATTTCATAACTTTCTTACCTAAAGATACTAGCTTGTTAAACGCCTCTATATATATTCCCTTGCTTAATTCTTGAAATCCGGGACATGAGTTTATTTCAATAAAGTAAACCTTATTATTAATATCTACAATGAAGTCAATAGCCCCAAACACCATCCCAAGAGCACCCAGGACGACGCTAGACATGTCTAATGCGTCTTTGAATACTGGATATGACTTATCATGAACGGTTGAAAAATAACCCCCGTTGTTGAAGTTCCAAGCTATTTCATTATTATTCCCATGCCTCTTTTGAATTGACCAGTTGTTTCGATTAATCCACTTGAAACTATGTACCCTAAGTTCGTATTTCCTATTCTTAACAAATCTCTGGTAATACTTGTTAGGTAGTATCCCTCTGCGTGTTGCTTTACATATACCAATACCGCCTTGGGAGTTAAATTTCTTTTCTATCCAATCACTTATTTTGTCTGATCTATCTAATTCTACCTTGCTATCTGGAACTAGTATACCATTCTTCCTAGCTATCTTTACAGCCCTTATCTTTGAATAACCAATAGAATTATTGATAGTTGGTATATATCTTGCTGATGGGAATCTTGAATAATATTCTCTTAATTTTTTACCGGCCAAACCATAATTTACTAGAGCATCTACTTTATATTTCTTACCAACGTACCTTCTTATACTTGTACCTTCAACTATAGCTTTTAGTGCTTTTGATCCTTTTTTACCTATTATTCTTAGTTCAAAGCTCATCGTCTATAGCCTTCTTTCCCGATATTAAATCAGCTACCCATTGTTCAAATGGCAGCAGATTATGTTTCTTCTTTTTATTTTTAAAAGATCTGTTTATTGGTATTGCGCCAACAGGTCTTTCTTTAGATAAAGATTTATTTGCCAGCTCTTTTTTCTCTACAAATTGTCTACCATATTCTTCTCCTACACCAATTAGTGCTCCAGCTAATGAAGCTTCTCGGAGTCCAGGATCAAATACTGCTTCTTCATCAAGCGTATTATCTACCATTTCCTCTTCTATGGCTTCAGAAGTTTCTTCACACATTTCTTCATGGCCTTCTTCATGGCCTTCTTCAAACACATCATCATATCCTTCTTTATATTCAAAATCTACGAAATCCATATAACCTCTTTTATTTTAAGAAAGAGAGGGGTTCATTAACGAATACAATTATTAAAATCCGTCTCCATCAAGGAGATATAACCGACCGTTGGGGTGTTAAATTGTAAACCCCTCTATATGTTTTTGTGTTAGCCATAGTCACATACGACTAACATGTTTAATGTATTGAAAAAAATTGTTTCTATTGAAGGAGAAAACAATATCTCTTATGCTAGCCAAGGACTGGCTCGGACCCTGGCCAGCGGCATTGTACCTTAACAATAAAACAAGGAGGTAAACTATCTTGGTACATGCCATATAAAAACTCTCTACTGGAAGTAAAGACATAATTACCTTGGTGTTATTTTGATTGATACAATATTGCCTGAGTAGTAACTATTCTTTTTTTTGATATAATGTTTTAGTACCCACCAACATGCATTTTCTTTAGTTAGTTTATCTTTGTCGCCAATAAAATCCTCGAGAATTTTCCTATTTATAATATAATAGACTTTTCCGATATACATGCGTATATCTACATTCCATGCATTCACTTTACTGCTTCCTTCACCTTATAGTCTTTCTTGTTAACACCAAAGAAATTTTGTATTAGTGCATAATCACGTAACTCTTCTGGGTGCCATTGAACGGCCATTACATCAGATGCAATATTGCTCAGTCTTATTGCTTCTACCACTGCAAAATTCACAGATTCTTTTCTCGATATTCCCCTATCTGTAGTAGCAAGCACCTCCACCATATCATTAGCAATTTTTAATCTTTTATTCATGACAACACACTGGTGGTGCATACTATTTACAAATATAATATCTTTGCCTTTATTATTTTTACCATACAAACTGTTTTTTATATTAACTGAATGTGAGGTTACCGTTCTGGGTATCTTCAAATCATTTACTATAGAATGTTCGTTCATGTGTTGAAAATATGTAAAGTTCTTTTCCAATTTGGGGTTTTCAGCTAATACTTCCCTCATTATAAGCTGAAGCCCTCGACATATACCAAAAATAGGTTTTGCAGCTTTTAAGAACCGATCGTATAAACTTCTTTCGAAGTTATCCTTATCCAGATCAACACTATAAGACGCTATATTGTCTTCACCATAATATGTAGGTTCCATATCACCACCGCCAGGCAACAACAACCCATCACAACCATTAACTATAACCTCCAATGCTTCGTTATTCATACTAGGTGTAAGTAATAATGGTATCATTCCAGCCCCGGATACATAGTCTGCATACGCCTGGTTGATATAGTACTGTGGCTTACTTGTTGATACTGGTATTCCTATTAACTTCATACACTTACCTCCATTTCATTTAGCTTCCATTCTTTAGCAAAAACGTAACCTTCTACCTTTTCAAGGCAGATATCTAGCATTTCAGATGACTTAGCACTGAGAATTGGCCTGATTTTCTCATTCATAATTTTTGTTGCTTCTTCGAATTTGCCTTCGTCAATTACAGATTTTATTGTATATTTACCTATACTTTCTATCAAAGCTGAAGCCTTGTCTTCACGCATAAGTTGTAAAACATCTTCCGACAGTCTGTACATCAACATAGCCAACTCAGGACTTTTCATCCAGTAGTTACTAAGTGTACGATATTCAACACCATAATTAGTTGGCCTATGACAACCGGCTTTTCCATATAGTTGTCGTCTCTTAATAGAAGCTTCTGAGTTATCCAGAACTACTGATACAATACCAATAATTGCATCCATAGCAAGTACAGTGTTAACTTTTCCCATACCATCTAATAAGAAATCGTTGCCGCTACCTTTTACGTAACCAAGATGGATGTGTGCACCACAACTTCTAAAAGTTGGGTCATCGCATGATGCGGGTGGATTAATTTTAGGCACATAAGCATCATAATCCGGGCTACACCCAAATTCTCTTGCTTCTGGATGTACTAGCTCCTTTTCATCAAAATTAGCAGATGATTCCGCAACAATTTCGATGTGTTTTGGTATCTTTGCTACAATTTCTGTAAATGCCTTTCTTAAGTCATTTACCAAATCGATTTCATTCGTTACTGGATTACTAGCAAACTCAAGTGCTACATTATCTCTTTGCAGCCCTGCACCTGATGGTAGAATTTCAGGTTCGTGCTTTGTTCCAGATAGAAATGGTATCATACATTTGTATTTCCCAGATTCTTTCTCCTTACCGAAGAATTCAGGATCAGTTCCGAATGTAAATTTTTTTTTCATTTCACTTGCTCCTCCTTGATTTTCTTAGTAACTTTTGTCTTCCAACGCGCGATCGCGACTTACATGGAAGACGTCGCCCGCCCCTGAACCCACTCGACCTGTTCTTCCATATTCACTATGTAATTACGATGATCATTATTAAATTTTCTTCTCTTCTTTTTACTCCGTTTTACAACGTTTCAAGTAAGAGACTCTAAAATTTACATAAGATTCAACTGGGTTGTGTAATACACATAGTTTCATTGAAAGAAAGTTTGCTTCACTGTATCTAGGACTACAAGTCTCCACAGTTAAGCAAGAGTAATTTCTCCGGAATTAATTAATTTAATGATAAATAAAAATAATAACCGGAGTACTGCTAATAATAACTTATTCTTATGTGGATGGGTGGAAGCTGCTACAACAGTGTTAATAACGAGGATTCGAACCCCGTTTCACCTCGCGCTGGAAGGCTCTTCTTTTATTGCTTAGGATTTAGTATGTAGGATAAGAAAGCACTTATTACCGACAAAAAACCCCATACTATGCATTAGATTCGTTTAGTTTGAAGTAGGCAGAATCACGCCTATTAGTTATTCAATACGCGACTAAATGTACATTATCCTGGTCTATGTTATATTAAAACCCTGTTCTTTTCACTTTATTAGTGCCTCAGGATTCCATCTGCTCCTTTGCCAAGTAGAAAACTTGGTTATAGAGTTCCCTAGTAAGCCCAAGACCTTTTTGATCTCGATAGCTCTTTAGGGTATGGTAAGCATTTTGATCACCATGAAAAGTGTCACGTATCAGCAACCACCCTATGTCAAACTCATCTGGCCACTTTGGTGTCCAGGGCATGCCCCTGGTTTTACACCTCCTAGATGAGATTAATACTACATTTTGTAATATATGTACTCGGCAGCTAGTTTTATTAATTCGTTTTCTTTATTTACTTTAGGATCATCTAAAACCTTATTCAAAAGATGATTTAGTACTTCACCTATCTTAGGTGATGCTTCCATACTGAACATCTTCATTATTGTATTTCCGTTAATAGCAAGGTCACCAACTTCAAATCCTGAACTGGATTTAAATACACTTATTATTCTTTTTTCGAAATCTAGCTGTTTTTCAGTTACAGGTATAGTTTTAAAACCATTGCCCTTACGTTCGGCTTTTCTTAACTCAAATAATGGTATATCACCTAAATTATTGATGTCTTTTTTTACCAATCCAGCCCTCTTTATAAATCTTCTGACGGCAGCATCCGTAAAATCTCTCGTGTAATAGTACATATGTAATCTTATTAGCTGAATAACCTTGCTTATTATTTCATTTTTATAACGTAGCCTTTCCAAAACTATCCTAGCCAGCCTTGCACTAACAACTTCGTGTTTATGAAAGGTTGTCTTTTTTCCTATGATTTTTCTTGTGCTTGGTTTTCCTATATCATGAAGCACAGCTGCTAGTCTTAAAATCAAGTCGGGTTTTATGTTATCGCAAGCATATATGCAATGTCTAAAAACATCGAATTTGTGATACCTCTTATCCTGCTTCACACCTATACATTTTGCCAACTCTGGTAATATAATATCTAGTAAACCTGTTTTTACCATTATCTTGAGGTATCTTGATGGTTTAGATGACAATAATATATTATTTAGCTCATCTCTAACCTTTTCTACTGGTGCAGTGGAAATAAGATTGTGATTTTTTTTTATTGCCACTATTACAGATTTATGTATTCTGTAATGCGTTCTAGCAGCTAAGGATATACCTCTTAACATCCTTATAGGTGACTCTTCTATTCTCTTGTCAGGATTACCCACAGCGCGTATGGTGCGCTTTTTTATATCTTTATATCCGTTGTGAAAATCTATTATTTCGTTTCTAGACTTATAGTTTATAGGGAGATATATAGCATTGATGGTATAATCCCTGCATTCAGAATCATGTTTTAGTTTATTGTCTTGATTAAAATTTCCTCTTGTATTCCTTGGTAATGTTATCTGTGCTTCTTTGTTGTCCCCAAAAGCTTTAAAAAGTATTACTGGTACACCAAATGTCAAATTTACAAATTTAGCAGTTCCATATCTGTTTAAGAATGATTTTATTCCATGTGGTTTCATTTTCCTAACCACTATATCTACATCCTTGTTTTTCTTCCTTCTTATGAGGTCTCTTACATAACCTCCTACTAAGTATACCTCAGCGCCATGATACCCATCTAGCTTGCGGAGAATTTCCATTGTATTCAATGAATTTCACCTCCTTAATAATCTACTTTGTCTTTAAGCTTCCTCCTTATCTTTTCTAATTGTTGTGTAACCCATGGTGTTGTATATCCTAGGTCTTCTGCAATTTCTTTGTGTGTTTTGTCTTCCATTATGCCGTTAGCAATATGTAACTCATTTTTTGTTAAATACCCTTTTAGTTTGTTAACCACTATCTTAGCATGTAGTTGGTCCTCACTACACTCATTACATTCACTTTGGCCATTTAGTTCAAGATAATACCTTGGGAGCTTGTCTGTTCTTTCTGCTAGTTCATCAACTGATATATTTAACCTGTTAGCTTCTTTTAAAATATAACCTAATAACTCAACAGCTCTGTCTCCAGCAGTATTAGTAACATCTTGTTCTACAATCGTACTAATACAATGTAATGGTATTCCTTTAGATTTTAGTATATCCCTAAATTCTACTATCCACCTACCTGCACGTTTTATATATGCAGGTGCCTTAACTTGGCCAAAAAAACATCTGGTGTAATTGTGAATCTCATCTGTGATTTTGTAGATGGCAAATGTTCTAAAATCGTCACTTCTAGTAGGGTCATAATCTCTCTTGGCTTTAGCCAAACCTATTACTGCTTCTCCAAGTATGTCGGCTTTATCTAGCCCTGTTTTATTTGCATAAAAACCTGCTAGACTATTCAATATCTTAGAAAACGACTTAAACATTTTTTCAGCTTCTTCCAATGTACTTCCTAGCAGATGTTTAGGAAAACCCTTATGATCTATATCTTTATGCGCCAAATCATATCTAAATGATTTACCGCTGTTTTTACTTCTAAGTTTTATTGGTAATATATCAATAGACATATGTTACCTCCTAATATGCCCAGGTGGTAGATTTTGTTTAATAAAACTTTTCTTCTTTTCATAAATACCGCTATCTTCTAAAAGATATTTTTTGCCATTCTCAGTTAATATACGACCTGTACCTGACCTCATAACAAAACCTTCTCTTATTAGAAAAGGTTCTATGGAATTTGTAATAGTTTTCTGTGATTCGTTAGTCATTATAGATAAATTTTCCAAACCTATAGGTTTATCAGATTCATATAGTATTTTCATAAGCCTTAATTCTGTCTCCCTTAAGCCTATGTCATTTATACCTAACAAATCAAATGTTTCCAAAGCTATATCTTTGGTTATTATGTTGTTGCCTTTCCTAACTATAGCTGTATCAATACACCTCTCTAAGAATCCAACTATTATTCTGGGTGTTCCTCTACCTCTTTTAGCAATTTCTATAGCAGCTGAGTGGTCTATGTTAGTTTTTAATCTATCAGCATGTACCCTTATTATGTCTAAAGATTCTTCGAATGAGTATTGTTTAAAAATAAAACGGTATTTAAACCTGTCTAAGAATGGTTTAGATAATAATCCGTCATTTGTGGTGGCACCTACTAAAGTGAAGTAAGGTATCCACAATAATTCACCGTTTTTATTCTCTAAAGTAAAATCTTCCATTGCTACGCCTAACCATTCTTGTACTTGTAATGGTTTTAAATTATGTATCTCATCTATAAATATTATTGCAGGTTTAATATCTGATCCATTACCGTTTGGGCGACCCACCCTATCACCTAGTTCATCGTATCCAACACAGGATAAATTTTCAAATAATCTATAAACATCATCTATCTTTTTTATAGCGTCAGGTAACAGTGTTAAAAACTGTGTGTTATTTATTAAGGCTATTTTCCTAGCCATTGAAGTTTTTCCACACCCAGCGGCGCCAGCAAACAACATGTGCGGCATGGCACTATTTTTTTCTTTAGCTGATTGCGCCGCTACAAAAACTTGCTTTTGTATGTCGTTATTGCCTATTAATTCCATAGAAATCCCCTATCAATCATATAGATACATGTTACTTTCTATTACAGTATGTTCAGCTTTTACTACATGCGTCTCTTTTTCAAACTCATTCTTTACAGCAGGTGGTTTATATTTGTACTCATTATTAATAATCATGTCAAGTTTATTTCTAAGATTTTCCAAAGCTTTTTTTGTTGGTTTCTTAGTTTTTCTTTTAAAAAAGAAAGGCTCAGCATTCATATTATAATAGTTTATAATTTTAGTTTCGTTTTTTTTGTCACATTGTTTGTTACAACTATTCGTATAGTTTTGCATAATCTTCGTGTCATTCAATTCAGCAAGCTCATTAGGTACATCCTCGAACTTTGATGTATCGAGTAGCAGTTGCCCTTCTGATGACAAGTGTGAGGACTTTTCCATAATGTCTTTTATAAGTTTTTTTGCTTGCGCCTGTTCAACAACGCTATTTTCAAATAACGTGTAAACTTTGGATTTTCCATCAAAAACCGTAACCATTATTATGGAAAAATATTTTAGGTTATGAGCCTTGGCTACACCATTAGCACCATTAGTCCAAATGAACTCATCTCCTATTTCTGTAGTAATTCCACGCAACAGACCCCTAATGATTGAATTCGAATTTTCTTCATTAGATATTATTTCAACTGCTGCATATTTGAGATTTTCGTATGTACCCATGGATTTTGTTCCTCCCAACAATTATTACCTGGTGATTTATGCTTTGCTGTTTTTTAATAACTACAAAATTCAGCGACCTGGCCATAGACAAGCTTGGTATATTTTTCTCGCTTATAGTCATATATATATAATCAGTAGGGCAGTTTGCTATTGCCAGTTTTACTAATTTTCTAGCAATTCCTTTCTTTCTAAATTCTGGATCCACGCAAACATGTTTTATTTCACAAAGATTGGTATCCCTTCTAGACAGTCCTGCAAAACCTACAACTTTATCACGTACTACCTCTACGAAGTACTCCGCTTGGTCTTTTAACATAGTATGTTTTGTGCGTTTCCTCCGTAAATTATTGTACTTATTTATCATACATGCCATCTGATCAGCCATTTTATCCTGTGATAATGATACATAGAATTCTGCCATATCTAAACTCCAAATTATTAGTAATTAGCACAAATATTAACCACTTGTTGTGCTGATAGTTTCTTCTTTAAAAGGTTTTCTATTGCTTTAGCTTCTGCCTCATTGGCACCTTCTACCAAATCCAAAAGCTCTCTGATTCCAGACAATCTTTCCTTTGCACTTCCTGCTTTTAATTTACTTCCACCAACTTTAATTTCCTTCTTAACTGGTACTTTGGCTTTATGTGCTACTTTTTCAATAACACCCGTAAAAGCTGCTTTGTATGCCTCGAATGTTTTTCCCTCTAATCCGGGGCCTGAGTTTATCTCCAGAATCCATACACCACCATCACAATCAATAACACAATCAACAGCGCCGAATTGCATGTTCATTGCATCTAACGCCCTTATAGAGATTTCACTTAAAGAGTCGCTTGGGTTTTTCAAGTTGGAGAATCTCCAACCTCTCTTATTAGATCGTACTATCATGTCATGCTTGTTATGTTCACTGGCTATTCTACCTAGAACATAGTCCATGGTGTTTTCATCCAGTTTGATATCGCCTTTCTTGGCATAGTCATTCACTTTAGCCTTGTGTTGTTTAACATATGCTTCGGCCAAATTGTCACGTTTAACTTTTTTCTGTGCATGGATAACCTTTCCTTGGAAAACATGGACACGGTATTCATCAGCCACATCAATGTAGTTCTGAAAGTAGTGTGCTCCTTCATCTATAGCGTTTTTAACGTGCGATCTGGTCAAGCACATCCAAAAACCTTTACCCCCCTGATGGAATTTAGTTCTACCGACTAGAGGTAATACCACAATAGGTTTCTTGGATTTTAATTCAGCCAACACATCACCAGATTCAACGAAATTTGCTACAGCAACATTCGCCTTAGATAATATCCGTAAAGTTTCTAATTTGTTTCTATTCTTTCGTATAGTGTTAGGATGGTTTAGAATAATATCTGCATTGATATTACTGTCTTTTTTGGTTTTAGTACCCCAACCTATGACCGTCTTAGCATTTACCGGTTGTTTCCGGCCGCCCGTAATATCAAGTTCCTCTTGTAACTTTTTTCCTGTTATATCTGTTGCACCACTGTACCAAATATAAACATCTTTCTTACTCATGTCAAGTCTCCTTTTTATATTTCTACAATAAATTTCTTTTTGTCTAACCAGTTGTTTCTTATTTCCCTATCACATTTTGAAAGTTCATTTTGTCCTACCCTTAGTATCTCACAAAACCCATCAATATATTTACTATTCTCCTTGTACGTTGATAATCCCTTAAGTTTGTTATGTAATGTTTTTATTCTATCCCTTGTCATGTATTTACAATCTGATTCATTTAGAATTTTTGAAATATCTCCCGATGTCATTGTACACTTCATATCTCTTGTTATTGGAACATCGCCCCAGGATTTGAAATCTTTGCTATATGCATTTGTTCTACTTACACCATCCAGCATTATATAGTCACTAGAAAAATTTTTTGCCAAAGCAAGTTTGAATGTCTCATCTATGACTGCTTTTGCTGTACCCAATACTGCCCTACTAAATGAAGGATGTATTAGCCACATACCACTAAGTGTTCTGTGTTCTAATCTACCAAGATCAGTTCTAAACTCACCAAAATAACCAAATCCACTATACAAAGCTTTATTACTCCTACGGCCTACTCCACCTTCGCCATCCAGTGCTGACGCTGGTACTGATAAATATTCATCCATTATTTTATTAAGTGAACTATAGAACTTTGTTCGTACAGTTTGTGATATTTTCATAAGCTGTATAGGGTTTCCTACATGTATATGACCACCAACTGGATACCCTCTAACGTTATCTTGGTGATAACACGAAGCCAACCATTTATATTTCTTAAGTCGCTGTTCTTTCTTACTAGCTACATCGAATATCTTTTCCATATTTTCTACAAGAGAGTCTACAGACACCTCAGGCTGTGGTCTTATTTCAATCATAGCACCATCTGATCCTATACAACCATCCTTTTCTATTACGTTACTAGCATTAATAACTTCATCGTTTTCATCAAATAGTAGAAATTCTGGATCAGCACCTATTACAGTATCATGTATATCCGTAGATATCCATATGTTATCAGGTTTTATTTCTTTTTTATTACATATTTTGTTAAATGTTTTTGTTGTTACAAACCCTACTCTACAACGTTCTACTTTTGATAACTTATTAGCAAGTTCTTTATTATCTTTACTGAACGCGCGAAATATCTTTAAAGATACCGATCTTTTTAGCCTATCTGCTCCTGATGGATTACTTGGCCATAATTCTACTTGCCCATTGTAAAACCCCATGTTGTCACGAGTATCTGCTGACATCCTTATTAAAGAGTTTTCATTCCGTCCATCCTTTTTATTGGTGTCCATTCGATTAGACACCATTAGAATAAGCTTCTTGCGAGCCATTTCTAGTGTCCTCCATGTTATTGTCCTACTTGTTTGTTCTTACTTCCTCTGTTGATTACGAGCTTTTTTATATGACGTATAATCTTATCTTTTCTTTCATCACCGGGCTTAAATAGTTTATTCAACATATCTTCTGTTATATCTGAACCATCTTCTATGGATGCAATTAGTAATCTCTCAATAACTGACTCATTGTCATCAAGGCCAGCACAATAGATTATTCTTTTGTAAACATCCAGTACTGATTTAAGAGTTCTAACATACCCTGACAGTTCATATTTATTTATTTCTTGCTCTTCAGATTTTCTAGCAGAATATCCTTTCATAAACCCTGCCTTCATAATGCATTTTCTCATTCTATTTGCTAATGAAAATATTGGAAGAACCTTTAGTGTTTCCTGATCTGGAATATCTAGTGCGTCTATAACTTCTTTTTCATTTTCAAATATAGGTTCCATATTTATGCATTCTTCGGCTTTTTCTATTGCTTCTATATCAACTGCTACATCAACTTCTACTATTTTAGCGTCTTTCATATGGTTTTTGGGCCCTTCTAACTCTTTTATATTTACAGAACTCATGGCGCATGACTTGTCGGCATCCTTTCCAATCTCCAACTCAAACTTATTGCTATCTGATGTTTTTTCACTTTCTTGAACTTCTTTAACATGCTTAACTACATCTTCTACCTTCCCACTATCAATGTCTATTTCTACGTTGCCTATGTTTTTAGTCTCATCCACATCAGTATCTGTAAATGCAGTTATGTATTTTTTAGCTTTTTTGCTCCATATTTTGCCTTTTGTTTTACAACTTTTATTGTTAGCAGAATTATTAATATGTTTAACTACACTCTTGTTTTGAACAGTATTGTTGAGGATAGTGCTGAGTTTCGTAGTGCTGCTTTTATCTATACTACGCACACCATAAAATCTAGTTGAACTTGCTGCTTTGTATTCTTTTAGTTTAACCCTCGGAATCTTTCTCCAATCCATTAAATCATCTACGGTTGATTTTGGTCCAATTTCTTTTCTAAGATCAAATATGCACGCTGAATCATCAACAAGCGTTTTGTATTCTACATCACCCTTCCTTACAGTAGGAAATTCAGTATCTTGGATATACAGGTTTATATACTTATTATATCTGAATATTGCTATGTCTATAAACTTCTTTTCTGAAGCTATTAATAATAATTTTAATGGTGTTATTAATGCAAATTCCATAGGTCTACCATCACGAAATGAGCATACTTGGTATGGATTATTGCCACTAGTACCCAGTACTGAAAATTTACCATCTAATCTTGATATAACTTCCTCCATCATATCTAAACTAAATGGCTCTTTGCCATTGTTAGAGAAATGATGAAGTAATCTAAATATAGCCTCACTATCAACATCGCCATCTCTCTCACAAGCTAAATTTTTAAATATTTTATCATCGTTATCTAGTGTTCCATTATGAATACCTATGATATCACCAACCTTTATTGGATGGTTATTATTATTATCTTTTTCACTACCTCTAGATTTCTTCCTGCAATGACCTAGGAATGTCTTAACAGGTTTTTTACTATCGCGCCAGAATTTAATTATTCCGCCATACTCTTTTTCATTCTTACCAAAACGCGCTATAAATTCTATTGGTGAAATACCCATCTTCAACCCCATGTAATTTCCATCACCAAACATTAGTGATACACCAGTAGCATCTTCACCTCTTTCTGATGTTAGCTGAAGTAACTCTGAACCAAGAAAAATCATTGATTCCTGTCGAATTTTCTCTTTCTTGTCGTCCGGTTCTTCAAATGCCAATTGCCCTATAATTCCACACATTTTTATTTTACCCCCTATGGTTGCCTATATATAACTACACCCATTACATGCAAGTTCTTTAGACGCTTCAATATTTCTGTATATGCTAATCTTGTTTGAAAATAAATTAATACACGCTGAATGATTTTCTGGGATCGTGATAAAATTACAACTATCTTTATTCAATCCCAAGTACATACTATCTATTACGTTATTTACAGAACAGCTACGTGTTGCGAACAATATTAAACCACAATCTGCATATTGCCTTGCTACCAACGAGCCTTGACTTCTTATAATCCATAATAAGAACGGATTAGATTTTTCTACAAAAACACATGAGTATTTACCAGACACCAGCGAGGCTGCGTGTATCATAGCTTCTGGCATAAGCATTAGATGCTTGTTTCTAAAATAATCTATCAATTCAAATATTATGCTGTTACCAGTCTTTTCACCATTGTTCTTGCCAAGCTTATTAGATAGATCCTTTTCATTATAAACAACACCATCGCAAACACCTACAATTCCATTAATTACTGTAGGATGTTTGTTATTTTCAGAGTGCGCGTCACCACAATATCCTAATACACTTACTATCCCATCTTTTCTCAGCACATTCATATAGTTTCTGGAAGCATCAGTAAATTCCTTACTTCTGATAAAGTCATCGGCAGGTAAAGTGCTTCCCATGACGGCTATTTCTTTGGGTGTAGTAAAAACAACCCCCGCTGTTTTAGGGCTATATATCTTATTTTCATTAAATAATTCTCTTATTATATAACTTGCCCTGGTACTATTTATAAATGTGCTACCATTTTGAAAAGACATTCCAAATATATCACACACTTTATATACCTCCTATATTAGAACTACCGAACCGATACTTTCTGACCACATCAATTCACCTTCGTCTTTTTTAGATCTAACGTATGAAATTACACGTTCTTTTATATTACCATTATTTTTAAAATCAGGATCACTGCTAAGTACGTCACTAACAGCTTTACACCATTCTTCAATTGTTTTACATTCATCAACAAACCTGAGATCTATGTACTCACACATCTTGGCTTCAAAGTGTGTTTCCTCCGGAATAGAAATTTCTAGATCTTTTTCTATTTCTTCCCATGTTTCGCCGTCACATCTTCTAAAAGAAATAGGCTTCTCAGCTAGTTTTTCTAGTACATCATATGCTGGACCTATTTTTATGAGTATGTGTTTGATCTGCTGTATTAGATCATGGCTTTCAGATTTTAATATATTAAAATATTTAGATAGATTGCTAGTATTTCCGAATCTATCATCATCACCATAATCTTTCATATTATTAAGTATAGTGTTTTTTATTTTTACTGCTTGATCTCGCCATTCTTTGTCACCTACTTCAAGAACGCCTATTCTAGATATTTCTACAGCTTTTATTGCTAGTGCGTAGTACATACAACCAATAGCTGCTAATGCACTAGGCGATAGTATACCATCAGCTGCCCTCATTTCTACATGAAACCTATTTACACTACCATTTTTGTTGAAGGCGCATCTTACATAATTAACCCATCCATATTTACTTTTAGGGCCGCTATCCATTATTTTCTGTCTAACAGTTCTCATAGTATTAGTTATAGCTGAAATGTCTAGTATGCTTACTCTAAACTTTTCCCACCTAGTCATATGGTTTGGATCGTCTAAAGCCATAGTCATCCATGTTATAGCATTTTGATATCTCCTGCATAATTGATGAAAATTGGCTAATATAATTTCTGGCATTTCTTTTTCAAGTTCACTAATATTAGTTGGCACACCAGGTATTACAAGATCTCCATTATTTTTGTTATTTTCTATATCGACTATTTTTCCATAATAACTAGCAAGAAGATGCATATGTGTACTGCATCTCTCATTTACATATGCATTTCTAGACAGTGCAAGATCGATAATCTTTTTAGACATATTGTAAAATTCCCAGTAGTCTATTCTTCTACCTACAGTAATTACTTCGGCACCTTTATCACCTAGTAAACTACCATCTCTTACTATACTATGTACTCCGTATCCTGATACAATACCATATGAATTGGAAGGCATTAGTATTTTTTTCATAGCTTTCCTAATATTACATGGATCATTTTTAGGATCATAATAGTTTTTACATTCGTTACAATATGGTTCATATGCTTTACATCCATAGCAAATACTTTCGAAATCGGGGCAGAAAATCCCGTTGCATACCATTGTATAATTTTTACATTTTGCGCAATCATGTGCTTTGCATATATCTGTACGGTGCATGCACTTATCTATATTCGGAATCTTGCAGTTGTTGTATTTTGAACAATCCTCCCAACAATTTTCACCTTTTACAATTTTGTTACAAGGGCAGGTTGGATCATTACCCCTACAGCCATTAGAACTTTCTGGTAAATTGAACTCAAATTCCTTACCTACCTTAAGTATTTTTTTCAAAGTATTTTTCCAATACTTCGTTTCTTGTGAAGTTAGTGTTGGTCTACTCTTATGTTGAAGAAACATCCATCGATCTCTGTTGTTCCTCATCTTGAAGCCTCCAATTATCATCTATATAAGGACTAAATGTGTAACCATTGTATAAACACTTTACCATCTGTTCTATTGATGCTAACCTTCTTTTGAATCCTACCATACTTTCAACATCTTTAATTATGGTGTCTAATAAACTCATAGCCGGTTTTACACTTCTAGAACAGATTATTTTTGATACATCCAGTATTTCTGGAACATTAGGATATATCTCTTGTATGTCTTTAATACTTTTTACCACCTCTAGATTTTTAAAACCATTTGTACATGCATTGACCCTACTTATCGCATCTTCCATTACAATTGCTCCCAAACCTATTATGCCCATTGACAATATCGGGTGCCTTAGTAAATGGCCGCCTGGGACTCTATACTCAAATGTAGCGCCTTCCTGTCTCCATTCCCCTGGCTTTCCATACTCAATATCAAGTGATGTTCTTCTGACACAATCATCTTCACCTTCAGGTATTATAGATGGAATACCAATGTAGTAATCAAGAACCCTAGCTATCTGATTCTTTACACTCCATCTTCTTCCATATTTGAATCCACCTTGTAGTTTGTACGGAATGCCAAAATGTATATGAAAACCGGCAGTTATATTTTTATAATATGATGTTGCGTACATTAAAACATTATTACCATTTATTTTTTTGACATTATTAAGCATCTCGCGTGCTCTACTCAAACATGTCCACAGATTCTTCACTACTACCACTTCACTTGGACTTGGTAGTGGCCTGACCTCAAGCATATAACCATCATGGCCCACTTGCCCATATTTTGCTTTGCAAATTGTCTTCGGAGATACTATTCTACGACTATTCTTATCTATCAAAAACAGTTCTGGGTCACAACCAAGCGTTATACCTTCTAGTGGTAACACTTCTTGCTTATGACAGCTTTTAACATCACTAAGATTTAAAACATCGAATACATTTCTCGTGACATAAGCAGTTGTATCATCTGCTTCAGCGTCACCCCTATAAGCCATTGATACCTTCAAGGCTATTAGATCATCATTACTTGACTTCAAGTTGATGAAATCAGAGAGTTTCATGTTACATATTCGCCTGAGTTCTAACGGTACTCTTATTGCTCTATCTTCAAGTGATCCTGTATATCTACTTTTTTCATCCATAAGATTAGATACTTTAATAGGGATCTTCATTAATTACCTCCTATGAATTGTATGGTTCTATATTCATACCAAGTTCTTCGTAAGCAGTGTATCTGCAATTTCTGTTAAATCTGCTGCCTTCAAATTGGTGTCGTAGTACACCCACATTATCATCAACATAATCATATACTATTGCATCTTTTTTGCCATCAGCCGAACGTTGTATTCTACCAACTAGCTGAACAGCTTTACCTTTTGCCCTAAAAGGGGTAGTTACAAACGCCCTGTTCAAAAAATCTACGTCAAATCCTTCACCTAAAAGAGCAAACGTTGTTACTAGCACTGTTATTTCGCTCTCATAAAACTTTTTTACCTGATCATCACAATATTTCTCACTATAACTTCCTGTAGCTATTCCTGTTTTATCCCAACCTTTAGATACAAGACTATATAACTCTTCGCAATGTGCTTTTCTATCACTAATTACTATACAGTAATTACCGAGTGTGGCTTCTCTTAGCACATCGCCAACTATAATGTTATTTCTATCACTGTCTTCTATGATATGTGACATAATTTTTTGTGTATTATTACTTTTTCTAAGCTTCTTTGGATATTTGATATTTAACGTTCTGTATTTTACACATGGTAGTATAATACCGCCATGCTTGCGAACTTCATCTATTTCTATGATAGATCTTATATCACCTAACGTCTGAAACATCAACTTCTCTAGCTTATCTCTTCTAAATGGTGTAGCTGTTAATCCATACAAAAAATATGGATTTAGTTCCTTTACCACATCTGTAAATGTTTTTGCTGGGCAATGATGTGCTTCATCAACTATTACCAGACCAAACTTGTTAAGTAGATCTTGAAGTTGTTCTGGCCTTCTTATTAAGGTTTGCACTAACGCTACTGTGAAAAGGTTCCCCACCTCCCACTTTCCTGCTCCTATAACCCCGATACCAGTCTTTTCCAAATCAGGTAAGAACTCGGTCGCTCTATCAATAGCCTGCTTAGCTAATCTGTTCGTGTGTGTCAACCATAATGTAGGTTGTCCAAATATTGGTATTAGTGTTAATCCTATAAGTGTTTTTCCACTACCAGCAGGAGCAACTAATAAACCATCCTCTTCTTGCATTAAGTCCACAACTGGCTGTCTTTGATAATAACGATATGTTATCTCAGCACTATTTATATCTGTTCTAGGAAACTTTTTTCTGTTGTCTACTGTTGTATATTTAAGACCATCTATTATATTAAACAAATGTTTCCTATAGCCCCTAGGTATTTCTATACCACCGGTTATGTAGTTAAAATCGTATATGTATTTTGGTATACCGTGCGTACTACGATCTTTATCTACAGCTTCTTCATATTCCGGATTTACAATTGTCAGTCGATCCACCAACTTGTTTGTTATTGATAATGAAGCTTCCTTAACTTTTATGGTATTAGAAATTTCAATTTTCATTTAATACATCCTCGACACTCTTTCTAAATGTTTCATCATTGCTAATAAAAAAAGTAGGGTACGCTTTTACAACTCTCTGTTTACTTTGTGTTATTGGTTTTACTTTACAAGTAGAATTTATTGCCAGTATTTGATCTCTAAAATAATTAAAACACTGTAATGACATATGACAGGATATCCCCTCGCTATTATTGCAAGGTTCACTACAACAGAATAAATCTGCAAAATGGAACCGATTAATATAATTCCTGCCTAATCCGCTAGTTTTTATGAGCGGCCTTAATTTTAACAATTTTGGATATGTATTTTCTATAAAAGCACGTGGCCATTCCTTATAAACACTATCATAGCAGAAATAGGGGTCGTATACCTTACATATTCTACATTGTTTGCATACGACACCTATGAACTGCTTTTTAGTATATTTGTTAGAATTTTTCTTCTGTCTCTTTCTGCTCTTCTTTTTTTTTGACATTTTTATTTACCAAACGCTTCCTTAGCAGTTGTACCATCGGCTAATCTCCAGAACTCCCAACCATTCACTCTACTACCTCTTATTGTACCTGCAGCCGCAGAAAGCGATTTGAATGGCCTGTTTCCTATATAATATGCATCTTCTGTCACAGTTAGAACAAACACCTGCCCTTTAGAAGACGACAACAGATTCATGCCGATTGGAATTCCGTCACTGTTTAGGTTGGCTTGATCGTCATTATGTAAATTCGTAACTTCTTCTACTGTCTCACGGATGTTGTTTATGTTTAAGATTTGACTTAACATATCAACTTTGTGTTCTAGAAGTAACACCCTATCTTCTAATGACTCTGGTTCTGCTGCTAGTCCTGTACCAAAATCAGATATAGCAGCCCTTCCTAGTGAAACTTCTCGTCTACTAGTAGTCATAATATCTCCTTAATTTGGTAACTCAGGATTTTTATTGTCGTTAAAGTCTGGTCTGCCTTTGGAACCTAACTTCATCTTTGTTATTACCAACCCATGCTTGGTTTGGCCATTTGCATCCCATGCTTTATAATACGCCCTGATAAAAAGCTGTCTCTTGTCCTTAACCCATTTCTCAATGGTTTCGGCTTTTTTTGAATCCATAGCTATCAATGGAACTATAATTGGCGTATCAGCCCACTGGCCATTGCTTCCTAACTCCCCGACTATTGTCTTAAGATTTAAAAAAGCACACTTACCGCCGGTATGAGTATCTACAATTTTTGGATCACCAGTTACAATACCTTGAAACATGCACTCATTTAGCGTAATACCTAACCACTCACGTTTTTGTTCATTTTCCATTTTAATTCTCCTTGAATTTTGTGTATTTAGTAGTAGTTCCATTTCTTTTTTATTTAGAAAGGCCTATTTGTTTTGTTTTCAGTATATCTAAGCTGATAGGAATACAATGGCCTTTTTTACCAAGACCATCACAACTTATTCCACCAACATCTTCATCCATCTCCACCATAACATACTTTCCTATATCTGCAAGGAGCTCACACTCCATACCTTTTAGATTCCTTCCTTTAAAGTTGTAATCTACAGCAATGATATGTTTATTAGAACCAACTACAAAACATTCGAATAATCTATCTGGTGTTAACTCGAAAGTACATATACCTTCCGGTGTTGGTGCAGTAATGTATATTATAGCAAGAGCATTATTTCCGCATATTTTTTCTACATAACACTTAGTTCCACACTCTATATTAAATAGTATTTGCGCTCTAACTTTTGCTGTTATACCCATACCAGCCTTTAGAATAAATCGTTTATTTTTATACAAGTACTTCATTGTTTCCTCCCCTTTTGGTAATTAGAAAGAACCATTCTACTTTCTTCCAAACACATATTCGACAATTTAGGTGGTTGATGGTTACTAGTGTCAGTCAGCAATCTTCTAGCATAATCGCACATGGTTTCACAACATTCCCTAAAATCACTATTCTTCATTACAGCTATTGCTTTGCTGTCTAAAAACATCTCCAACTCTGTTTTATTATTTTTAGTTTTACCAGCTAGAACCCATTTTAACATTTTACTGGGCCAATCAACTACTTCAGCATTAAGATGGTCTATAAGACAACACCCTGAAACTAAAGATCTGCTGGCGAAATAGATCTTGTTTTGTTGTTTTACTATGCGATTTATTATTTTACTGCGGCCATTTCTTATTGCCCAATCATGATAACTCTTTAGGTTTACAATTCCTAATTCTGTTGCTTTTTGCCGTATAACATTACAGATTAACTCAGATGTACCTTTAGCAAACCCGTTAGATGTTAGCTGTTTGACGTCTCCTGTACATATAGCATCTATTACAACCTCATGAAGTGATTTAATACCATGTTTTTGTTTGAATACTGAGTTACCTACTCTATCTAGAAAGACTTCTACTGCCACATTAGTTTTCTGGTTGTCTTTGATATCTGAATTTTCTAGTATTCTCATAACATTATAGGCCAATGCTATTACGGGACCGGTGTGACTCTTTACGCCAGTAGCACGTTCTACTAGTGTAGCATGACTGTCCGATGTTAATTCCTTGAAAGCCGACAAATCGTAATCTGATAGCACCAGGAAGTTATGGTGTGGATTACCTGCTTTTTTGTTTAATTCTTTTATTACATCATAACAAGATTTGTTTGGATTCTTCCATTCTTTTTCCAACGCTTTCACGGCTTCAGGTGTGTGGAATGAAGCCAAGAATAACACATCACCGTCGAAATCTAATGACAATGACCCTAGCGAATTTCCGCTTACTCTAATGGTGAACTTACATAATGGGTCATCTGTAACTATTACTTTCTGTGGTCGTATAGACATAAAACCAAGACATGGAAATCTTTCCGCAAGTACTATGTCGCCTGTATTTACTCTAAGCCTATCTGCCATGTCTCTGTGTATTTCTATTGTGTTCTTAGGTAAATTGTTACTTAAGGTTGCTACTGCTTTAGAAGAATTAGGATATCTAACAGCCATTCCATATGTACTTATTTCACCTTGTTTTTTACCCATTCTAAGTGCTATTTTGGAAAAATATGTATTTAATGCTAAGTAGAACATGCGAATACTATTTAAATCTTCCTGATTAGTGACAACATTATGACTAGCTTTAATTATATGATTGACTAATACACCAATATCACTAAATCCAAATCTTCCAGATCCATGTTTCCAACACTTCCTCAGATTGGAACTAGGAATATATACTGAAGATACATTATATATGTTCTTTACATTTTCGTCAAGATATGCCTGAGGTATGCCTTCTGTTATTTCTCGGCCACTACTATCCGTTGTAACCTGGTATGGCAATGGAAGCCTTAAACAAAAACCATTAGGATAAAAGAACTCATCTACTACTGTACCACTGATTAAATCTTCAGCAAACATGGTTCCAGTATCTTGTATGAGTGGTTTAATTTCCCCGATACTTAAAACAGGCACATCGTTTGGTATTTCTGCCATCTTTGACTTTAATATGCTTATTTGTTCATGTAAATCTTCACTACCTTGAACATAGCTAAGAACTTCGTCAAGTACCGGATTGTCCTTACCAAACCTGGTAATTAGTGCTCTAAATTCCACGGAACTGAACTTCAGCCCAGCTGTTCTTATATCCCTACCGTTCTTTCTAGTGGTATCGTGGAAGTCCCACAATTGATCCTCGGCATCCTTTGTTACTCCCCAGAAAACATCACCACATACGGCGCGTCCTTTACCTGCGTATGTATCTATTTCCATGGCGCCATCTTCAGGCAGCCCGGCCTCAACCAAAGCAGTTTCAAGATTAACTTGATCTACTTCTATGTCATCAGGAATCACTTTAATGTCTTCCCGCGGCATGATCTCATTTATCAAAGCCTCAAGTATCTGTCCAAAATTCTTTCTCTTTTTCACGGATTTGGCAGACACCAGAATGTCTATTTTTCTAAGCTTTCCAGTTCTAGGATCAACAGCACTCCCTAGGTCTTTAAGACGTATAACCCCTTTATTCCCGTGCATATTGGTTATTTTTGTTCCATCCTTCAGATGTCTGTTGTAACTAACCACAACTCTAAAAGCCTTAATTGGCATATTACCTACATTAACAGTAGTTTCCTTTACGCTTTTTACATAAGCACTATCTGCTACTGTATCGAACAATACCTTAGTACCGTCCTCTGTTTCTGATAAAGTATCATTGTATTTTAGCGTGTCCCCGATAGAAATACAACATTTACCATAGCATGTAAATCTACGATGGTAATTTATGAATTTACTAGAATGAGACTTATCAACCATGATCTGATCTTCAAATACATCTGGTATATCAACGAAAGCAGTGAACAGATTCCAACCTTTTCTGGTCATGTTGTTGTTTATTCCATCCTGCATTGATTTTGACCTAACTTTAGGTAATTCATCACCTTTCATTCCTAGAGTTGAGTACAAATTCCTCTGCGGATTATGATGCTTAAATGCAAATGGTGTGAATTTCTTTAAGTCACACTTGAGAATATAATTGTCATTTGATAAACTTCCATCTGACAAACCAATAGACGTCCAGCCCCTGTTAAAATATGTCTTGTTCTTTTCTATGTGATACATAAGCCTTTCATTTGGATCCTGGATTAGATCAAAAGACTGGTCTACAAACATCAATCTACGATTCATAACCCAACTGTTCATATCTGTTTCATGAAGAGGCATTCTATTTACTACTTCGTTTATAGCCTTTTGTAAATTGTATATGGATATGGAAGCATTACCAGATATAAATCCATATATCACCCTCTGTAGATGGGGCCCTTTCTTTACTAGTGCTTTTGATATTATTCCAGATGGATCGTCGCATATTACTTTGTATATAGCGCCGATGTAATCAAGTTCGCAATCTTCATTTACTAAAAAGTGTTTACACAACGCTCTTTCTACATTATTACTAGAAATAAGTTCTACACCGTTTCTATTGAATGGTATTGGAAACGTTATATTATGTGTTTCATTAGAATTATTAAAAGTTAGCCAAACTTCGTTTTCCTTCTGAACCAATTCTAAATTAATGCCAAAATCTATCCCCCTCTTTCTACCCTCACATACAGTTCTTGTATGAAATTGGCTTGAGATAGAACCACATAGAAGAGCTAGTTTATCATGCATTTTTTACCTCCAACGGTATAATTATGTTTCTAGATTTTTACTTTCTCCTTCCATTTCATTTAATAAGCGAGCATGAGATATAAACCCGTTTTTAATACTTAAAAAATGGCGGGCCATTGCTACCAATCTATTGCTAGTATACTTAGAGCGTATGATGTCTTCTATCGTTTTGTTGACAAGTTGTGTATAACAGTTAGTAACAATATTTCTAAAAAGATTATTTGGAGAATCTTTAATAGCAGCCACTCTCAGCGCTCTTTGATCTGTAAATGAAGTTGCCATTGTTTTACGTATATTACTAATAAAGCTCTTAATTGTTTTATCATCTTTCATCATATTTTTAACTGTTTCATTTCTGAATGAAACGCTAGCTCTCATACTAATTATGTCGTTTACAAAGTCTGCAGGCAAGTTTATACTAGGCCTATAATTATCTATTACTAGTTGTAAAAAACGCTTGTTTCTGGCGCTCAGGAAACACAACAACCATGCCATCAACGTATTGTAGTCATCATACATATTATTAGAGGGCCAGCTAATAGGAGCCATTACACTTGTGTGTACTATTTTAGATGTTGCACCAATTTCTTTCATATATATAGATAAGCTCTTTCGTGTACTTATATTGTTGTTCAAATAATGTTCAGCAACTTCAAGACACTTAATTATGATAGAAGGAATGTCAGCATTACTGTAGTTGACAAAAGCAATAGATGGGAATATATTTAGCATGTATTGTGTTTCTAGTC
>Ga0164310_10000243_pt1 | contig 28006 bp, 17 predicted proteins | sample GuaBasSedimGuay1_FD_121795 | JGI IMG/M metagenome (GOLD analysis project Ga0164310, IMG submission 121795) | Subseafloor sediment microbial communities from Guaymas Basin, Gulf of California, Mexico - Guay1, Core 4569-9, 0-3 cm | ecosystem: Environmental > Aquatic > Marine > Hydrothermal vents... | reverse complement strand
GCGAAGAGAGTTGCGTTCCCAGGTTCTGGATCATCAATCCGCCCGTGTAGCGGCCACGGTTGGTGCTGTACTTTACGCCGATATCGAGCGCCAACCCGGTGGCTGAGTAATCCTGAATTTTCTCATAAATGAGCTTACCGGTAGCGCCAATCAGGAGCTCGTGTGTGTACTGCATGGCAAAGGTTGTCGCAAACAAGATGTCGCTGCCGCCAAAGGTGCCGTTGATATTGCCCTGCCGATCTGTATGCGTGAACTCACCGTAGTTCAGGTAACTGACGTGAAAAGCCAGCGTCTGGCGATCGTTCAGGGAACGGATAAACCCCACGACTCCTGATTGCAGATCGACGAAATAGTTATGGTATCCGGCAATGAAACGTCTGCCTTCGAGGGCCGCAATTCCCGCCGGGTTGTAGTAAAGCGATGACTCGTCATCGGCCAATCCGGTGAATGCCCCGCCCATCGCAACCGCTCGGGCGCCGACATTGATCTTGAGGAACGAGAACCCGCTCGTGCCGGCACTGGCATTTACGTTTCTGGCAAGAGTTGCGCTTGCCATGATTGTAACAATCACCGCGATAACTAATATGATCTGTGTGAATCTACGAATGCTCATGTACTGTCTCTCAAGCAAGTTTTTCAATCCATGTTGAACCGTCATATGCGAACTCCGAAGGTGTGCCTACCACGATTTGGTGGTCTTGTTGATAATTGCTTCGACAAGGCGACCGACCGCATGGTTCTGGCCGTCTTCTTCAATCTCATCGAGAGCATCGTAGGTTCCCTCGTGTCGCATGTTCTCTTTCCAGATATCGGTATTATCTTCAGGGTTTCTGAATGCGATTTCAAAATCCATAATGACTTTATAGGTTTCAACCTGGTCGTTCTCATCGAACCTTTCGGCCACGCGCTCATATTTCGTTAGCACGCCTACCAGCACAGCTTCCGCGCTCGCCAGCGGAACAACTGTGATTGTGCCGTCAATGATAAACGCATCCACAATCACGTCTGTAAGGCGGTCAGAAAGTCCATACTCAGTGGTCTTGTTCTCAAACGGTTCGACAGCGATAGTACCAACGCTTGACTCACCTCGTGGGTTGAACGTATACACACCGCAACCGGCAACGCTCAGCGCGCAAAGGAGAATAAGATGAATGATACTTGATCGGACTCTCATATTCTTTGCCATGCCTTAAACACCGACATTCGGGCCGCGTTCCGCAGAATCATCGCTGGACGACCAGTTTTCCTCGCTTGATAACCTTCGTCACCAGATTGACACCGTAGTGATAAGGCAGTTCCCGGTAGTCTTGCATATCCCAAATCACGATATCTGCAAGTTTCCCGGCAACAAGCTGCCCGATGTCATCGTTCTTATCAATTGCCCTGGCAGCATTTACGGTCACGGCCGAAATAGCCTCGGCTACAGTCATTTTCATCTGGACAACCGCCAGGGAGATTATGATCGACAGGGATTCGGTGAAACTCGATCCGGGGTTGCAATCCGTTGACAAAGCCACGATTACACCATTTTCGATCATTTTCCGCACCGGAGCGTACTGCTTTCCACCCAGTGAGAAAGTCGTCCCTGGCAGAAGCACCGCTGCCGTACCGGCATTAGCCAGCGCCTTGATACCGCCCTCTGAGATGTGTACCAGATGATCGGCAGAGATTGCCCCCAGTTCTGCCGCCAGCTCTGATCCGCCTGTTGATGCCAACTCGTCGGCGTGGAACTTGAGCTTCAACCCGGCATCGGCTGCCGCCTGTTGAATACGGCGGGATTCCTTCAAATCGAATACTTCTTCTTCGCAGAAGATATCCGAGAAAACCGCCAGGTTGTCTTTGACTACGGCCGGGATCATCTCCTCTATAACCAGTTCGACATACTCCTGCCGCTTGTCTCGATACTCGTCGGGGACTTCGTGCGCTCCAAGGAACGTCGGAATCATATCGACAGGATGTACGCTGTTGACATCACGGATAACCTCAAGGCACTTGATCTCAGACTCGGTGGAAAGACCGTAGCCGGACTTGGCCTCAATGGTCGTAGTTCCATGGGCCAGCATTGTGTCGAGGCGTTTTTTGGTGTTGGTCATCAGGAGATCAACTGGAGAAGTTCTGAGGTCGCGCACCGATGAGCGTATGCCACCACCTGAGCGGGCAATCTCCATATAGCTCTTGCCCATGGCTCGCATCTCGAACTCGCGTTCCCGTGTTTTGGCGAAAACCGGATGTGTATGCGGATCAATAAACCCCGGCGTCACGACGGCCCCGGCGGCGTCAATGACAGTGCAACCTTCGGCGAGTTCGGCGTGACCCTCAACCTCGTCGGACTTGCCGACTGCCAGGATCTCTTCTCCGGCGGCAGCCACACCGCCATTTTTGATCAACCCCAGGTTGTTCATGTCAAAACCAAGACGGGGGACAGGGCCATCCATGGTGATGAGCTGGCCGATATTCTTGATCAGTACTGTGGCTTTTTTCTCAGGCGGCATGGGTGGAATATACGCGGCGATTGGTTGCGGTCAAACAGAATCTCTCATGAGTGAACTGTAGAAATCCGAGCGCTGTAAGTGAAAGTCCAGGAGTAATGGGCTTGTTGATAAACCTCATAGCAGCGTTGTTACTGTGCGCGGCACATGTCCACATGTGCCGCTACATCCGGCAGATGTGGACATCTGCCGGGCACAAATAGAGTCAGGTCTTACAAATCTGCTGTCGCAGATTCGAAGGGCCTGACTCAACTTAGGGAAAGGACCTTTTCAACAAGCCGAGTAATGCAGGATTACTTCTTCATCATCGGGATCTTGATTTTGTGTTTACGGGCGAACTTGGCGGCGTCTTTGTACCCGGCATCGACATGTCGCATAATGCCCGTGCCCGGATCACAGGTCAGCACCCGGTTTAAGCGAGTTGCCATTTCCTTGGTGCCGTCAGCAACGATCACCAGCCCGGCGTGAATGGCAAGTCCAATGCCAACACCACCCCCGTGATGGATAGATACCCAGCTTGCTCCGGAAACGGCGTTGAGCATCCCATTCAACAATGGCCAGTCAGCGATAGCATCAGAGCCGTCAAGCATGTCCTCTGTCTCCCGGTACGGTGATGCTACCGAGCCGCAGTCAAGGTGATCGCGCCCGATAACTATTGGCGCTGAGATTTTGCCCTTCTTGATGTACGTGTTCATGATATCTGCAAACTCAGCCCGTTCACCGTAACCAAGCCAGCAGACTCTCGAAGGTAGCCCCTGGAACGGCACTTGTTTCTGTGCCTTGCCGATCCAGCGCACCAGTGAACGATTGTGCTTGAAACGTTTCAGCACGATCTCGTCAGTGACGGCAATGTCTTTCGGATCGCCTGAGAGTGCCACCCACCGGAATGGCCCCCGTCCTTCGCAGAATAACGGCCGTACGTACGCCGGTACAAATCCGGGATAGGCGAAGGCGTTCTTGAAACCTCCGACTTCGGCCTGGCCGCGAAGATTATTGCCGTAGTCGAACACAACCGAGCCGGCCTTCTGGAACCTGATCATAGCCTCGCAGTGCTTGACCATCGACTTGTATGAGCGCTTTATGTAATCTTTGGGGTTTTTCTTTCGAAGGCGCGCTGCTTCGTTGACAGTGTAGCCTTCGGGAATGTATCCGTTGAGTTCATCGTGGGCCGATGTCTGGTCGGTGACAACATCGGGAATGATACCTCGCCTGTAGATCTCGGAGAAAATCTCTGCGGCGTTGCCTACCAGTCCGATAGAAATCGGTTCACCCGACTTGGTGTGTTGCTTGATCAATTCCAGTGCCTTGTCGAGCGTCTTGACCTTGATGTCGCAGTAGCCAACCTTGACACGGCGGTTGATGCGTTTCTCGTCGACTTCGACACACAGTATCGATGCCCCCGCCATCGTCCCGGCCAACGGCTGAGCGCCACCCATACCGCCCATACCGCCGGTGAGTATCCATTTGCCAGTCATATCGCCTTTGAAATGCTTGTCGCCAAGAGCCGCGAAAGTCTCGTATGTTCCCTGGATAATCCCCTGAGTGCCGATGTAAATCCAGCTTCCGGCGGTCATCTGGCCGAACATAATAAGGCCCAACTGTTCGTATTCGCGGAACTTCTCCCAGGTCGCCCATTTCGGCACGATGTGTGAGTTGGCGATCAACACGCGCGGTGCGTGATCGTGGGTGCGGAAAATCCCCACAGGTTTACCGGACTGTATCAGCAGGGTTTCGTCATTTCCGAGTGATTTGAGGGACTTGACAATAGCGTCGTAAGCTTTCCAGTTACGGGCGGCTTTGCCGGACCCACCGTAGATGATCAACTCTTTCGGGTTCTCGGCGACTTCGGCATCGAGGTTATTGTTCAACATTCTCAGGGCGGCTTCTTGGTGCCATCCCTTGCAGCTTATTCGGCTGCCGCGCGCGGCTTTGATGGATCTCGCGGGCATCGGGTTCTCCTTATCACAACATCTTAACTACAGCGAATATACGGTTGGAATATGTAATAGTCAATCGAGAGAAATCGAGTCACAATGCGCAGCAAGACTGTGGTTTTAATCGGCAGAGGTGGACATCTGCCGGGCACGAGTCAGCAGGTCGGGCCTGTGGTTAGGACAACAGGTGTCCCGCGGCACGTGTAATCACACGACACCCGCGACATCACACACAACAAGTATATTCTTGCAAAATCCTGTTGTCTGTCGTATTTTATAAAAGAGGGTACTCACTTCAACTGACACCACGCTACCCATTTGGCAACACACTGCCCTTGTTCAATTAATACCTGTTGCCGAGATGTGATTTTGTGAAGGACGAAACCCACATTGGCGAGATGACATTAACAGGAATGGAGGAGTACGATGAGTGATGACAAAATGCTGAAAGGCCATGACGTGTTTAGGTCACTGAGTGTTGATCAGGCCAAGGAACTCAGCCGGTTTTCGTCGGTGAAGCAATTTATGGCCAACGAGACTATATTCGAATACAACGACGCGGCCGGTCACGTGTATATGCTGATGGAAGGTTTAGTTAATCTTCGGCTTCCGGCCACGGAACAGGATTTCAGTCTTGTTATCTCCAGGATTGAGAAAGGCGAGTTGTTTGGCCTGTCGCCGTTGCTTGATTCGGAGCGATATACCGCCACGGCGCAATGCGTCGAGTCAACCGAGGTTCTCTCGATTGAAGCCAAGCCGTTCCGGGAACTGCTCAGGAATAACTGCATGGTTGACTTCAATATGATGAACCAAGTGGCGGACATCTATTTTAACCGGTATATCGATGTCCTGAAAAACCTTCAGGGTGTGGTCGGCCAGATCTCGTTGATACGGTAGAAGGTACGCTCGCGCCGCATGCTTCGAGCTGACCGTGGGCGGTGTATGTTCACATGCGCCGCCCCTGCGAAAGTCTTGTAGCCCACCTAACAGGTGGGTTCATAGCTGCATCACAAATCCCCACCCGTTGGGTGGGCTACAAAGAAATTGTGGCACGGGGCATTCTGGATTGACACACAGTCCGTCACATCGTAGCTTGTTCCCAATCAAGGAGGTGTATGACGCTTCAATCAAGCGATACAGAGGTCAGCACAAGGGAAAGGTAGGGGAAACTGTGGAAAGTAACTCGTGTTCACAGGCCGCAGCAGCTTGGGGTCCATATCTTGTTGCCGTTGCAGTCCCGATGATGGCTTTCGTTTACCAGTTGGTTGTCGAAAGGATGAAGGGCCGGAAAGAGTGGGGACGACTTGTAGCTGAAAGATCCCTAAATGCATGTTTGACACTCTTGGGAGAAACGAAGGATTTGGCTGATCAATATGTTGATTGGATGCAGTCTGGTTCAAGCGCTCCACAAGAATTGATAGATGCTTCAAGGAAGCTCAAAGAGGATGCGGACTACTTAAAGCCATTGTTACCTGCGGATTTTCGAGTCGAGCTGCATGCAGCGGCTTATCATATTTGGGGGCTGATCAAGGATCCTGGGAGTGGTGAGTTTGAGTTTGAGATTGAGGTGTTAGCCGGTGCTCTATGTGAACTTCAGAGCGCGCGTGGTAAACTGGAGAAGTACTTGGATCGTACTAATCCAATGACAAGAGGTGTACAATAGACTTGGCGGTCCGTCCATCAACCTACCCCCACTTGACAAGCCGCTCCCAATACAGTAGCTTCGGCTCGCTATGAACCGATCTGTCGGGCTCTCAACAATCACCGGGAATGACCGATAACTATATAATTGGCAGGAAGTTAAGGAAGAACACGTGCCCGCATATTCTGAATTGAAAAGAACTCATACCTGTGGCCAGCTTCGAGCAGTCGACGATAGCACCAAAGTCCGCCTAAATGGCTGGGTCAAAGGCGAAAGACATCTGGGAGGGCTGCTATTCCTGGATATCCGCGACCGGTACGGCTTTACGCAGGTAGTGATCAATCCGCAGGAATTCGATCCCGAAATGCTTGCCGAAGCCGAGCGGGTCCGCGCTGAATGTGTGGTGGCCGTGGTCGGGACTGTCCAGAAACGTCCGGATGGTACGGTTAATCCCAAAATGGAAACCGGTGAAATCGAAGTCAACGCAGAGGCTTTTTACGTTCTGGCGGAATCCAAGACGCCGCCATTTGAGATCGAAGACGAAACCACCGCCAAGGATGTCCTGCGGCTGGAATACCGATATTTGGACCTTCGTAGAAAGCCGCTTCAGGAAGCGCTGAAGCTGCGGCATGAAGCCACCATGGCGATCCGCAACTTTATGAGCGACCAAGGGTTCCTTGATATCGAAACCCCGCTGCTCATGCGGTCGACTCCCGAAGGCGCCCGCGACTACGTGGTGCCCAGCCGTGTCTATCCCGGCAAGTTCTATGCACTGCCGCAGTCGCCACAGTTACTCAAGCAGATTCTGATGATCTCCGGGTTCGACAAGTATTTTCAAATTGCGCGGTGTCTTCGCGATGAAGACCTTCGCTCCGATCGTCAGCCGGAGCACACCCAGCTTGATATGGAGATGTCGTTTGTCACGCCGGAAGATGTCTGGGCGGTGATCGAAGGCCTCATGGTGAGCATGTTCCGCGACGTGCTCGGTGTTAAGGTAGAAGCGCCATTTGAGCGTTACGACTACGAAGAAGTCATGATGCGGTGGGGGATAGACAAGCCGGATCTGCGGTTTGGTATGGAGATATGCGACCTGACAGATGTTGTGCGCGGCTGTGATTTCAAAGTGTTTGCCGATAACGTAGCTTCCGGTGGCGTGGTCAAAGGAATTGTACTCAAGGGTGGCGGATCGTACTCCCGCAAGCAGATCGACGGGTTGACGGAAGTCGCCAAAAAACACGGTGGGCGCGGCCTGGCGTATGTACTTCGCGCCGAATCCGGCGACAAGTCACCGATTCTGAAGTTCATCGGCGAGAGTGTCAAAGACAAACTGGTGGAGACGGCGGGAGTTGAGCCCGGCGACGCCCTGTTCATCATCTCCGACAAGCCGCTGAAGACCGAAGAGATTCTCGGGCAACTCCGGCTGCACCTTGGTCGGGCGCATGATCTGATAAATAAAGATGAGTACAAGTTCCTCTGGGTAACGCGCTTCCCACTGTTTGACTTCAACGAGGAGCAGGGCCGTTTCGAGGCTATGCACAATATAGTGTCACACCCTATCGAAGAGGATATGCAACTTATCGATGAGGGTTTCGATTCCAAGCTTACCGGCGACGACCTGAGCCATCCCTGGCGCCGAGTCAGAGCAGCGCAGTATGATCTTGTGATAAACGGTCTGGAGGTTGCTTCCGGCGGTCAGCGAATCAATCAGCGCGAGTTGCAAGAGAAAGTCCTGTCAATACTCGGTATTGACAAGGATCGCGCCGATCGGATGTTCGGGTTCCTTTTGCGGGCGCTTGAATACGGTGCACCGCCCCACGCCGGTATTGCTATCGGCCTGGACCGGGTGGTGTCGTTAATGCTTGGTCGTGACAGTATCCGTGACGTCATTGCGTTTCCCAAAACAACCAATGCGACTTCATTGATGGATAACGCCCCGTCATCTATTGACCCGGAGCAGCTCGAAGAACTGGGTCTTGCACTCAAGAAGAAGGATTGATTCAAGAATAGTTTTGAGTCCCAATTCTGAAGATAGAAAGTCGCAGTCGTTCGACGTCTCAGACATCGACCAACGATTGCTGTTTGGCCAGAACGACGTCTTTCTGCGTATCATTGAGACGCGTTTTCCTGTTAATATCGTTGCCCGCGGCGATAATGTTACGATCGAGGGGCCTCACGCCGAAGTCGATCAGGTGGATCGCCTGTTGCATGATCTGGCCACCAGGGTGGGGCAGGGCGCTATCGTCTCGGAGCAGTATCTCAACTATGCAATGACTATGGTCAGCGAGAGTGGACACGGACCTGCCGATCAGATATCGACTGAAGCGTTGCTGACCAACTCCCTGAAGAAAACTATCAAGCCGAAAACTGTGGGGCAGACGAAATATGTCGAAGCCGTAGACAAAAATGATATTGTTTTCTCGATCGGTCCCGCCGGAACCGGGAAGACCTACCTGGCTTGTGCGATGGCTGTAGCGGAGTTGAAAGCAAAGAAAGTCAACCGCATCGTGTTTACACGACCGGCGGTCGAAGCGGGGGAGTCGCTGGGGTTCCTCCCCGGCGACATACGCGCCAAAGTCGACCCGTATCTTCGTCCCGTATATGACGCGCTTTACGATATGCTTCAGCCGGACAAGATTCGTAGCCTGCTGGAGATGGGCGTAATCGAAATCGCCCCGCTGGCTTTTATGAGAGGCCGTACACTCAATGAAGCGTTTGTGGTTCTGGATGAAGCTCAGAATACCACAAGTGCACAGATGAAAATGTTTCTCACGCGTATCGGCGAAAAGTCAAAGGCCGTGATTACCGGTGATATTACACAGATCGATCTGGATGACAGGCGCGGTTCAGGACTTGTCAAAGTTCAGGGTGTTCTCAAGAACATTTCCGGCATCAAGTTCGTTTACTTAACAGAGAGGGATGTCATTCGTCACCAATTAGTGCAGAAGATCATCAGGGCTTATGAGCGACATGAATCGAAACGGAAAAAGTCCTGAGGCGTTAGGAAGAACCACCGTATGGTAGCGTTGTTGCTCAGTTTGAAGCGAAAGCTCAAGAGGCTTCTGAAGATTCAGGCCGAGAGTCGTCAGGTTTACGAACCCACGGCTCGATCGAAGTCACTGAAGATACTGATGCTAATCCTGGCTTCGCTTGCGGTGGGAATACTCTATCCCGGCGAAGTGCTCTACGATCCCCTGGACATGCCGCGCCAGGGAGAGTTTGCTCCCTATGATATTGTTGCGCCGGTCCAGATTACCGTTCTTAAGAGTGACCGGGAAATGCAGACAGAACAAGAACAAGTGCGCCAATTCACTTCGTTTGTTCTGGATGTAGACACTACTGTACCACTCGCAATCATCAATCGTCTGGGTTTGTTCGCTGCGATGGTTACAGATTTCAAGTCTCGTGACAGCCTGACACGATCTGTCGAATTGTCGCAGTTCACAGATTCCATTCTCCGAGTGTTCCCTGACATGGGGCAGAATGCCCTTAATGCTGCTCTTGCCGACGACTTTGAGATCGAACCGCTACGCGAGAGACTTGAGAGTATTTGTCTGGATGAAATATATCGCGTGGGCGTTCTTTCCGACCTTCGTGAACTGCCGGAATCCCGGAACCGGTCAATCCTGGTTCGAAGGGGTGATAAAGAGTACATCGTGGAGCGTGGCCGGCTTGTTGATGTGGTGCTGTCCTACGCCAGACTTCTCACGACACTGAACAGACAGGCAGTCACCGACAGCATCAGTGTGGATTCGTATTACTCTATTGGACGCAGCTTTATCAAACCCAATCTCACTGTCAATATGGTTGAGTATGAAAGAAGAGTGAGCGAGGGTCTGGTGGATCTGTCAAATGTCAAGGAAATCGTCGCCGCCGGTAATGTCATTGTCTCTGCCAGACAGAAGGTCACTGAGCGCCAGGCTGAGGTTCTGCAGGAACTGGCCCAGGTCCTTCGGAGCCAGGCCGCTGTCCGGGGTTGGTTCGTATCACTGTGGCCTCCTCTTGCCCGCGTACTTCTGACACTGGCGATGTTTACGGCCTTGCTTCTATTTCTGTATTTCTTCAGACCTGATGTCTATCGATCTAATCAGAAGCTACTGGCTCTTTTCCTGATCTTCGGAATTCAGATGTTCCTATTGTATCTTGCAGAGTTCCTGGGCTTGAAGTCAATCTACATATATCCGATTGTAGTTCTTTCAATCATGACGACTGTTCTTTATGACGCAGAGGTCGGTATACTGAGTACAGTAATTCTCGCCCTGCTGTTGGGGATCATGCATCGGTTTAGTTTCTCGCTCGTTTTTCTCACGGTCGTAGTTGGCGTTGTAGGCTGTTTTACTTCTCAGCAACTCAGCAAGCGATCGCATTTCTATCGAGTGATGTTCTCAGCCGTTCTGGCGTATTTGCTGTACATACTGGTGATTGAGAATCTGAAACTGAGCACCAGTTCCGAAATCCTGACCGAAATGGTGCACGGTTTGTTTGCCGGTGTTTTTTCGGTTCTGTTGACCCTGGGTCTGCTGCCGATATTTGAGTCACTCTTTGGAATTACAACTGACATTACGCTTCTGGAGTTATCTGATCTCAACCATCCGCTGCTCAAACGCCTTTCCATTGAGGCTCCGGGCACTTATCACCATTCAATTTCTGTCGGTAATTTGTGCGAAGCTGCAGCCGAGGCGATTGGCGCCAACGCGCTACTGGCACGAGTAGGTGCCTACTATCACGATATCGGGAAGATTGAGATTCCCGAATACTTCGTGGAGAACCAGTTCAGTGTTAAATCAAAGCACGAATCCCTGACACCAGCAATGTCCTCCATGGTTCTCTCATCACATGTGAAGAAGGGGAGACAGCTTGGCGAAGAAGCCGATATTCCGGATGCTGTTCTGAATTTCATCGAAGAACACCACGGTACAATGGCTATTACATATTTCTATCATAAGGCAAAAGAGCAAGAGGGTGGGGAAGTTGATATCAACAAGTATCGCTATGCCGGCCCGAAACCACAGGTGCGTGAAACCGGTATAGCCATGCTGGCCGACGCGGTTGAGGCTGCCAGTAGAACGCTCGAGGATCCCAAACCAGCCCGGATCGACCGTTTGATTCAGAAAATCATCAACGATCGCTTTCAGTCAGGTGAACTCGACGAATGTCCGCTGACACTTCGTGATCTTGCGCGTATCAAAGAGGCTTTCTCTCAGGTTTTGATGGCAGCTTTTCATCACAGGGTAAAATACCCGGCCGGGTACAACGCATAGCGTGCCATGAAACTTTGCAGCCACAAAGAAGTGCCGGACCGTCTTCCTGCGACTCGTATAAGACGGCTCTTCAGCCTGATTGTCAGTGAAGAAGCTGATCCGTACTGGACAAGCGAGATTAATCTCGTGACCACTACAGATTGCAGAATGCGGGCCCTGAACAGGGATTACCGCGATATCGACCGAACCACTGATGTGCTGTCGTTCAATATCGATCCACCTTCCGAACCTGGAGGTGTGTTTGGCGAAGTGTATATCTCTGCCGCTACTGTCAGACGCCAGGCCAGGGAATATGAAACTTCGTTCAGCGATGAGTACTTGAGGCTATTCTGCCACGGCATGCTGCACCTGTTCGGATACGATCACTCGACCGGCAAAGAGGCAGACGCAATGGAGCGCCGACAGGAGCACTATCTTGCGAACCTCAAAGGCATTGATACTAAATGATAGTTGCTGCATACATAGCTGTGATCGCGCTGGCCTTTGCTTCCGGCTACCTGGTTTCGCTCTATGCCCTGGCTGTGTATATTGATCCCGATGACGTCCGAACATTGTTCCCTGGTCTGTCGAAACGGCGCGAGACCTTTCTTGAGCGACTGGCTGGTGACCCAAGAGCATTCGTGCAAGTAGCGACGATCTACAAATCTTTCGTTCTGATTCTCACCACGACCTGCTACTTGTTTGCTGTTGATCGTCTCACATCAAGTAGTGCGATGGATCCTCGCTACTTCTACTTGTTCGGGTTGGTAATCATGTGGATTCTGCACATACTGGTCATTGAGTATCTGCCTCGGAGCTCGTCCCGCCGAGCGATCAATCAGAGGATGATAAGATACCTGTGGCTGATCTCTATTTTCTACGTGGTGTTCTTGCCAATGGTTCGTCTGTACCGGTACGGGTTGCGGCAGGCCAAACAGGATGAGCATGTCACTGAAGAAGAGAAAGAGGAAATCGTTGAGCGTGCAATCGAGACACTTGCAGATCAAGCCGGGATTGGTGAGACGATTGTCGAAGAAGATGAAAAGGAAATGATCGGGCAAATCTTTCTGCTCGATCAGACACAGGTTCGAGAAGTGATGTCTCCGCGCATCGACATCGTTGGCATACAGGAATCGGCAAGCTTTGCCCAGATTCAGGAACTCGTGCGCAACGATGGCCATTCTCGTTATCCGGTGTATGGCGTATCAATCGATAAGATTGTCGGTGTTCTTTACGTCAAGGATGTCTTTAGCAACATGCCTGGTCAGGGAGAGGAATTCATCATCTCCAGTTACCTTCGAAAACCTTACTTTGTGCCTGAATCAAAGGTTATCGGTGAATTGCTTCGTGAATTCCGCGCCCGCAAGTTACACATCGCCATCGTTGCTGACGAGTACGGTGGGGTCGCAGGCCTGATCACGCTAGAAGACATCATTGAGGAAATAGTCGGTGAGATACAGGATGAACATGATAGCGAAGAGGCCGAGGTCAGTTTGTTGGCGGATGGTCACATTCTGGTCGATGCTTCCTTGCGAGTGGACAAACTTCAGGATCACCTCGGCACTGACTACGATCAAGACGATTATGACACTGTAGGCGGCTTGATTTATGATCTCGTCGGATCGGTTCCAAAGCAGGGCGAAATAGTCAAATGGAACTCGGTGGAATTCGAAATAGTTTCGATCGATGGCCAGCGCATCAAGTCAGTCAAGATTCTCAAGAAGTGAGCTATTGCAGCTCAGTCAATTCCCCTTAACTGGCCATATCTCAGTCAGTTAGCGCAAATCTGCTCTTAACTCCGATCAATTGAAGGTTCGGGCTGTATACATTTCTTTTTCATTCAATATCTATGTAAGAGGCGCAAATCCTGCGAAAGGTAATATATTGCTTGACAACAGGATAGTTATTTTGTAGACTGATAGTGGCAAGATATGCGCCGAGAGAATCTCGCGCATAACAACTCTATCAGCGAAGTTCCTGCTTTGTGCGAATGGTTGTATAGCTGAAGAAAAAATTAGCGGAGGTTGATGATATGAACGGTAGAACTCTAACAGTTGTTCTAATGAGCCTTGCCTTCATTGTTGCATGTTTCGTTTCCGGACCCGCACTTTCGGGGGAACATCCTTGGGATGAGGACGTTTTGGATCTTGACACGACTTGGTACAATTGGGATGACCCAGTCGATGATAAGCGTGACACGACCAAAACCGATACCTTGCCATTGGATGGTGGTGGCGATTGTTCCCCATCTGTTCAAACCCTGTGGTTTGAGTTTTTTCGGAGTATAGCGATCGGAAGTCTGATCGGATTCTAAGTTCATTGGCTGGCGCAGCACCTGGTGTACACAAGGGATTAGCTGCCTGGTAAGTCGCTCAGCCGAAAAAGGCAGAGTTAGGAAGAGCACACAACAATGGCCACATCCTCACAAAGGTTTGTTTTTGACAACCGCTTGCTTGCCATAGAAGAATTGCTCCGTCAACGACAGCATGATGCTTCTCGCCGAGAGTTGGAGCAGCTATCTGAAAGTGATTTCGGTGACGATGGTTATCAACTCGGTCTGTTCCTCTCATTGCGAGCCGATGATGCCTACTTTGAGGGAAATTATGCCAAGGCAATGGATATGGGCCAGAAGGGGGCCGCCATTCTGGCGGACTATCCTCTCAACCGGCGCTATGCACGCGTATTATTGGTTCTCTCAAAAGTGTATTCAGCTTTGGGCGATTTAAATAACGCAGAGAAGAAGGCTTACGATTCACTTGCTTCTTATCGGCGTGCCGGGGACAAGGTTGGGCAGATCGACTGTTTGAACCGGTTGGCTCGTATCTCGTTCCTTCGGTCAGATTATCGTCCTGCTTGTCAATTCCTTGACGAGGCAATCGATCTTGCGATTGGCAACCCAAGGAAGACCTCTCAACTTACGGGCAACGCCGGACGAATACGTGTTTTGCTGGGAGAGTGGCGCCAGGCAGAATCAGATCTCCGTTCAGCGCTGGCCTTTGGTGAACGTGAGGGTGACGAAGTCTCGGTGGCTATCAATCTACTGTCCTTAGCGTATTTACACCTGCGACGACGAGAGCATGTCTTCTCGGAACGCTGCCTTTCCAGAGCGTTGGAGATAATCGATCGACATGGACTGTGTCGTGAGCGCGTAATCTACCTCGAATACGCAGGAGAGCTGGCCTTGGAGAAGGGTGACAACTTCAAAGCGAAATCTCTTCTACGTGAGGCCTACGATCAGGGCAAGCGGCTGGCCCCGGAGTCATCTCTTGTCTCCCAGTCTGTAAGGCGGTTGGGCGATGTCGAGCTCGCTCTGGACAATGTCGATGCTGCGATGAAATATGGCCAGAAGGCCCTGGACTTGTCGGTGCAGATTGGTGAACGAACGGAAATAGCCCTTTCTCATCGGGTTATTGCAGAGGCGTTCGCATTGCGGCAGGAATTCGATGATGCTCTTGAGCATGGACGTAAGGCTATCGAGCTTGCCCGTCTTGCTGACGATCCGGTTGATCTGGCGCGGACGTTATTGGTAGTAGCGAATCTCATGGTGACTGCAGGCTCTGATGACATTAACAAGATTCGGAATATGTATGAGGAGTCCTCTCGCGTTTTCAGACGGCTGAAAATGGACTACTGGACGGCAGAGGCTGACTTCCAGATGGGTGTTTTTGCCTGCCGCCAGGGGGATCTCACAAAGGGCTTCAAAAGGTTAAGCAGATCAGAAAAGGCATTTGCCGCTCGGGCTGAAGTGGCCAAAGTTCGGCGCGTCAACAAATTCCTCTCTTCGCTCGCTGACCAGGCAGTTGCTCTGTCGATATCTGAGGACAATGAATACAGGCTTTTCGGGAAACTTGCAAAACAGGAAGACGTGGAGGATCTTAAGGCCTGTCAAATGGATGAGACTCTCAATGTTCTATTGCAGAGAACCGGAGCTGACAGGGCCATTATCGTCATTCCGGAATTCGACGATCACGCGATCACGGCTTCTTTCGATTTTTCAGCAAATCAGGCCAAGAAGTTTTGTGACGGTTTTGAGCGACTCCTCGGCGAGGAGATATTCACTATCAAGCCGACTTTGCTGCTGGATTGTCGCCGTGACCCATACATTAATGACCTATTCCCCGAAGTACCCGATGCAATCGCCAGTGTGATGGTGGTTCCTTTCATGATGAGTGACAGAACGGCCGGTTTTGTGTATCTCGACAAGATCTCAAAAGACAACACTCTCAACCCCTTCTCTCAGGACTCACTCAATTTCTCGGTGGGTTTTTCGGATATTGTTGCTTTTAAGTCCGCTGAATTGCAGCGGCTAAGACTTCTTGAGGATAACCGGCGTCTGAAAAGCCAGCTTGGGGAGCAGGCTGTATTTCCAAACATAATTTCCAAGAGTCCGGTGATGCTTGATCTTCTGACCCAGGTTCACCAGGTAATCAACTCAAACATCTCTATAGTCATAGAAGGTCCGACAGGCAGCGGGAAAGACCTGCTGGCCAGAGCGATCCACTACAACTCGCAGCGTCGAGACAAGCGATTCATTTCCGTCAACTGTGCCGCTCTACCCGAAACACTTCTGGAATCGGAACTTTTTGGTTATCACAAGGGTGCCTTCACCGGTGCGGACAGAGACAAACCAGGGCTTTTCGAAGAGGCTGATGGCGGTACTTTCTTTCTGGATGAAATCGCTGACATGCCGCTTGGGATTCAGGCAAAGATCCTGCGAGTTTTGGAAGAAAAGGAGATTGTTCGTCTTGGTGAGAGTGTACCTCGTCGCGTCGATGTACGCGTAGTTTCTGCTACGAATAAGGACCTTAAGGCGGAGATGGCTGAGCGAAGATTCCGGCAGGACCTCTACTATCGGCTTTCAGCTTTGTCGTTCAGACTACCTGCCTTGAGTGAGCGTCGTGAGGATATCCCACTGCTGGCCGCACATTTCCTTAATGGGAGTGATAAAGAGTTGAGTGTTGCGGTTGTCAAACACCTGGTTACGTATGATTGGCCTGGAAACGTGCGAGAATTGGAAAATGAAATCAAGAAACTGGCGCTGTTGGCAGGTGACAGCCAGGTGATTGAGCCGGAGATTCTTTCCTCAAAGTTCTTTGCCGTGGGTACCGATGATACAGCTTCGGTCCTTGGTCGTCCGATCATAGATGACGTGATTTTCAGTAATCAGTACGGTCTTTATGACCATTTGGCGGCTCATGAGAAGAAATTCATCGTCAGAGCGCTGAGGGAGCGCAATGGTGTCAAAAAGCACGCCGCGGCCTCGCTCAACATACCGGAGTCAACTCTGCGTCTGAAGATCAAGGAATACCGGATCGATCTAAATCAATTGGATTCAATCAACTAGAATCCAATCCCATTGTACTCGGTTCTTGCGCTCCGCATCGCGGAGCGCTTTCTTGTACCCATGCACAAAGATTTGTTCTTCTGTCATTTTGCAGGCGATCCCTTTTTCAACATGGCCTTCGACGAATGGATGCTCTCAAGCGTGTTTTCCAGCCCTGGCAGCACCCTTCTCAGGCTGTACACCTGGCGCGTTGGAGCTATCACGATAGGTTATCACCAGGGGCTGGAAAGGGCTGTTAATACTGCCAATTTGGGGGATACTCCGGTGATTCGTCGGGTAACAGGTGGTAGGGCAGTGTACCATGATCCCTCAGAGCTAACATACGCCATAGCTGTCAATCCTCTGGTGCCGGATAGCGACGACGCGCGAGCAAATTCTATTGCGGCAGCCCACAGACGCTTTGCGTTGGCGCTCAGTGTCTTCCTGAAGGAGCTCGATATCGATACGGTTGTTGCAGAGCGCTCAACTGTCAGTGGAAATAGGAGCAGGAGGCATCACAAAGAACCCTGTTTTTCATCGGTGGCAAGGTGTGAGTTGCTGCATCAAGGCAGAAAAATCGTCGCTTCGGCTCAAAGACAGATCAGGGGAGTGATTCTGCAGCATGGGTCAATAAAGTTATCTGGAGTGGTCTCGCACCCGGCTTTGACTGTTTCGCACACTGACGGCAGCAAACCGCAACCAATTGGAAGAGAGCAGCTTGACATGCTCGCACATCTTTTTCTTCGTAGCATGACAAAGGCTCTTGGAGTAACCCTGAAACCTGGTTTGGTATCATCTCGAGTAGACTCGATAGTACGTTTTCACACGGATGTAATCGAGAGATATCCACTTTCACGTCGATTTTCTGTTGAACAAGATGCTCCCCCCGGAAGTCTTATAAGTGAAAAGACCAGTGTTTAGCGAGGTAAAAATCGCTTGACTTGCACGTGCGGAGGTAGATATCTTTCCGGCTATTCGGGCGGTTGGTATTATTGGGTTAACCGTCGGTAAACAACGGGTTTGGAAGGTTTTGACGGACTCCAGTGGATTTACTCCAAAAGCCGTCCGTCGCATTCCTGTCAGATGCCGGAGAAAACGAAGATTTGTGGCCGGAGTTCGGATCGAGTGTGATTAGTTTGTTGCACTCGTTGTTCATCCGGTTGCTCATAAGTTGTTATGCTTCTCGAGGAGGAACAGTGATGGTTGGGAATGGTAAGAGGCTGCTTGCAGGCGTAGTAGTGTTTGTATTAGGAATACTCCTGCTGCCTATGGGAGCTCTTGGTGCATCGACCGGACAGATCAAGGGTCAGATCGTCTCTGAAAAATCTGGAGAGCCGATCATAGGAGCCTCCGTTCTAATTGTAGGAACAACCATGGGGGCACAGACTGATCTTGACGGTCGGTATGCTATCCTGGGTCTGGAGCCGGCTACGTACACTCTGAGGATATCTCATATTGAATCCTATACTGTTGAAGTTACCGATGTCTCGGTCAGCATCGACAAAACCACCGAGATCAACCAGAAGATGCGGACTAAAGTCACCGAGCTTGATGAGACTATCACTGTTATAGGTGCGAGGGACGTGCTGGATATCACTGATGTGACCAGCCAGGTGGTGATTACAGCAGATGAGATCGAGACCATGCCGGTACAGAGTGTTGATGCCCTCCTGGAACAGGTTGCCGGTGTTCATACTACGGCTGAAGGTGATGTGTTTATTCGTGGCGGACGCGCAGGTGAGGTGGCCTATATTGTGGATGGTGTCCCAATTGGTGATCCGCTCGGAGGGCAGGGACAGATTGGAGCAAACCTGTCGCTGGTCTCGGGATCAATATCTGAAATCCAGATTATCAAAGACGGTTTCGACCCCGAATACGGAAACGCTCTTTCGGGGATTGTGAATATCCGAAGTAACACCGGTTCAAAGGATAACACGAATGTCAAATTCCAGTACATAACGGATGATCTTGGAAATGCAGATCTCAATAAGTATTCTCAGAACTATGATTTTTGCATGTTCTCGATCTCCGGTCCGGACCCGTTGCTGTCAGACAAAGTGCTGCCCGCGTTAGGTCTCAATGTTCTGAAGGACCAGGAGTTTACGTACTATGTGTATGGGGAGGTAAGTAAGACAGATGGTTTCTACCCTATGTCAAACTATGACACTCCCGCTACGAGTCGCAATTGGTCCTCGATCAATTTACTTGGTTTTGAGATTCCTCAGCGGGCTTATGATTCCTACCATTTCCAGACAAACCTGAAATTCCGGCCCCGCCAGAATCTCAAGTTTATTTTCTCCTACAAGCGGTGGTACTCAAAGTGGACAGCATTCAGTTGGGATTATCGTTACAGTTACGCAACCGCACCTGTTCGTTCACAAAACAGGCATAGCATGTCACTGGAAGTTACTCAGGAAATCGCGAGGAACATGTTCTATGAACTAAACCTGTCGGTTCTTGATACGCACAGTGACTTAGCCCCCGGTAACCCAGATCATCCCGGCAAGACCATTCCTCCTGACGAGTTCTCCCTTGACAGTGAGTGGGAGACATACACTGATGTCAACCAGAACGGTATCTATGACCGTCCTGAACCCCTTATCAATCTGTTCCCCGATACTGCAGCTAATGGCGATCCTCAATACACGTACGGTGAGTTCAATACTTTTATTGACAATGTTCAAGGTGGCGGCGCGTTTTTCTATCCATGGTACTTTAACGATAACGGCATTATTGACAATTTGGAGAGTGAGCCGTTTATCGATCTGAACGGAAACGGTGTCTGGGATGCGGGGGATGTACTGCATGACAGAAACGGTAATGGTGTTCTTGATGTCGAACTATATCCTATCATTGACAGACGCACACCCGAACCATACGTTGATGGTGACTCAATTATTGGTGAACCGTTTACGGATGTTAACTCGAATCGCGTTTACGACCCAGGTATCGATATCTTCTTCCGTTCTCCTGATCTGGAGGTCAACCAGGATCTTAACCATAACGGCTACTACGACGGACCGAACGATCCATGGGATCTGACAACACCGTTTGAGGATAGGAACCGGAACGGGATATATGATCCACCGAACGGACAGTACGATCCCGGCGAGCAATTTACAGATGAGAATGGCAATGGCCGCTACGACTATGGGGGAACTGCGAGCTTTCTGGATCGTGGCAACCATGACGTTGACGCCGTCTGGGAAGATAGACAGGTTCGAACCTATCGTGGAGAGTTGAAGATTACTCGCCAGATGGGAAGGCACGAACTAAAAGGTGGCTGTTTCTTCCAGATTGACTCACTGTCCTACGGGAGGATAGAGCGACCTTACTTACAGTATACAGGATCACCTGATACGTTGAATCTATATTCTGAGCGGGGTGCTTTCCGAGATTTCTATACATACGCACCGACCTCTGGAGCTGTCTATTTCCGTGACAAGATTGAATATGGCTCTATGATCGCTTCGTTGGGTCTGCGATGGGATTTCTTTCTTCAGGATGCCGACGAGCTTGCGGCGACGCTGAGGGCGGATGATCGAGGCGGCACTGTACAGGGTGACCGTCAGAAGTTTTCGCCGCGGATCGGCTTCTCATACCCGATTTCTGACAAGGCCAAGGTCTATTTCAACTACGGACACTTCTTCCAGTTGCCATCGTTTGTCTGGATGTATGCAAGGAATACTTCGTCGGTTAACCAGAACGATATTGTCGGTAACCCGAATCTCGACTATCAGAAAACCATTCAGTACTCCTTTGGTGTGAAATACAAGATTACTCCGACCTATACCATCGATATCGAGGGGTACTTCAAGGATGAGTTTGACAAGATCAATCAGGGCCAGGTGCTGCAGAATGAATCAATCTATATTAACCAGTACCTGAACAAAGACTATGGCCGCAGCCGTGGTTTCGAAGTGACGCTGGAGAAGCGGGGCGGATCTGTCAATGGCAGTGTCAGCTATGCGTACGCGTTTGCTTATGGCAAAGACTCACAGACAAACGAGAACTTCATGGAGGAATTCCTCCTGTCTCGTCAACCGCTTACTGAGTCTCCGCTCGATCACGACATACGCCATTCACTCAGGGCTGGCATTCAAATTTACATGTCTACGACCGCGAAGCCGCGTCTGTTCGGTGTTCCGATTCCTAACGGCTGGTCTTTTTCGCTTCAAACGATCATCAATAGTGGCAAACCGTTTACACCCACCAGTGCTTACCCTGGGATTTCTCAGACAGGTCTGGAGGATATTGAAAACAACTCAATGCGGTATCCAGGCACTGCTGTGTTCGACGTGAGGTTTCAGAAGGAGTTCACTATGGCCGGACTCGACTGGGAAGGAATCATGTGGGTCGAAAACATATTCAACAGTCGCAATGTTGACGATGTGTATGAGAACACCGGTCGTGCGGATACTCAGCAGAACCAGAATCAGGTTATTAAAGGTGGAACAGAATACGATAGGAATCCCTACAATTGGGGTTACCCTCGTCAGATTCGCCTGGGTCTTGGTGTGAACTTTTAGAGGTTTTTGTAACAAGAATTGTCCATGCTATGTGATATGCGAGGTACTTGATGTTTACGGCAAACAAGCGGTGTCCCAGGTTGATGCAGCCTGGATTCAGATCAATTCTGGCAGTGTCTCTGATGCTGGTGGGGTTGCTAATCATTGGAACACCATCGGATGCATTTGCTCAGGCAAAGGTCGGCACCACGGGTGCTCAGTTTCTCGAACTGGGTGTGTCGGCTCGGAGCATGGGAATGGCCGGAGCGTATACGGCTGTTGCCAACGATGTTTCAGCGGTGTACTACAACCCGGCTGGCTTGACAGCTCTTTGGGGACGCGAGGTGTTGGCTACTTACATTGATATGCCTGCTGATGTCCAATACGGCTTTGTGGCTTTGGGATTCCCCCTGGAGTCGATAGGCGGTGTTCTGGGTATCGGAGTTCACGCACTCACCTCAGGTTCGATGGTGGAGCGTACTTATGGTCAGGGTCCTGACTTCAGTCTTCATGCTGATGTGGAAGGAACCGGACGTAAGTTCGCGTGGAATGATTTCGCTCTGTCCGCCAGCTATGCCCGTTACTTGACTGACAGATTCTCGATTGGGTTCACTGTCAGGTACATTGGTCAGTATGTTCACGACTACTCAGCCAATGGATGGTCGGCGGATGTAGGAACAAGCTACGATGCCGGGTATCGAGGTTTCAAGCTGGCTATGGCGATCACGAACTTCGGACCGGACCTTAAGTTTATTGAAAAAGCATTTCCCCTTCCGATCAATTTTAAGTTTGGCGGAGCGATCAACGTGGTGGAGAGTATTGATCACGTAGTTACTCTTGCCGCGGAAGGTGGTCATCCTTCGGACAACCTTGAGAAGTACAACACGGGCGTTGAGTACGTTTTCAAGGATCGGTATATGTTGCGGGCAGGTAGTCGATTCAACTATGATGTGGATGGATTTACCTTTGGCGGAGGACTAAGACTTCCGTACGGTGAAGATGGTGAACTCCGGTTCGATTACGCGTTTCAGGATTTTGGGATCCTGACGCAGGTACACCGGTTTACGATGGCAATTGCATTCTAACGAGGGGAAAGCGAAGTTAAGATGAAGAACTATTCCAGATCATTGAAAACATTGTTTTTCCTTTCTTTGAGCTTGTTGCTGCTGTTGGTTTTCTACAGTGGCTGCACCAAGAAACTGGATGGAGAACAACTAGGGAACCTGAAACCGATAGTCTGGTTTGTTAATATACCTCCTGAAGGATACCAAACTTCTGTCAATCCTATCGTTAATTGGGTTGGACAGGATCGCGACGGCCAGATCGTCTACTACAGGTACATCGTGGTTAGAGAAGACTCTATGGGCTATGCTTTAGGCAGGCCCGCTGATTGGCATCCGGTTCAGGCAGACTCAACAACGTGGTTGTTGGATTCCGAGATTCAACAGTATGTCAATGAGTGTCTTGCTGATCCATTGTTGCCTAATGCTGTTCACGACACTCTCTGGAGTTATCTGTACGTGGACATCAACGCGGGTGACCCGAAGACAAGCAATATTATTCCGATGTCGGCAGAGATATCTAATCCCTTTGTGGAGCCGGTAGCACAGTTTTTGTTTGTCCAGGCATTTGATGACCAGGGGCTGGGTTCGGACATCACTTCCAATACCTACCTGTCATTTAGAAGGTTCTTCCGTATTGACAACCCACCTGAAACACAAATCACCGGATTCGTTCCTGGAGTACCGTTCATCAACGCCATAGGAGCTGGCGGTGTGAATACTGGTATTAGGTTGCATTGGGAAGGCTCTGACATTCATGACTATCCTACAGATCCGCCTCCGTTTGAGTTCGAGTGGAAGTTACTTGGACCATACACTCCTGAAGAGTATTCGGAGTTAATAGACTCTTTCATGATACCGGTGTTCGTGACGAATGATGCTCAGACGTTCAGGTTTGGTCAACCGCCGGATTCCACTATTGACTCTATTGTTGGAGTTGATACCTTCTGGACGGTGTTGCCGACTGCCTACATAACGTGCAATACCACGTACGAAGACGGAGAGCCCATTACGATCTGTGACACGATACTTATCGACACGCTTCTTGATGAAACCGAATACGGCGTATACGGTACGGTCGATACCATCGTGCGGATACTGGATGATGACTTTCAGAATTCGGCAGTCTACAACCGTATCGCCGAGAGTTCGATGGAGTACGACGTAAACGGTCTACCGACCGGAAACGTGTGGGTGACAGACACGAGAGATTCGATCTATAACGTGTACTCTCTTTACCCGTCTGATACATCCATTGAGATGCGTTTTGTATTCTGGGTTAGATGTCGTGATGATGCGCACGTGCCTGATCTTACGCCGGACTTTATCAATTTCACCGTAATCAATCCAAAGTTCGAGCGAGATGTCCTGGTCATTGACGTGGGGCAGGTTTACTCCGTAAACCGCGTCCGTTTCAATAGGGCCGAGGAGTATTGGATGGGTGCCGTCAACGCATGGATCGACACTCGACCGGATAGTGATTCGTTGGAATTTGATACGGATAAAGACTACATATTCCACGGAGAGTTTGAACAGGGTGATTCCACTTTCCTTAGATTCCTGTTGACACACAAAATTGTTTTTCTGGTCAACGACAACGCTTCAACAGGTGTTATAGGTCTTCCAGGACATGAAAAAGCGGTAGCTGTGTACACGGCTATCCAAGCCGGTGTCAATGCCTGGATCATGGCCAGGGCAACGATTGGGAATATCCAGGAAGGAGCTCCTGGATTTCCAAGCCGTCCAGCGTCTCCGAACTACGAGTACTATTGGGGAACAAGAGCCTACTCCTTCTGCGGTTTCGGTTACTACCTGAACAGTGTACCCGGTGACACTGTACGAGTAGATGACTTCATTGGTGCATTGTCACTGGATGATAGCAAGTGGCCTCATCTTCATGTCGATACGGCGACTCTGCACCAGGATTACAAATGGGTAGGTAGACTTCAGTGGTTGCCGGAAAGAGGAGCTCAGCCCGGGGTTGGTTGGGCAGCCAGAGTGCAGGAAACTGAGGTGCTGTATCTGTATGAGTCGTTTTACGGTCCCAATCACCCGGTGTCCAGTATAAGATTCCATGGAGCTCCGGTAGCCCACCGTCTTAACAGGGGCCTATTCCGGACTGTTCACTTCGTGTTTTCACCGATGGCCATGGAGAACACAGCCGGATATCAAGTTGTAAACAACGTGCTTGAGTGGCTGTGGACGGAGCGCTGGTTAGGAAATCTTGGAAGCCGAGGGTTGAGCGATATGGATTCCGAAACTCGTGCTACTGCTATTGAGTGCGAAAGCAGGTACTGGGATGCATACTGGGGTGCTAATGGAGACAAGGAATCGTTCTACCAGATAATGAACAATTGACAATAGACTGGTAACAGCCTGATATTATGCGGAGGGACCGATTGCTCGGTCTCTCCGCTTCTTTGTTCTCTTGTGACCTACTGTTGTTGACTCTCTCTTAGCAATTTGATCGCGGGGTGATTCGGAAATCTCTCTGCGGCATCATCCATAACCGAGTCAGCCATCCATCTTTGGCCTGCAGAAACATATCCACTGATTAGATTGACATAAGCTTCGGCAAGAGTAGAGTCCAGACCAATCGCGGCCGTGCTGTGTCCTATTGATTCTTCGATATGTCCCTGTAGTCCATTGATATATCCGAGCTGATAGTGAGCTTTGGCCTTCTCTTGCGCTATTCCGTCATGACCGTGAGGGAAGTCCGGTCCAAACGCGAAGTCGTCAGTCTCAATCGGTGGGGCAGAGGCGTCTAGAACTCGAGCAAGCAGACTGCGTGCGGCTGCCAGATCTCCTCGTTCTGCAAGTAATGTCGCTCCTTCGTTATGGATTGTCAGGTCAAAGTCGGTGGAAACCAGAGACTTTTCAATTTCTACCATAAGACTTTCCGCACTCAGCGCCGAGTCGGACGCCAGTATGCGTAGCCAGATTGTGTTGGCTGTTATATCATAGGGAGCGATTCGAAGCGCCTTTCTGATCCAGCGTTGGGCAGATTCGTAGTGGTGGGCGAGGAGGTCGAGGGAGGCCAGATTGTTGTAAACTTTTGGGCGCTCAGGGTGGAAAACCAGCTCACGTTCAAAGTAGTATCGGGCAGAATCAACCGATCCCTGTTTGAACAGACAGGCTCCGAGATTGAGGTTGATCTCAGAATTGGTTGGGTACAGGGAGAGGGCCTTTTCAAAGAACTCCTGGGCCGTGCGATAGTCCTGATGTGAGTAGTAGTAGAGTCCTTTTGACATCAGGTGATTTGGGGTGACTATGGGTTGGAAGAGATTCTCAGAGAGGAACGCAGCCAGCGATACGAACCCCGCCAGTACAATGTACCCGGCTGATCTCATTCTTTGTGTGCGAAGCAGTCCAATCACAAACCATATGCCTGCCGAAGCCAGTACAAAATACAACGGAAGAAGTGGCAGTCTGAAGCGACTATTGAAGAAGAACATTGACGTAGCCAGGACGTAGAGGAGCAGGAACAGCAGAGTGAATGATTTCGCTGTCTTGATTCTCCACACTGACAAACATCCGAGCAGTGCCAGGCCAGCAATGGCACCGAACGAGATCGGATTGTACTTGAGTATAAAAGGCCTGGAGAAAAACTCATCAAGCGATCGGTTGTTGGAAACCTTGCGATCGCTGAATTGGCTCCCAAGTTTGGTGAAAAACAGCCGTGCGAAATCTCCCGGATTGTGAATGATCCATCTCGCCGCGCGTTCTGTCCAGTAGCTGGAGACTTCACCTGGCCTAAGTCTTCGGCCTCTGTCTGTTTCTGCTATGTGTGTTACCTGGCGAAGGTTCCAGTTGTTGCCGAATGGTTCAGGCATGGCTGCCGAGAAACCGTCGGCACCGTCGTTGTTGCCGATGAACAGGTTGATACCAGCTTGTGAACTGATCAGGACGGGGTCGCCGGCGACCACCATATTTCTGATAGTTACTGGTCCTACTGTGATGGTAAGTCCAAGGATGAGCGCTCCCAACTGACGCCAATGATCTGGTAGTCCCCGACGAAAAACTATGAGGGCAATCATGAGAGGAACTGCTACGAGGATAGTCGGGCGTGTGATAGCAGCCAGTCCACATACCAGTCCACACAGGAAGAGATCGCTTCGCTTTTTCGTCTCTAGCCAGACTACAAAACGGTAGATTGTCACTTGAACCAGCAGTGTAAAGAGGGGATCCAGAAGCAGTTCAGATTCGAAGTAGATCGCTATGGGATAAACTGCGTGGATCAAAGCTGCGGTTAGCCCGGTTTTGTGATCGAGTAGTTTTCGCCCGAGAACGTATGTCATCAGTACGGACCCAAGTCCGACCGCCATTCCGAATAGCCGACCTACCCAGAGTGAAGCCCCAAACAGGGCATGGGCAAGTCCCAGGCACCATGCATACAGCGGTGCTCGGAAATACGTGGTATCCCCAAGGATGTTACCATCAGCCAGTGAGTTAGCCCAATTGTAGTGATACCAGTTATCAACGGTCAGGATTTCCCAGTCTGGCAGTTGTGAGTACTGGAACAGGTAGACCACGCGTACTGTCAGTGCTACGGCAAGAACCAGCAGGACAGGCATATACACCGACCGTTTTGATTCTGTGGTCTTCAGGGTCATTGACCAAATATAGGCACCTCGGTATGAAAACGCCTGCAAAAACTGCAGCGAGTTGTACAGTAGTCACGGAAGTGTTGTCGTCATTTTGCATACCGTGATATTGATTTCACTCCTCCTCAATTAACCCCGCCTGATGGCTGCGTCATATGTTGTTGTTGTGTAGTGAGTTACGTCCGTCGTCCAGGCTGATGTGCAACGGGATGCGTTTGAGTTTAATCGGCATGTTCCTTGCTCAAAGGTCTCCCCGGAGAATATGGAAGGAGATATAATGTTCTATCATAAGATATCATTATTGGAAATCGTTGTTCTTGCCGGTGCTCTGCTGGTGATCCAGTTCAGCGCGGTTAGTGGGCTGTCTCTGGACGTGGACGAAACAGACTGGGTTAACGATCCTCAGTGGGGCTCTGATGGCCAGGTCCCTGTTCTTGTCTTTCTTCAGACTGACCAGCTACAGCACGAAGTTCAGATGGCCGCCAGTGTCCGTGGTCTGTCGAGGGCTGCTCGTATTCAGCAGGTCAGCCGGAAGTTGCAGGGCTATCATTCGGTATCGTCGGATAGGATAGCAGAGTATCTTGAGTTGCACTCCACCATTCCGGTGAAACGCTTCTGGATTGTGTCTGCCTTTTCGGCCAGTCTGACTCCTTCGCAGATCAAGGAAGTTGAGATCATGGAAGGTGTCGAGTCGGTTGCGCCGGATGTTGCAATCGAAGGTATTGAGCCGGTTGAGGTGAGGGATGTTCCGGCCACCGCTGCTTCTGCGACGAGTCATATTGACTTACTAGGGGTTCATGACTTGTGGAATCGTGGGTACACCGGTGCCGGTCGTTTGGTTTGCTCATTCGATACCGGTGTCGAGCAGGCTCACCCTTCACTCTCCAGCAGTTGGCGCGGCAATACATCAGCACTGTCCTCAGCATGGATGTCAACGGCTAACTCAAGCTCCACGCCTACTGATGTATCCGGCCATGGTACGCATACAATGGGCACCATGGTTGGTGTTGAAGGTGCGGACACGATTGGAGTGGCACCGGGAGCCGACTGGATGACGGCCGGTGTTATCGATCAAGGGAGATCGCTCAGCGGAACGATCAGTGATATTCTCAGTGCCTTTCAGTGGGCTCTGAACCCGGACGGCAATCCCATGACGACCGAGGACGTCCCTGATGTCATTCTTAACAGTTGGGGTGTTCCCGCCGCCG
>Ga0164310_10000242_pt1 | contig 28020 bp, 35 predicted proteins | sample GuaBasSedimGuay1_FD_121795 | JGI IMG/M metagenome (GOLD analysis project Ga0164310, IMG submission 121795) | Subseafloor sediment microbial communities from Guaymas Basin, Gulf of California, Mexico - Guay1, Core 4569-9, 0-3 cm | ecosystem: Environmental > Aquatic > Marine > Hydrothermal vents... | reverse complement strand
CCGAACCGCTTTTTATATATGGAGTACCTAATTCCGTTATATGGTGCAATTTCCCTTCAGTTGAATACCAAGGAACAACTCTCTTGGTTTTACCATTAACTACGGCATTAAAAGGCTTTCCTTTTTTCAAATCTTCGGACGATTTATCGGTTGACAACGGTGTCGGTTTCCCTTGTAGATGCTTATTACTATCTCGCATAACAAGAAATTCCCTACCCTTTTTCTTTTCAATAAAATAATCATAAGTAGTTTCTTCGGGCTTCCTCAACCCCGTTCTTGGCATACCAAACAGCCCACCGCTACCAACTGAAACATCGGGCGGTTTTAAACCCCACTCCTGAGCGCTGGGTCCTCTTACGAAAGCCTGCCTTTCAGCTTCGTTTTGAGGACCGGCCGTCTGCCTTTGATATTCTGAACGTGGCTGTATCTGAGTATATCCTTTACCCATGTATCCTCTCAAGGTAGCCTCATCTTCACGCCTGTTCTGTACACCCAGTATTATAGATTGCATGATGTTGTTTAAATACGGCGCAAACTGGTCCATAAATGTTGGTTGTCTTGGTAATATTATTGGTTGCGGCATAATATCCTCCTATACCATTGCGTAATTAATATATAAATAGCCATTAGGTAATCTTCCAACCGCATCCGGCATAACTTTCTTAACCTGTTGCGCTATCAGGCCGGTTCGCTTTCCCCCGCCCCAGATGTATTCAAATTCTATTACATCCAGACCTTTATATTTACCTATCTTGGTTATGTTCTTTTTAAGGCGAATATCAGACGGAGCCATTGCTGCCGCCATCATAATTGCCGACATGATTGTTCCTGCAATCTGCCCTGACTGGTCAGGGCTTCCGGGGTCAACAACAGGTGTCGGGTAAGTTGCGCCTAAACCCTGCATGAACTGTCCCCAGGGTGCAGCTATTGCCTGTTGTTCGCCACCCCATTCCGCCATTTTATTCTGGTATCTCGTACCATACCTGTTAAAGTCAGCGAGTGCTTCTTGCAGCCTGTTTCCATAATCCCTCTGATTCCTGCCAAGTTCCGCCTGCCATCCTGCCATCCTGCCAGCCTCGCCCATCTGCCACGCCTGTAATGGTACTTGCTGCGCTCCCCTTGCTGCTATTTCACCCAAAGCTGCACCTGCTGCACCGGACGGTCCCCCTCTCGCAGAACCCCATTGTCCTCTGCCGCCTAACTGTTCTGCAAGTTGAGCGCCTGCCTCCTTGTATGGTGCCCATAAACCTGCTTTTACATCAGGAGACACATCCCCCCACCATTGCGAAGTGGGCTGTACAAGGTCTTGAGAAGGAAGCTGATACATATCAACACCGGACAAAGCGCCACGCATAGACGGTATGCCTCCTTCTCGAACATTAAACACGTCAGGCGCAGGAGTGCCTTCCCATAGTGGCTGACCTGCCTGTCCACGTTGTGACATAATTTTAGCAAGCGGAGCAAGATACCCATATATTTGTCTTTGTTCAGGACTTTGAACATAGTCTGTACCACCGCTACTGCCACCGCATAAAGCTAATTCGCCTTCATATTCATAGCTTTCTTCATGCACGGTTTTCAGACTTTCCATGTCTATAACGACTTTTGTATAAATCTTCATTGCTTTCTCCCAACAAAATTAACTGTTTTTAATCTTGTTACGTTGTATCCTTTACGGGTCGCAGCCAGCCTGTGAACCCTAAATAATTCTTCGTTAATGGCATATGCCTCATATAGCGGAGCTTTGAATTTCAGCCCGAATTTTTCAAACTCGTCTACAAGAAGCTCAACAGGTTCTCTCATTCTGTTTGATGAATATAAAAAATCACAGCATACTTTACCTATATGCGGCAATCCCCTAACGAACCAGTCTGCAAAGCCAACAGGTTTATCATCTTCATAGACAATCCAGAACTCAGCTCTTTCACCTCCGAACTGAATATTTTGTGCAAAGTATGAATAAAGACTTTCATATGTAACCCCTGGCAGACTTATCTTTTTGTTGAACTTGTCTATCGTTGGCCCTATATGGCCTAAATACAACGGATTTGTAATTTTCTGTGCTTTAAACATTAAACCTCCTAAGTTTTAATGATATACATCATGTTGATATTAATCGGTCTGTTTTCGTTACCTCCAACACTTGTATGCTCGTGGGTACTTGCCCTAACCACCTCGGAGTCTGTTGCGCTTGAAGCATTCGCAATCACAGCATCAATAATATTATATGACGTGCTTCCACCTGAAACTCTTATATCGTGATCGTGAGAGCCAGAATTGCCATGTGTATGAGCTTCAACTTCATCTGCTTGTTTCGTTCCAACATTATCCCCTGTTGTACCATCGCCTCTATCTGTTCTGGAAGCTGCATCCGGGTCTGTTCCTGCTCCGTGATCCCAGCCTCTTATGAATTGTCCTCTCAAATCAGGCAGTTTCATTTCGTTATGATATGAGTGAGTCCCCGTGCCGTCATCTGTAAAGTTAATTGCACTGCCACCGGAAGTTGTTGACAACTGGAAGGTGTCCGATGCTACCGAAACGGCAAAATATTTTGTATCTGCTGCAAGTCCTGTCGGTAATGCACCACCTGAATTTGAAAGCTCAACAATATCGTTTTCAGACAGGCCGTGAGCAACGTCTTCTACCGTATCCGTAGTGTTGTCGAATGTTGCGTTTTCACCTGTATTTAAACCGTATGTATTACCAATAATATCATACAGTTCTTCATAGTCTGTCATGGAAACGTCAGCGCCGTTACACTCAAGCCATCCGGTAGGCGCTGTGGCTGCTGCGTAAGGCAAAATTATGCCCGAAGGAAGCCACGGTACGCCCTGTTTTGTCATTGTGATTTCGTCTCCGCTTGATTCCTCTCTGACGAACAGCTCACTGTGCCCCTGATGTTCTCTTGAATAAATAGCCATCTGGTTTGCAGCCGTGGAAGTTTTCAGCGTCAGGGTTACACCTGCCGTTGTACCTGTTGCTGCCTGGCTTATAGTGATGGATGTTGAGCTTGCAATAGTTGCAACGGTAGTCCCTGCCGGTATTCCTGAACCAGTTATGGACATGCCAACATTAACCTTTGCCGTGGATGTTATGTTGTCAATGGTTGTGTTTGAATGGGTATCGCCGGTAATGGTTGATATTTGCTCTGCAAGAAGTGTGGAAGACTGCTCACCAAACTGTATCTGATCAGCAGGTGTTGCTTTTATAAGATTAACCGAACCGTCACCAGCATTATTTGTTGCTTTCAGGTATTCATCATTTTTAAGAACATTGTTAAAAACCCTTTGCCAGTTTGAACCATCTGAGTAAAACATTGCGCATTGATCTACTGTGGATAGTACAAGGGTTGATTCTCCATCAATGGTTTGAGCACCGCTTGGGTCAAGTGTAAGCGCATTTGTAGCGTCTGTCAGCTTAACCATAAAATATCGCTTTGCATAACTTGCAGCATCAAGCAGATCTATTTCCACTGCTCCGCCGGACGTATCAACCTCCATGATAATATCTGCTGCAAGCATGGTATATGGCGTGTCTGCGCTGGTTAAGGCTGTTCTTTCCCAATATGCAGGGTATTGGTCTGTTGCGTCAGTATCAGACCATTCGTTTACAAAGTTCTCAAATACGTCTTTGTGAAACTCAAAATTTTCTTTAATGTCTGGAATGTCAGCGTTTATCTGATTTCCAAGTGCGGGTATGTTCGGATTGTGTGGCATAATAAACTCCTATGCTGTATTATCGCTTATGGTACAAAACCAATTCGTACCATCATAAATGCAGGTCATATGGTCATTAGTTGTAGGTGACCAGTTTACGCCCGCGTTACCTTTCAAATTAGTTCCTGTAAAATCAATCGTTGTGTTGGCGTCAGCTATTATGACGTGTATTACCTGACCGTTAGAACCACCATCAAACATTGTGATTGTAGTTGCTCCGGTATTGGCTGTTTTAAATATGTTCCCATTTCCAACATCGGGTGTTGCATCGCCGTCAGTGAATGTAATCACTTCTGACATTTTACCCTTAAAAAGAATCCTCACATATTCAACAAAGAGTTCAATCCAAGAGTCAAACTCTATGTTACCAGTCCTCGGTGCGCTTTGAATAAGCATTTAGTATCTTCCCTGTTCTGAATACTTAAATTCAATACCGTTAATTACAAAAGGTTCATTTGCTGCGTCTGTACCGTATTTAATTTGATGCAACCTGTTTGTTTCAGCCAGCCTTATGACCGCATTAGAAGGCGAATCAAAAGAAACCTCATCTAAAGTTGTCCATGTAGCGTTTTTAACTTCTGCAAGAGTGTCCCCTCCACGATATGATACATACATTGAATAAGAACCTGTATTAACAATATCAAACCATATTTCAAGCAGAAGGTCTTTATCGTTTGGTCTGCCGAAGTCAAGCATAGGTTCAACCCTGTACCCGTCTAAAGCACTTCCTGCGTCCGCTTCTGTTGCCACATAATAGGAGTGTCCATCAGTTCCGGCCAAAACAACCTCTTGACGGCTGCTTATAAAATCCACCCATCGGCTATTTCCGAGGTCGTTCCACGTAGTATAACCCAAAGCGATAAGGTCGTTCCACGTTAAGTCTGTTGCAACAACCCATGAATTAATAAACCTTGATTCTTTATCTTCAAACCTCCAACTGTTTGTAATGTAATTATAATAAACAAGATGTGTCGGGTATCCTGCGCCGTTTAAGGGTACAGCCCACACTACTTCATTCGTATTAGGTGCTTTCGTGCCGACAATTAAATCATGATAGCTGCTGTCGATACCTGCAATATCTTCTTCAATATCTTCGGATATAGGCGTGCCGCCATAGGGAAATTGACTGCCGCCCCTGTATTCGCAAAACCCATAATTCCTATTGAAAAAATAATGCCTGTCTCCGAAATCGACAATACTATGGTGATTAACAGCCCCCTCATATGCTACCATATTAACAATCCCAAATGGCGCTGTAAAGTTCGGATAATAATCAATCCTGTCTACGGAATTTTCACCGTAAAGAAAACAGGCATTGTTTCCAAACCGTTTAATGCCGACTATTTTATCGTCATTAGGCTTGTATAGCTGATTAGCTGCTGCAAAATCAAGCGATGCCCAAACAGGTAAAGCGTCAGTCCATCGTATCTCAATGTCGCCATTTGTCTGGTCAGAATATGCTCCGATAATTCTGCGCTGAAACTGCTCTAAATATCTGAACTTATATTCTGTGCCTGATTGAATCAGCTTAGTTATTTCAGTATCGCCATGAGCGGCCTTATAGGGTGTATGCTCACCTTTGTCAGTGAAGATTGTATAATCCCCATACTGAATGAAAGTGTAAAGGTCGTTATCGCTGTTTGCAAAAGTGATAGGACCAGAACATGCGGAAGTGTCGCATATCCTTATAGGGTCTCTTGACGAGTCATATCTAAACAACTGTCCATTATCTGCAAACCACTTATCCCTGTTCGTACCGTCATAAAACTCAAAAAGCCCTAAACATTTAGTGGCTGACGAATTGGCACTATTAGACCATATTGTCTTACCTTTTGATTTGGAACATGCGTTCCTGACAGTAGCGAAGTCAACATTCATTCCGTCAACACAGTGTGTCAAAGCCGCCCCTTCTGTTATAAATTTAAACAGGGTCGGATCGTTTTCAGGTACGTTGGTTTTTAAACCAAGCGCTGGTATCAGTTTAAATGTTTTCATGGCTGATAATTTACCGCATCGAACTCTTGAAATACGTTAATTGCCTGGTATCGCTTTCCCTTCCATTTTCGCTTACCATCTGCTCTTATGGCCTTTCCTAAAGCTGCTGACCACCTTTGAGTATATAACATTGCCTGTTCCCACATATGTAATGCAAGAAAAGACTCGCCTATGGCATAATCACAACACCTGAACCGCTCTATTTCAGGCAGCCATGAAAAATCGTCAGATGTAGTTTCAGCCCCGCTTCTGTCATATTCAAGTTCAAAAGAATCAGCGCCGGACGGTGGCGGTGCTAACCATAACTCCATGTTTTTTACACAAGCCACAATAACCTCGTCAGATGTTTCTTCTGACGGGTCCGGGAACTTCTTATTAAACCAGTTCTCCGACCATATGGTTATATACCTGTCGTTGGTAAGGTCTTTCAGGGCTATCGCACCACCGTTATAGTCAGGCGGCATAGAATACCTGTAAGTATCGGCAGTTAATGAAACAGTTGCATACTTACGGTTAAAGGTGAAACCTTTAGCCTCTGCAAGCTCCATTTTGGCACGTTTAAGCCAGTTTTGAACCTGTGATAATGTTGGGTCTGTGCCTGAGCTTAATGTGCCACGCTTGATTTTAGCCTCGACTTCTGACACACAATCGGACATAGTTGACAATACACCTGACGCAAAGCTCACAATAGAACTTTCTGACCATGCAGTATCAAGAGTTGTCGTGCTGTCTGTAATCGACATAATGCCCCCTTACTCTAAGAATACATAATAAAATCACCTGCTGCAAGGTCGCTTGCGCTGTCATCGAACGTCAGGCCGTTGAATAAAAACGGTCTTGCTGGAGATAACCGGAGAACTTCATTGCAGTTCTCATCTATAAATGTAGCTATATCGCCAGCCGATGCGCCCTCCACAGAACTTTCCAACCATGCAGTATCATGACTTGTCGTGCTGTTTATAATCGACATAATGCCCCCCTAACTAATCCAGATATGAACAACACCTGCATCAAGTGTTGTAAGTACAAAACTATGTACAGGAATACCAGGGTTAAATGGCCCAGCCTGATACTCTACAACATCATTCTCGTCTACGCTTGCGTCTGTATCATGCTTATCTATTTTTAAGGTTACAGTTGTTTGGTCAATAGAAAACACACAGTCTGCATTGGTATTATTCACATCCCCGGCATCGTTTATCCATTGTATCAAACGAATACTTTTAGTTCCGTCTGACCAGATAGTCCCTACCGTATCAAGAACCATTAAGTTCCCTGATGTTTGGTTTGCCATGATTCCTCCTTAATAACCAATCGCCATAATCACAGTAGTTGCTCCTGAACTGAGAGCAGAAAAAGCGATTGAACTACCATAAGTTGTCGTAAGGTCGCAGTAAACCGTTGAGCCTGCACTTAATACCTGTGTCCCAGGCATAGCTGCCGCACCTTCTATGTAGTTTAATTCAAAATCGCTTGCATCCATACTTGTTTCAGACCCGTCATGAGTTACCTCATACAACCTGAATGCTTTGCTTCCCATCGGCATTGATATTCTTTTTGTAAATGTTAGTGCCATGTCAATTCTCCTTTAGTTTAAATTTGGTTGAACTTGTTACATGAATGTTCCTGTCTTTATCCCTGCTGGAATAAAGCAAGGGGTTTTCGCCTATATAAAGCTGATCGCATGTTTCACAGGGCAAGCCTTTTAAATTACCCGTTCTGTGAGCTTCACGAAAAGCATTGTATTTCTTGCCTTTGATAATGTTCTCAAGTGCGTCTGTATAAGTGTCGCCTAAAACAACCTCAGCGTTTGTCATAAAACAACATGGAATAACCTTACCGTCTGACTGAATCTGTATGGGGCCATGTGTAGACCTGCCGCATGTTTTCAATTTCTTTCTGGTTGGTTTCCGATAATTTTTAACCGTTGACCAGTTATGAGGTTTCCATATTTCAAGATAATCTATTTCCGGTCGTTCCCAGAACATTTTTAAGTCTTTTATATCTTCATTGTGCATCGGTATTATAGACACGCTTACTTTGCACTTATGTTCATATTTCACATGGTTGACTTTTAAGAAGTTATTTATATTGGTTATTGTTTCGTTCCACGTGAAACCCTTTTGCACTCTTTCATAATTAAAACCTACGCCATGAACTGAAAACCTGATATGTGATAATCCAGCCTTGAGTAAATCAAAGGATTTTTCAACTGTAAGCCGGGTTGCATTGGTTGTCAGAAATGTATTAAATCCCATGATATTACACAGTTCTATTTTGTCTGCAATCTTCGAGTCCATTAACGGTTCACCAAAGCCAAAAGGGGAAACCGTATCCACTCCAAGCGCATATGCTTGTTCCACAAGTTGCCTGAAATGAGGATATTTCATTGTAACTTTAGGTCTTGTCATTTCATCCCTGGGGCAGAATATACAATTCCCGTTACAAAAATTGGTCGTCTCAATTCTTATTTCATTGTTGTTTAACTGCAATCATCAATATCCTTGATAGGTTACGCTGTTTATAATGTATATCGTGTTCGGCTGTAACTTCATAGCCGCTCATTTTCAATAATGCTTCAAGGCTGTTTCTTGTAAAGAAGTGACAATGACAACTGTTGAAATCATCATGGTTCTTGTCTAAAAGTTCAAACTCAACTGCGTCAGGCACTTCTACAAAAATTTTATCTGTGTTAAGTAACGTTAAAAACTCAACAGGATTTTCAATATGTTCCAGAACATGCACTAAAGTTATTACATCAAACCTGCTGGCAGGCATAGACTTATAACAAGGTATCTTTAAGGAATATTCAATAAACTCTTTACTGTGTTTATTAATCTCGACACAAGTAATATCATACCTGCGATTAGCAAGAAACTCAGGAAATAAACCCAGACCTGACCCAAAGTCCAGAATCGTTTTAACTTTGCCGATATTGTCAATGAACCATTCACATCTCTGGCTATTCTCGTTGTCCGGTATTTCAACAACCTTATTATAAGCCTGTTGTATGGTTTCATGCCTGAACTCGAAACTTCTGTAACCATCTTCATATATCTTTTCCAGTTTCGCCAATGGATAATTCCTGTCTTGTTGATAATGCCCGCATTGCATACACCTTATCCAGTCACGGTCAACATCTTTAATACCCATAAATTTTTCATACTCATCCGGTATTGTATAAATATGTATCTGCTCGAACTTTGTATTATCACATATAATACATTTCAAGGCCAAACCCCTCGTTATGCGTTCTGTGCTTTTGCAAATAATGCGCTTTTGATTTTAATCCTTTTTTTAGGGACAATATTCTTACGATTCTTAATGGCAGCCTGTGCTTTCTGTTCAGCCCACTTTTGGCACTCACTACACATCTGTAATGGCGCTTGAAGATCTAAAAGCGTGCTGCCACATCTTACACAAAACCCACTGTCTAATCTGTCCATACTACCTCCTGTCTATGGGATATGTATCGTTATCAAGACCGTAAGAGTCTTTGAAAAAATCTCCCTGGTGTGTCCCATAGTTTGGTCTATATTCAGACCTGTTTAAGTGTTCATCAATTCCCTTTGGGAAATGATTTTTACAATAACCCCCTAATTTAGTTGAACCGAATCCGTTACAGACCGGGCATCTGATTGGAGTGTTCCCCATCGCATACCATCCTTTGCTTTTAAAAATTCATCAGCAGCATCTTCAAGCGTTCTGGTTTTCCAGCGTTTACATACTTCGTCCATTAAAAACCAGTTGTCTTCTTTTGCCAGTCCTTTGTCAGAATCGTCTTTACACATTACACCTGCAATGCCGCCCTCTGTACAGTTGTAATAATGATAAGCAGCCTTTGATTTCCTCTCCATACCAATTACGTTAGCTTCAAGCCATGTTTTATACACCCATAATGTTTGAGTTGTACCGACAGGTTTAATCGTAACATCATATCTGTTCTGCAAGCCGGTTGTGTATATGAGCCTCTTTTCAAGGTCAAATCCCATCCACATTTTTTCAGACCTTGCTTCATCCCTGCCTGTGCCTGTCCCGGGAGCATTAGAAGAATAATCGCCATCAGCATAATAACCTTTCCTGCGTTCTTCCATCGTGTTTTTAAGAGGAAAAGAAAGGTCGTTGCCGACAGCCATAAAAACTGACGATTTAAAATATTTGAGACCGATAGACCAAGCTGTATTAAGCACGTTTCCACCCTGCAATAATATATGCGGTTCAGGGTCAAGTCCTGTTTCTTCCCTGAATACGTCATCAAGCCCTTTTGTGTGTGTAAGATAAAACCTTATATCCCTGCCTTGTTTGTCCCACTTTTTTAAAACCTTCGGGCTGCAATGCAGTCCCGCAATAAGAGTAACATTTCTGGCTGTATCAGGAATGTCTTTTATAAGCTGGTCTAAAACAACATCGCTTGCATCAGCCACAACCACAAAATCAGGTATAATACCCATGCTTAACAACGGTTTGAATTGATGGTTGGCTGATATAAATATAAAGTTTCTGTCCTGCCATGACTTAATACCGTCCCACTGAGCCAGACGCCATAAAACGTCTTTATTCTTGTTAAAACATTGTCCTGCACCTATACCTATAAGTGCCTTGTTAAAACCCAATCCTGTGCAATCTGAGGCCAATCCGCCGTGTTTTCTCCATAACTTCCGGCCTACGTTTTTACGTATGTTATCAGCCCATAAATCCCACAGATAATTCACAGTGCCCTTGTCTGAATGAGCAATAAATTCCCAGTTCTTTTTAGAAATTACATGCTTGAACTCAGGATGCTCCTTGAGCATAAGCTCGTAATCTTTTCTGTTTAATTCTTTTGGTTTCTCTGCCATTTTTTGTTACGGAAGCGAGTTTCCCCGCTTCCGTTATAGGGTTAAATTAAGCCATTACAGCTTAATAGTTACGATAATCTCGTAAAAAGCCCATGCTGGTGTAAATTATACCCCTGCATTTCAAGCGAGAACTCAGATATAATTTGCCAATCCTCGAAATCACCCGCCTTACCGAGTTTCTCCATGATACCCTTACGGCCTCTCTTAGCCCGTAAACGCACCTTTGAAGTATCGATAAGGAAAGCAATATTCTTCGGGACTTTTCTCATTGGTACTATTTCAACTTCCAGACCAACCTCAGACAGATAGTGGGTAGTCCTGCCACCGCCCAAGCCCTCTCTTACTCCGGTTCTGATGCGGTTTATATCCCACTGAGTGAACTTGGCGCACTGGTCTTTATGACCAAAGAAAGTCAGATTGCTTCCGCCTGACTCCCAAACAGCACCAATAACCTTATCAGCTTCTGCTTTAGTCAGTGAAGTGGCAGTACTGATATTGTCGCCACCCTGCCCGACAAGGAAGCCCAAAGCACCGTTCATAAGAGACGCTTCGGTTGCTGACCTTGGCGTAACATGGACACTGTAAAGAGCCTGTTTTTCACGTTCTCTGGTAAGCTCTTTCAATCTCATACGAATCTGGTGAGTGTCTTCCCTGCCGATTGCGTACATATCGGTAGCTTTCTGGCTACCTGTAATCTGCACGTCCTGACGCAGAATTGTAAAACCATTGGAATTTACAACCCTTGAACGCCAGTTACCTGTTCTCGGTAAAGAACCTTCATTGGCAACTGCACCAAGAATAAAAAGACTATCCCCGGCAACCATTGAGGTATTACCACTGAAACTCGTAGCGGTTGAAAGAACCTCAAATTCCAGTTCGCCATCAGACCCAACACTTACAAGAGCCATAATATTATGCTCACCATCAGTTGAACTATAATGGTAAAGTATGGTTCCTGTCTGCAACTGTCTTGCTGCTTGTGCTGTGGTTAAGCCTTCAACGGTTGAAATGCTGAAAGCAGTTCCTGCCGAAGCTGCTGCTGATGCAACTTTAACATAACCAGGGCCTAAATCTTCTGAAATCCATTCAATGGAAGTTCCACCGGATTCCGGCCCCCACCCTACTCTGTTAATAAAAGGAGTATCGTCAAGTGCTAAAAGGTCAAGCATATCCGATACATCCCGTTTGTCTGTAAGCGATACAATATCAGTAGTAGCCTGTGCGCTACCCCTATTGGTCGCTGCCGCTATGGCATGATAATCAACAGCCATGATTTATCTCCTATCAGCCGGATAGGATTGCTTCTAAAGCAGCCATTTCCTCATCTTCTGAGAGAAGGCCGCCCTTGGCAACCTTTTCCTTGGCTTTATTTATTGTTTCGTTTTCTTCGTTTGGAACTTCCGGAACACCAGGCAGTTGAGCTTCGCCCTCAACATGGGGCGCTGCTGGTACAGACCCTTGTTTTAAAATTTTGACAGTATTAGCGAGCTGCCTCAACATATCTTCTTGTTCAGCTTGAACCATATTATTAAACTCAACAACAACATCTTTTTGTCCGGCTTGGACCTCCATCATAAAACTTGGGTCTTTAACTTTTTTTTCCCATTTATCTTTCACAAGATTATATTTTTTATGATTTTGGATACCCTTCCAGATTTCTGTGGCTTTCTGTTGAGCTTGGAAGGCTGCTTTACGTTCTTCTTCTCGTTCAGCTTTTATAGCTTTCCTTACTTCAGAAACTATATCCACATGTTGTCCTTCGTCATAATCATAGGTTGGTTCTACTGTCGACATTTTCATCGCCTGTTCAAGGTCTGCAATACGCTTATCTTTTTCTGCTTGTTCACGCCGATATTCACCAACCATATTGGCCAATTGTCCCGCCTCTCGGCTGGCTACCAGTTTTTTTTCAAGCTCTTGCGTATTTGTAATCCCTGCCGTTTCCAACTTTTTTAATAAAGCATCCATTTCTGAAGGCTCTATTGCCTCTGCCGCTGTACCATCATCTTTAGGTTCCACAGTGGGTTCCTCAATGGTTGGTTTTTCTTCCATTGTCTTTCTCCTTTCTCTTTAGCTCGGTTTCACCTTGCTCTTAAAGTTAGGCTTTAAGACTTGTTTGAACCGATTTCTACGTTTAAACCATCTCACCGGACTACTTAAATAGTCTAAGATTTGGTTTATGTTATAATATGTTTTCTGAAGAACATCCTTGTCTTCAGCGTTCATATCTGTAAACTTTTTTGATAATAAATCCTGTGCCATTTGAGACTTGATAACAAGTATAGTGTCTCGTAAAAACTCCCATTCTTTTGTTTTAATTGCTCTTTGATATTGGTCAACTCTGTGTTGAAATTCTTCATAAGTATCGTAATATATTACGAAATTATTCAGCAGACTTTTCATTAGCAAGTTCTCCCTCCAAAGCTGCAAGTGCTAAATTGTGTCCATGTTCCTGTTCGTTCAAGACTAATTGCTCCTGAAAATCCTTATCGCTTACTCTTATTTTCTTATCCCCTTCCAACTTCTCTTTAAGTTGCTCTGCCATCATTGCGGCCTGCTGTTGCTGTTGCATTTCCTGTGCAAACTGTTGTGGCTGTTTCAATAGTTGTTCAGATTCTCTTACGTCTGCAAGCTCAAGCAATGTTTTAGTCCATTGATATTGGTTTATCCAGGGGTTCTGTTGCATTAACGGAGCCATCTGTACTAATTGCTGTCCTCTTGCCTGTTTTCCCAAAGCCGGTTCCATTGCCGTATATCTTGCTGCATAATCAAAGTCTGAATGAATATCCTGCCCGAATATCTGATTAAACTGTTGGCCTGGACCATCAGATACTCTAAACTCAAAACCGCTCGGCAAATGGAATGTATTTAAAAGCATCATGTGTTTCAATAATGGTCGTATACCTAAGTAATCCATTGACATTAGCATAAGTTTAGCTCTCGCTTCGCCCATCGCCTGGAGGGAATATACAACTCCGACCCGTTCCTGACGCTTCGGAGTCTGTCCCATATTGTAATCGTACATGCCGGTCAGGTCCTGAATAGTACTGTCAAAAAATGACATTTGCTCTGCGAATATATTAGAGTTGTAATCAGGTACGGTCAGCGCTTCAACTTCCCCCTCCATTGCAGGAACGATACCGAACGGTCTCCAAACTAATGATTCCGGGTCAACATCAGAATTTGGGTCTACCCTTATCATCTGGTTTATCTGCATAAATGCGTTCTGCATCCTGAGATTCGCCATATTGTCTATTTGTTTTTGTATCCCTTTAGTCAGCCTCACAAGCCCAACATCCCAATACATTTCAGGGTGCATGTAGCAGCCAATATCAAACAGGGGTCTTACGCCATAAGTATTACGTTGTATTGATAAAATTGTTTTATAATTACCAATATGTATAATCGCTTCTTCCTCAAGCCCTTTTATTTTTATCCCTGAACCCACCTCATAAGGATTGTCTTTAAGGATTAATTTTGTGTAAGCCTCAATAACATCAACTTCGGGAGTAGTCTGTTCGCTATTTATATCGTCTATCTGAATACCACCTTCTATACCGATACTTTTTATCCACGCTTCGGTTGAATCTGTCGGATGGTGTCCTGCACCACCGGTTGACTCAAACCCAAGTTCCTTAATGTTTTTATAAACACCCTTGTTCGCCATCTTCTTTATGTAATCAATAGACCTTGAATAAACCAGAAACACTGCCGGCATTTTGGCTATGCTTCTGTAATTAGGATGAGGTACAAACAGCTTGTTGTGTAGAACTTCTACATATGGCCCATCATATGCTATTTGCATTTCCTGAGTAAGATGATCATACGGCCTCATGCCAACAAGGTTGCCTCTGCCGTCAAATTCAGGTATTGGTAATACGAGCCTTTTAGGGCTTATGCGTTCCTCTTTTTTCCAATAGCACTTAACAATACCCTTCCCAAACGTAAGGGCATTAAAAAACCATTTCATCATGGTTAAATAAGACCCGCCCTGATTGTCGATGTTGTTCAAAGACTCAAGCTGATAGTTCAATACAGCTTCAACAGACTTCGCATTATTTATATCCTTGTTTTTTCTCGGCTTTACGGATACAATGTTTGACGTCTGATACATCTGGTCCATAAACCTTGAAAGAATAGTGTAAATAATAGGCAATATCTTATTGAAGGATTCATTAAACGCAAGCGGATATTCCTGCGAATTACGATAACTCAGATAATATTCAAGGTTTTCATCGTAATTATCCCTGTTATATCCGTTCAAGTCATATTGAATCTTATACTGCTGCATCAGGTGCTTAAATATTTTTTCATCTTTTTTATTCATTTAAAGGCCCGCCTAATTTCTTGCGCTGGATGTCTTCTGCTGAATATTGAACATACATAATTTCCTGTATTAATGCCGGACTGTCTGTTGTTTGAAACTCGTGCCATTCACCAGGCTTAGTAGTAAATATCTGTCCTTTGGCAATATTTGAAATTCCCCATTCGGTTTTTATGCGTATCTTACCGCCGATAACAAAGAATTGGTTAAACTTGGCTTGGTGCGTATGCCAACTACATCTTTGGTTAGACTTAAGGTGCAAAATGCTTACTTCGCATAAATCATTTTGAAAGAGATTCCATTTCTCACCCCATGTTTTATACGTTCGTTCCATTATTCCTCCTTTAATCTATCTGCCACCTGTTGCTCTAACAACTTAACATAGTTTTCATGTGCGTTTCTTTTGTCATCATTCAACTTTGTTTGAAGTCTGTTAAAGAATCTCTCTATTTGAGAACGGTTTTTTTCTTCCACTGAACTGCAAATCTTACAAACTCCGTCTTTCTTTTCGTCAAGGTTCTGCATTTGTTTGAAAGTTATATTCTTAATAAACCTCCCGCATCTGTTGCATACAATTTGTATAGCCATATTACCTCCTTATTTAGTGTAAATATACAAAGTGCCTGAATCCATATCGTTACAATGCAAATCCTGGAAATAAGACCAGATAGGCGCCCATTGACTTTCAAGGTCTGTTTCGCATACGAACTTTACAATTTCTCTCCCGTTGCTGTCTGTAAGAACGCATACATGCCCGGCTGTTACTGGTCTGTGCCATTTAATAAACTTAATCATAAGATAGCTGTCGTATATTTCTACATCAACAGTAGTGTCTCCGGTTACTATAATAGGATTCCCATCATTATCTATTGTTAAGGCCATGTTATATTCCCTTTTGAATTACACATAGATTGTAATAAAATTGTACTGATAACACTCCATTATCATTATAAATAGTTTTAACATAAGACGTGAGATGTTCAGGTACAATAACGTCTTTATTCTTTTTTAGGTAACTTCTGTAACAATCTTCAATAATATAATATCCATGTGGTTTTAATGTCCCCCATAAACAAAAAAAAGTATCAAGTTGTTGCGAAGGATTATGTCCACAATCATCTATAATGATGTCAAATTGACCATACTTAGCTACTTTTTTGAGAAATTCATTGTCTTCCTGCATCCCAACAAAGACCTTGACTCTGTCTAAATCTTTGGTCATTTCTTGCCACATCGTTTTATTCTTATCTAATCCATATATCTGACCTTTGGGAAAAGCTTTGTGCCATAGTCTTAAAGACGCTCCTCTTAATACTCCAAGCTCTAACAGTTTAATACGTTTATTTCTCAGGTCTTTAAACAAGTTGTCATAAACTTTAGTGTATTGGTGTACCCAATGCTTATCCGTTGCCCTCTTGCCATATTTGGCAAACTGTTCTTTAGCCAAAGTTCTGATAGATTTCGCCTTGGTCTCTTTGTATTTAAACATTTCAGGGAGTTCTTTACATGCTATGGATTTATGTATACAAACAGGAGCATTTTTAAACCCCAGCTTTTTCATTATTACGAAACGCCTATATCCCCGCCACAAAAATAAATATCCATCTTTCTGATACATCTCAAGTGGGCTATATGCGCCATTTTTCTTAATAGATTCAAATAGTTTTATGGCACTTTTAAACTTACGCATTAAGTGTTTATTCCACTTTTTTATGTATTCATCCTGATTAACAGGTAAACATTTCTTGGCAAGATGAGTAACCAGATATTGATAATATCTTGATTCTCTTATTTCTGTATCGGTATATTTCTTCCCCTTAATAAGATTATCTATTACTTCACCAAAGGCTTTATAAAAGATAGCTAACCGCCACCTTTTAAGATGTTCGCATATTTCAATCCGTTTATTCCAAAGATCGTCCATCTTGAACACAGCACCCTTGAACAATGTCCCTTGCGATGGTGCTTTTATTCCTTTCCCGCATGGCTCCGGCCAACCAGGTACAGGCTTGAAATGTTCAATCAGCCAGTTAAAAGAATATTTCTGAAAATGCCATCTGTCGTTCATCCAGAAATCTATGGAATAGTCCACAGACTTATCTCTTTGCCTGCGAGAGAGCGCATATGGGGCTTTCCCTCTATTCCAGTGGGCATACCATGTTTCCCTGTTTATAAGCAGCCTGCCGCCTTGTAGCCACGTTTTACACGCTATTTCAGCACCCTCCTGACCGAACGTCCCGTGATTTTCGTCAAGCCCGCCCCACACATCAAATTGTTTCTTTTCCATAAGCCAGCCTGAACCGGAAAGACTCATAGACTCAGCTATCTTCATTCCCTTTGTCTTCTTTTTCCATTCATGCCAGGCAAGTCCTCTTAAACCGCCGAGTGGGTCTGCGTCAGGATGAGACAAATATCTGAAATCACAGTTGGTTCTTTCTTTGCGTTCCCACTTTTTAACATCAAGCTCATACCTTATACCCAAAACTGTACATCCCTGCTTTGTTATATCAATCAGTTTTCTGTCGTAGCCTTTATCAAACCTGCAATGAGCATCCGTTTTTAATAAATATCTGCCTCTCGCTTTCTTTGCTAAAATATTAATCATCGGCCTCATGCCAACTCTTTTATCACTTCGATATACAATTACTCTTGGATTTTCTTTTAATTTAGCATCGTAATCATCTAACCCGATAATAATTTCAAAGTCTGTTTCAAAATTCTCCATAATATCATCAATGGTTTTTTGAAGATACTTTTCGTTGCGTGCCGGGATGATTACGGATAATGTTGGCGTTTTAGCATCCCATGTTGGAACAGGTGCGAACTTGTCAATCATCCATTTTAAAGGATACTTAGCTTTTGGCCACCTATCATTAAGCCACACATTCTTAGAGTATTTTCTCGCAGCTTCCTGATCTGAAAACTTAATAGGATAAGGAAACGAAAAATCTTTCTGAGTCCTGAACATATGGGCAAACCATGTTTTTTTATTGACCACCTGCCTACCACCTGACAGCCATGACTTACATGATATTTCTGTACCCATCTGACCCCATGAACCATGCTTTTCATCTAACCCATCTAATTCCCAATACCGTTTTCGTTCCATAAAGAAACATGCGCCCACAAAGCTCATTACGTCTGATATATCGCCCTTAGCTTCTTTTCTGCTTTCATAGCCACGCCAGTATTGAAATTTGAGTTCATTATCGAACATAGCGAAGTCTGTTCTTCTGTTTAATCTCGGCTTCCAGACAATCTCTTTTTTCATCTCCTTACCACACTTACAGGTAGGCTTGGGACCTTGATATTGTCTTTTTCCACACTCACAAACCCAATCAAAGGCATGCAGGTTGTACATTCTCGGTATCACAGTCCAATCAGGCTTACAATCAGCCATGAGTTTTACATCAAAGCCTTTGTCAAAAGAACAATGAGCGTCACATTTCATTATGTATTGAGCTTTACTTAATCTTACGCCTTCATTTATAGCTGCTCTTTGGCCTATGGATTCTGTATGATGTATAATGGTTAGCCTTGGGTTATCTATTACCCCAGGAACAGGCCAGTAACCATCCAAAATAACAATGATTTCGGTATTCCCCTCAATATTAGACAAAATATCGTCTATTGTATTTTGAAGGAACTCCTCATTCCTTGCTGCTATGATCACACTTAAATCATACATAACCTAAAGCCTCATAATCTACCAGCATCCAAGCAAACCTTTTAAACCATGATTTTCCTGTTATTGTCGATGAAGGTGATGCGCTCACACTCGCCGATGGTGAAGCACTTTCAGATACACTTGGCGATGCGGATATTGAAGCACTCGGACTTGCGCTTATACTTGCACTCGGTGTTGCACTCGGCGATGCACTAATTGAAACCGAAGGGCTAACCGAAGGACTTGCACTTGGCGATACACTTGGCGTAGCGCTCGGTGAAGCCGAAATAGATGCACTCGGTGTAGATGATGGTGAAGCAGATACAGAAGCGCTTGGGCTTGCCGATGGGCTTGCTGACACAGATACAGAAGGTGTCGAACTCGGACTCGCACTCACAGAAGCGCTCGGGGTTGCGCTTGGAGAAGCCGAAACTGATGCCGATGGGCTTGCAGAAATGCTTACCGATGGTGACGCACTCGGACTTGCCGAAGCGCTTGCAGAAATACTCGCACTTGGTGTTGCGCTCGGAGAAGCCGAAGGAGTTGCGCTCGGACTTGCCGAAGGAGTTGCGCTCGGTGAAGCTGACGGTGTTGAACTCGGTGAAGCCGAAATTGACGCAGATATACTTGCGCTCGGCGATGAACTCGGTGATGTGCTTATAGAAGCAGAAGGAGTCGAGCTTGGACTTGCCGAGACTGATGCAGAAATGCTTGCTGATGGTGTTGAACTCGGAGACGCTGATAGGCTTGCACTTATTGACGAACTCGGACTCGCAGATATGCTTGCGCTCGGAGACGCAGAAGGCGAAGCACTTATAGAAACACTCGGAGTCGAACTCGGTGAAGCTGAAATACTTGCTGATGGCGTTGACGATGGACTTGAGCTTGCAGAAGCCGAAATACTTGCTGATGGTGATACAGATGGGCTAACTGAAGGTGAAGACCCTACATCTGAAACATTAGTTGTAACTGAACCTTGCGCACAAATGCCACTGTCCCATGACCACTCTGAATATGCCGAAGGTGAAGCTGACGGACTAACTGAAACGCTTGCACTCGGTGTAGATGATGGTGACGCAGATATAGAAGCGCTCGGGCTTGCCGATGGGCTTGCCGAAATTGATGCACTCGGTGTAGCGCTTGGTGATGCCGAAACTGATGCGCTCGGAGAAGCCGAAATTGATGCGCTTGGAGAAGCCGAAATTGATGCGCTTGGAGAAGCCGAAATTGATGCGCTTGGAGAAGCCGAAATTGATACCGATGGGCTACTGGATACACTCACAGATGGTGATGCGCTGGGAGATGCTGAAACTGATGCGCTGGGAGATGCTGACGCTGATGACCCAGCCCCGGCCATTGTATCGAGATTAATCCCCCAGAACCCGACCCAATCCGCATTGGCTCTTATATTGCCACCGCCACCCTCTGTACCTGGTAGTTCAGTAACACTCACACCAACATCTTCGTTCTGAGCAAGAGCATGAAAACTCAGCAGATTAGCAGACCAGCCAAAAGTATCAATCGAGCTTTGATTACCTCTTAAATAATCACCGGCAAAAGATAATGATTCTTCTGTTCCGTCAATGGTAAACTGCGCATATGCTGTCCAACGGGAACCACTGGATACAATGTTGCTTGCTGCTGAAACATTCGCACCAAGCAAGGCATCCATTGCGACAGCAGCGTTCATGCCGTTGTCCGAACCTCTGGTAAAAGATGCCGAATCATTAATTTCAATATCAGTGGTTCTTGAAACAGGTATATCTATCGGGCCTGTGGTGGCGTAGTTCTGATTGCCTGTACCATCTTTAGTCAGGAAAACTTCTGCGCTGTCATTAAGCTCAATAACAACTAAGGCATGATCGCCAACCCCCGGATCAGATCCGTCTGAGTCTGCACCCCCGTCACCAGCCGCTACACCATCGCCACGGTAACAGGTTTGTTCGATTGTAATATTGGCTGTGGCGGTTTCAAGCAGCCAGGTGAAAAGCTCTCCATTTTCATCATTAGAGCTATTACGATAATAACTGTAAGCCATTGCAGCAGTTTCTTGCGTGCCGTCAATGTCTAAGCCGTGCCATCTTTGAGTTCTGCCGCCACGGCCTTCAAAAAACTGGCTTCCTAAAACAAGATACCGCTTATTATCCCCGGTTACAGTAACAACGTTGCTTGACAGGGTTATGTTTGTTCCGTTTGTGCCTGACCATCCCGGAACTACATTGGGTGTCGTTCCGCCCATAAGGGTATGGTCGGTACTTGAATATAAACCAATATCTGAGTAATAAAAAGGTATTACCTGAAAAGAACTTCTTACTGTGCCGTCTGCTGTATTGGCATCGTCTACATCTGCTTTCCACTGGAATTGAAACGTTGCACTTGCGGAAGGATTGTCTACAAATGCCCAGCATCGAACATAAGACCGGTCTTCTGAATTATCCCTGTTATACCCGCCGGTAGGACCACCCACAAAAGTGCCTGTACCGCTTGCCTGGACAATCTTGCCTTGAGGATTAAACCTGCCGTTGCTTGAGTCTTCAAATTCAAAGGCACCGATAAATAAGTAACCATCTGCTAAACCGGATGAAGGCAAAGTCAAGAGAGATGTGGATGAATTCCATCCATAGGTGGAATTATCGTTCCTGGCTTCAGTAGGGAACAGCGATGGCGCCGCAGTCCATGACTCAGGGATTACGTTGCTTCCAATTGTCCCGCCTGTCCAATGTCCTAATGTTGCCATTTAAGTACATGTGCAAGAACAGCATTGACAGTCTGCTTCTTCGCACTCCTCCATATATTTGTGACCACAGGTGGCACAAGGGCAAAGGCCCGCCGTTAAAGTCAGCTTATCTCCTGCCAGATCAGCAGAGACTTTCGGTTTAAAAGTTTTCATCTTTGGATGATGAATGGGTATTTGAACCGTTTTCACTTCCAATGGCCTTGCTCTTTTAGATAGATTTTTTTCGTATTTATTCATATTGATATAGTCGGTGGGCAGTTAGGAAAGCTCGCCATTGGCGCTGTCCACTTGCCACAAGTAGAACCATTATTATTGATTTCTAAAACCCAATAAGGCTCCTCGCATGTTATACTTATTGTTAAGTTTCCGTTTACATATTGCCACACACAGTTTGAACCCTGCCTTGTAAGTTGATAAGTGGTGTTATAACTGACACAATCAACTTGACAAGTTCCTGATAAACCTGAGAAATTAGCGTCTATATATTCTGGACACCCGCCGCATCCTGCTGGACAACTTGGGCTTGCCGAAAGACTTGCGCTTGGCGAAGCTGAAATGCTTGCCGATGGGCTTGCTGACGGGCTGATACTCGGACTTGCACTTGGTGATGCTGATGGTGACGCACTCGGACTTGCTGAGGCAGACCCTGCTGCAAGGTCTGCCGCCGACCAGTTATCAAGAGTAGCGCAGTTTTCCCACGCAAGATATAGCCCAGGCGCACCAGCAGCAGTTAAATCCGTGTCAGTAGCTGTGTTTCTTAATGTTCCCGCAATATACCCATTAATAGTCGAACCATCACATTCTACCTTTACTGTGGCAGGGTTTGATTCACCGGCATCAGACCATGAGTCTAACTCAGTATAGCCACCACTTGTCTGTTTAATAAGTTTGTGTGTTGACCATTCATTATCCCACAGTTGAGCATAATAATAAGGATTGCTCGTAGCCCTTGCAGTAGCTCCACCAGCCTCACTCGAATAATCAACAGTTACCTGTGAATAATAGTTGGCACTATCCATTGACGAAACTGTATATCTGCCGATACAACTGTCGTTAGCACCAGAGACACCGACAGCCTGGTTGTTTAATATGTTCAGTTCGCCTAAATCGGTCGTCCAGTCTGAACCAAGATTATCAGTGTTGTTAGCTCTGTTAAAATCGTCTGAATATGATGCCATTAGTCAGTGTCCTGAAAAAGCCATTGTGCATTCCCGAACAATCGCATACTATTATCTGAATGCCTTTGAATTTTATGTACAACGTCTGATACTGTATGAGAACCGGTTATCCATGAAGTATCAATACCTAAATCCTGCATATGCCCTGCAATTCTCTGCCTTGCTGCTGCCGGAATATCAGCCACAGTTGTATTAAGATTAAAATTAGCAGCACTTATAGGTACTTCTGCCCACGATGCAAGTTGTATTGACCTGATTAAATACTTCAAGACTTCTCTTATCGTTGTGTCAGAAGTTACCCATGAAAACTCAAAGCCTATATTTTCAAGTTTTGTTCTTATAGCCTGTCTTCTTTCCAATGTTAAACTGCCAACAGTTGTGTCAAGAGAACCGGAAGGAAAAGAAAATATCCCCGTAAGGGTCATTACGTCTGTGTGAGCAGCATCAGACAAATCATAAGCTAATACTGACCACATAATTACGTTAGGATGTATGGCTTGTTTGAGAAAATGCGGTTCGTCAGGCCAGTGGGTTTCAATATACCTTCTCAATTCAGCATAGTAAGGATTGGCTATTGTCCCTTCTCCCAACACTCTTGTAATATAGTATCGCTTCACTTGTTTTCCCGCCTAAAAGATTTTACTAACAATAATAAAAGTTCAAGCTGTGCCTTTTGTTCTTTGGATATTTTCAAAGCCTTGATTTTATTTAATATTTTGTTCACATCATCCTGCTTATATCAAATGTGTTGCGTTTATTTTCTTTCCTGAAACTATATAAAGGCCATTTCTTATCGCTCCCTGATGCCACCTTCCAGCCCAACTCCTGTAAAATATATCTCACACAGATAGGATAGTCAGACCATTTAGGGTCAGGCTTTCCTTTACCATCAGCGCCACGTTTCCAATAATGGTTACTCAGGTATCGCCTCAAATATTTACACCTCTCATATATGAATATTCGTGGATGGTCTTTCATGTTCCCACGAAAATAATCGTTCATTATGCTTATACCGACAAGCGGGTCTCTGTTCTTACCGGCAGAAGTTGTAATACCGTTTTTCCTGAAAGCATCCCAGGCGTTAAAGCCACGTTGAACTGCGTTATATTTTGACTTGGCAGAAGGGTCTTGCCACCTCTGAAACCTGCGCTTGTGATGAGGATACCCCTCAATATTCATAAACCCGGTAGCAAGCTCTGGTATCTCCTTACCTTCCGCCCATTCTTTGTCCAGCTCGTCAAATATCGTTATATTACCATCACCATCAACAAACCCGAACACAGCAGCGCACGGCTTGCTCGCATGCCAGTCAAACGCCATTACCCAACTTACCTCGAAGTTGTCAGGCATTTCAGTATCATTCGGTAATAAATGACCGTCAAGTTTCTCAGCATCCCACATTCTGTCCTGAAAATCAGGATGAACCAGGTCGCCCCAGGTGGGATACTTACCATAAACCTGAACGTCTATCTGTTTTTGAGTCTTGCCTTTTGAAAATCTTTTAATAAACACATCTGTAATGGCCGGGTTATCAGCCATACATGCTGAAACTACATGAATATCTGAGTCATAAAGCGCAGCATCAACAACTTTCTCCTTTGTCCATGTTGGACCCTGCCCTGACTGATAAGGTGGAGTCAGCCCTGCAATTATCCTACCGCCGTTCTTTGCATTTCTAAGACCCCTGACGCACTCATCAAACACCCTCTCGTCACCTTCTTCATCAAGTAACAGTATATCCTGCTCGCCACCACGCATAAACTGCCAGCCCTGCTCCGATGTTGCCCACCATATTGAACTGCCGTTCCTTAATTCTATACCCCTGTGTTCCTTAGAATAATATTTTTTAGGAACTATCTCGCTCTTTGGAAGAAGCGGCCCTATCTCAACCCAACCATCATCATGGTCAATAACGGCTTTCTCTGAAATAAGATACTCAACCCATTTTTTCTGCACTTTTGTCATCTTTGCAGGAAATATAATCTTCTGGTTCTCACTTAATTTCTCTAAAGCCACATCCTCAACATTATCAAAAGACGGTACAAGACATTTTATCTTAATTGGCGGAGTAGCTAACTGATTCGAGTGCAGTCCAAGCATTAAAGCCACTGCGTTCCAGTAAACACATAGCGTTTTCCCGCATCCGTTACCTGCAACAAACCAGGTCTGCCATGCCTTTGACGTGGCAAACTCCGCCTGCTGCCTGTAAAAAAACTTAGGCCATGTTATTAAAGGCAGAAAGTCTTTTGATATTGTATCGCTCATAATATAATGCGCCATAAAAAAGGGACAAAGATAGTGAGGTAGCACTACCTTGCCCCTTCGTTATGACTATGTAGTCCCATCTGGCCGGATGGGAGCTTTAACTATTTTAGTTGATACTTACTCTTTATACTCTTTACTAAAAATTCCGCATTAAAATACATGGTGTCAGGTTCTTCATTGGTGCAAACTATCATGCTGACAACAACCGGCTTATTAACCATGACTGTATATCCGCCATAATGAGTTGTTGTGCCAGAACCGTAAATCTGATTACCATAAACATACGCATTTCCCGTACTGTAAGAAGTACCAGGCATGGTTATTGACCCCCCTTGAGAATAACCCTGCGAATCAGCCAGAACAAAATACTTGAACCCATGCTCAAGAGCAACCTCGGCGCAACGTAACAAATTCAAATCAGCCACACGATCCCGGCTTGTATAAGCATTACCCTTAAAAGTAACCCTGAATACGTTTTCGCCCAACTGTGAATCAGTAAAACCACCCGTAAACGCAACCGGATGATAACCTGTCACACACCCTGCCAAAAATAACACGGCTATTAAAAAGAACTGTCTCATTGTAACCTCCCCCTTTTATTATTAGAAGCATCGCTAACCTTATGCCGTAGCCGAGCCGTCACCCGGCCACGACAAAGGAGGTTACACGATGCCCCGGAACATCCTCACTTCTTCTTCCTCCTCGACTTAGCACGCTTTACAGCAGATAATAACTTCTTTAATTCACCCTCAAGCACGCTCACACGCACCTCAAGTAACTTAAACTCCCTCTCTGTTACTGGCCTGTTCATTTCATCACCCTCACTTTAAGTCTGATTATCTTCTTTCGCTCTATCTTATCCAACTCACGCTTCCTGACTAAACGCATCTTCGCCCTGTGACGCTCTATGTAAGACAATGACCTCATCTGCGCTTCAACCTGTCAAATATGCTCTTAATCTCCTTCTTCCGCTTCCGTAATTTACCCCTGCTCTTACGCTTAGGCTTGGGATACTTGCCAACACTGCCGCTCCCAGACGAATCCCTTAACTGCCTGCGCTTGCCAGACTGAGTCTTTACAGCCTTTGAACCAACTCCCTTGCTCTTTATGTACGTTCGCTTCTTAGGATCATCCTTGAATATGTCAAAATAACCCATATTATACCCCTTTCCTCGATTATTGCCGATTATACACAACTACACCCGTTTATGCCCAATTCTAATTCCCCAACCAAAAGTCTCCCGTCAGTGGGACAATCGCACTTTGTTTGAAATATGTCCCATAATTCCAACATGTTAAAAAATGACCCCAGTTTCCATGCCATTTTGACGAAACTCCCGGTTTCGAGCCTTTTTGGGCTTTTTTGAATTTTGGGGAAAAATGTGGGGGGGTATATATATGTATATAAGCACCCCATGCCTTCCCAGCCCCCCCCCTCTTGGAATAAAAGCATTCTTTTTTCTGAGCTGCCTGGTGGCGTGGTTAAGCTTTAAAATGTTAATTATATTATCCATTTATGCGTCTCGCTATCAACACAGCCACTGGTTAATCGTAGCCTGTCTAATAAGCCGTGCTGTTGTGCTATGTATTCATACTCAGCGTCTGTGATGCATACTCTCAGCGACTCTACCTCATGCATATACTTAACAATATCAGGTGTTAATGCATACCACTCACCTCTTACCCTGCTTATATCAAACGCCTGGTGCAGTCTCGCTTCAGCGTCCTTTTCGCCAGGGATGCAGCCCCACAGTGTCAACTTGAACGGGTTGCCTATCTGTAATGAAACAAGGCGCTTAAGTGGCTTAGCCTTGGTGTATCCTATCTTAACATACTTGTCTTGTTGTGTAATGAAATAAATCATTTAGCTTCCTTTTGCGCAACTTCCAGATCATTACCAATAATAGCCTGCATGCGCTCCACTGACGCTATATTAATGGTGCGCTGGCCTACGTGCTTATGGGTCTCACCGAACACTTTATCTGCCGCAAGCTTGACGTATGGCATTACGTCCTTCGCTGATAACTTCTTGTCTTTTAAGGCTTTTTTCCATCGCTTGGCCGCAATTGGGTAGATGTCACGGTGGAGCTGTTCCATGTGATATTTTTCGATTCTGGCGAACTCTGCGCTTAAATATTCGCTTCTTTTCAATCTACGGTAGATATGGGTGTCTGATTTCGCTTTCCCTAAAGCTTTCAGCTTCTTACCTATTTGATAAGGTGTTAGAGTTGGATCTTCCTTAAATAGAGCTAAGGCGTTCTTATCATATGCTGTGGTTTTTTGGTATGTATATTTGCCGTTTCCTGTTAGTTTTCCGGTTTTTGGGTCTACTCTACGAGGTGACACGCCTTGTTGTTTTGCTGTAGGTGCTCCTGCCATAGTTACTGTCCGTATATTTTATATGTGTTATAAGTGTTCGGTTTTGGTTGGTATGGGTTGATTGCGTCCGGGTTAAGGGGATTAGTGGTTAATACGCCCTTGTAGTTGCCTTGGCTGTCGTATACTTTGGGTGCTTTGGTTGCAAATGGGTTGTTAGCTGATTGGTTGCTGAACGGTGAGCCGTACTTTCCGAACTTGTTGTTGACGCTGTCCTGGCTGAACTTGGACCCGTATTGACCGTAAGGGTTTGATATGCTGTTCTGGTCAAACTGGTTGTTATTGTAGTTGCCGATGTATTTGTCTTGTGTCCAGGCTGTTGCTGTTATTAATATTATACATATCGCTATTAATATCCTCATGGTATCCCCCTTTTTGGTTTGCTTCAATATAGTTTTCCGGGTCGTTAAGATAGCCAGCCGGAATCAGAACAACAATATGGCTGCCGTCATCGACTGTAACGCCTATATATATGTCAGTAGGCGGACATAATTGCTGTGTTGTGGCGCATGATGCCGTTATTATGGCTAATATTAGCAGTATTGGTAATAATTTCAGTGTTTTAGGTGTTGACTCGCTCAGATGCCGTATATTGGACGTTCTTTTGGTGGGCTTGGTCTTGGTATGCATTTTTTTGAGCTTTCGCCGGATGTTTTCCATTTTTTGCTCGGTGGGTGTTTTTATGTGTCGCATTTATCCTCGTTATTGACTTGTTACCGGGCTAGCAACTACGTCAGTATGGTTGCTAGCCCGGCCTGGAGAACAAGCCAAACACTGTAAAAAAATATTTACCGTACCTTAACTTTTTATTTTAAGGTTTTCGATGTTTTTATTTATTTTCGCTTTTTCGACACCACTACATCTTGTGGTTTGATTGTCATAACATACTAAATATTGTAATGTTTGTCAATAAATAATTTTTTT
>Ga0164310_10000241_pt1 | contig 28040 bp, 25 predicted proteins | sample GuaBasSedimGuay1_FD_121795 | JGI IMG/M metagenome (GOLD analysis project Ga0164310, IMG submission 121795) | Subseafloor sediment microbial communities from Guaymas Basin, Gulf of California, Mexico - Guay1, Core 4569-9, 0-3 cm | ecosystem: Environmental > Aquatic > Marine > Hydrothermal vents... | reverse complement strand
TTGATGATTTCAATGTGGCATACCGTTTCCATAAATATTCCCTTTTAGGTCGAATTTTTTTTATGCCGAATTCCTCAACCTATTTATAAGGTTTTGTACCAAAATACCATGAACCATTTAAACAAACATCAGATACTTTGTAGTTGAATCATTATGAAACTGATAAGAAAAGCAACTGTATCAGGTATGTTCTATGATGCAGGAGAAATAGAACTCAATAATCAGATAAAAACATGTTTCTTTTCAGAAAATGGTCCTGGTACTATCTTAGAAAGAAACATAAAAAAACAACAATTAAAGGGAGTTATTGTTCCTCATGCAGGTTATCCTTTTTCTGGAAGTATTGCAGCATATGCATATGATTTGATTCTTGATGCAGGTTTTGCTGATGTGTTTATTATCATTGGGCCAAATCATAGTGGAATGGGGTCAGGTGTTGCAATGTCATCAAAGGGTTCATGGGAAACTCCACTTGGGAATATTCCCGTTGATGAAGAAATAGTTCAAAGGATAACAGGTGGAATCATTGATCCTGATGACCATACTATGAAGTATCAAGAAAATAGTATTGAGGTGCAACTGCCATTTCTTCAATATATTTCAAAAGGAAAACCATTTTCAATCGTCCCAATCGCCATGATCATGCAGGATTATGAGACTGCAAGAGATATAGGCATTCAACTTGCTGATGCCATACAAAAAGAAAAAAGAAATGTGATTCTTATCGCTAGTACTGATTTTTCTCATGAAGGTATTGCCTATGGGCGGATGTCACCAAGAAACAGCAAGGTAAATGAATATGTTTACAAACAAGATACATCTGTGATTGAAATGATAAAAAAAATGAATCCAGCAGGATTGATCGACACTGTTGATAAGAATAATATCTCCATGTGTGGATCCGGTCCTGTCGCAGCAGTTCTTACAGCATCAAAAAAACTTGGTTCATCTAGCGTAGAATTACTTAAATATGGGACATCATATGATGTCCATCCAGATAGTAGCGCATGTGTTGGTTATGCATCATTTGCTATTTATTAACAAGAAATATTGAGGTTATATTTACATGTTTGAGAAAATACCAGTTAAAGACATTAATCCTGCTGAATCAATGACTTCAAATCAGCTCATAAAAGCCTTGTATGATTCAGGCGGTTTTACTGCGAAAAAAGTTGCAGATGGAGTAGATATTCTTGAGGAAATGATTAATGATTCATCATGTACTCGATTTCTTTCCTTTCCAGCTTGCATCTGTTCAACAGGTACTCGTGGTATTATCAAAGAGCTGTTGAAAAGAAAGCTTTTTGATGTAGTAATCACAACAACAGGAACTCTTGATCATGATCTTGCACGCCTGTGGCGTGACTATTACCATGGATCCTTTACCACAGATGATAATGTTCTTTATAAAAAAGGTATTAACCGACTTGGGAATATTTTCATACCCAATGAATGCTACGGCACAATACTTGAAGAAAAAATGCAACCAATACTTTCATCCATATGTAAAAATAAGACAAAATGGTCTACAAAAGATATTATCTGGGAATTTGGAAAACAAATAGAAAATGATGAAAAGAAGGATGAATCATTGTTATATTGGGCATGGAAAAATAAGATTCCTTTCTATGTACCTGGTATCACTGATGGTGCTTTTGGATCTCAGCTATGGATGTATTATCAAAACCATCGTGATTTTACCATTGATCTATTCAAAGATGAACAAGAACTATCGGATATTGTATTTGATGCAGATAAAAGTGGTGCATTCATCATTGGTGGGGGGATCAGTAAACATCATACAATCTGGTGGAATCAGTTCAAGGATGGACTGGATTACACTGTGTATATTACTACCGCAGTTGAATATGATGGGAGTCTGAGTGGTGCACAAACCCGCGAAGCTATTTCATGGGGAAAAATAAAGGGCGAATCTGATAATATCACAATTGAAGGAGATGCAACTCTTATTATGCCCCTTATGATCTCTGCATTATTTGAACGGATTAAACAATAAATGGCAAATTTGAATTAACTAATCATTGCCAAAAAAGAAGTTTCATCATTGATTTCACTTTACCTGGAAGATCTGGAAGTTCATTATTTTCATATAGATCAATTGCTGCTTTCACATATGTGTCAACAGTGAGTTGATAAAACCATCGTCCATAATCTGCATCTGCTCTTGCAGGGCTTCCCACATAGCCATCTTTTAATCCAAGTTCTTTAAAGGTTTTCCCTATCATCTTAGGTGAACTTAGATTCCGATAAATACTTTGCAGCTCCTTATAGCAAGGATCAACAAGATATGGATATTGATATTTCATCAATGAGGTTTCACGAAATCCAGCATGTATCTCTTTTTTTGTATCAAAACCTAGTTTTGGTTCTTGTTTCTCAATTGTATCAGTATGAAAAACTGGAGACCATGGCTCACATACTTTCATACCATATTTTTTCCTGAGATGATGCATCGCTTGATAAATTCCTTTTAGATGGCTTAATGCCATATGGTATGTGCAGATCATCATCATTGAAAAACCATGTTTTGCAAGTGCAGAACCAAAACTAATGACAACCTCACGAACAACTCGAGAGGATACAGAAATTGAACCAGGAAAATCAGTATTGAATTTACAAAAACCAAGAGGTACTGGTGGAAGAAGAACACAGGTAATATCATTATGAGTCTTTCCTAATTCTTTAATTGCATCTTTTGCAGTATCCTTTGCAGTTAAAAAATCAGTACCAACTGGAAGATGCGGGCCATGTTCCTCCATAGGACTTATAGGTAGAAAAAACACGGTTTTTTCTTTTGGTAACTCATCGATTTGTTTCCAACTTAAATCAGAGAATTCAATAATAGAAATTGCTTGATTATTATTTTTTGTTGATATCATAGTTTTCAAATAACCTCTTCATTTTTTCCAAGAGTAGTAATCTCACAACCATTTTCTGTGACAATCACCGTATGTTCCTTTTGTGAGACCATTCCATTATTTTGTTCGATTAATTGCGGAAAATGATGTAACAAGTTAAGATATGTAAGTCGCTGAATGCTTACTTCTGCATTTGAAAAGAGTTTCTCACACCATCGAAATGCAAAAGGTAAAGAATTGAATTCTTTTTTTATTCTTTTTATTTGAAGTTTACTCCTTTTTTCCCGTAACCCTCTAAGGGACTTACTTGCTTGGGCAATATAGATATTACTTCCTTTACCCGAAATCACTCTTCCATACCCATCTGTTGCAAAGGGTTCTATTGCAATGACATCATCAACATGTGGTTTTTTTAAAAGATTAATCGATGGAACGTTTGGGATGGATAATCCTGCATGAAGAACAAAACGATTTAAACTGTGTCCTGTGAGATTTTCAATTGGTTTAAAACCATAGGAGGTTATAGTTTTTTCAACGGTTTCACCTATTTTTGACAATGAAACACCAGGTTTCATCATTTTTATTGCATGTTTTAATGCCTCATTAGATGCATCACAAAGAGACGAATGGACATCGGTGTCTACTTCCACAGTTACAGCGGTATCTGCAATGTATCCATCTATATGAGCACCAACATCAATTTTAACAAGATCGCCTTTCTTGAAAACCTGAGTGTTTTTTGGATTGGGTGTGAAATGAGCAGCGATATGATTTCTTGCGATGTTTACAGGAAATGCAGGTTTTGCATTGTTTGAATATATCAATGACTCGATATAGTTTGCAACCTCTAATAAGGATGCACCTTTTTTTACTTTTTCAACTCCTTTATCACGTGCTAATGCAGCTATTTCACCTGCTTTAAAATATTTATCCTTTATTTCTTCATCCATACTATTAAGACACCACAGCATCAATTTCATCTGATGATATTGTTCCTTTTCTAAGAATCATCGGGACATTAGAAGTGACATCAACAATTGTTGATGCAAGTCCATTTCTTTCTCCATCATCAATATATGTTACAATAGATTCCGATTTAAACATATTCCGAATTTCATAAATCGTTGTAGGGGTTAGTTGATCATGGATATTTGCACTAGTTACAGTTAATGGCCCTGTTTTTTCAATAAGGTTCAACGCAATTGGGTCATCAGGAATGCGGACTGCAATTGTCTTCTTGTTTGCTGTAACAACTGTTGATACTGACTTGTTCTCCAAGATCAATGTTAAAGGTCCAGGTAAAAAATGTTCAGCAAGAATTTTTCCAAGAGGGGTAAGAATTGCAATTTCTTTTAACATTTCAACCGATGAAACCGCGATAGGTATTGGAAGGGAAAGAGGACGTTTTTTTATAGAAAAAACCTGATGAACTGCTTTTTCATCAAAAACATTTGCGCCTAATGCATATAATGTATCTGTTGGATATACAACAAGAAATCCATTTTTAATTGCTTCATTTATTTTACTATGTTTAGATATTGAAATCATAGAAAAGAACTCATTTCTTTTTAATAAAATCTGCAAGAGTTAAACCTTGAGATTCACTTGATGTATGTTGTGGAGTAACTTTTTTTACTTCCTCAAATAATGTGATATTCAGTTCTTTTTCAAGTTTTTTAGCAACTTTATCGGAAGGACGGAGCTCACCTTTCTCCATCTTTGAAATAGTACCAGTTGGTTCCCCAATATTAAAACCAAGTTGTTCTCGGGTTAAGCCTTTTTGCTTTCGTGCATCTTTTATAGCATCATCCCAATTGGAGATAAGTTCAATGTTCATTTTTTCATAAACATCTTTTTCTTTTAATCTATTGCTCCTTCTCACCAATGACTTATGTACATGTATAGGAGATCCTTGAATCTCTTTTACCCCTTCACCATATTGGATACACCTGGGACATAAAACCATTTTTACTTTATCTACCATTGCTGGTTTACAACGGCCACTACATTCATTTCCACAGAGTTCACATTGCATATATTATCACCCAACTCTCACTAATTTGAAATCAATTATTACATTTGCTAATTGTTAATCTAAAGCAACCCTGCTTTTTGTAATGTCATTAAATCCTCAGTGCTAAGTTTTTCACCGCGTTTGAATTTTTCATAAATCTCATTTGCCACTCTATGAATTGTAGCGTCTTCTTCACTTCGTTTCTTTTTGGACTGTTGAGTCTTAGAAGATGAAAGCTGACGTTCAAGATCATGGATTTTATCCACATTAGTAATGAAATCTCTATGAACATCATCTGCTTTAATTTTATTGTTAACAATAGTTTCATGAACTTGGTTTACTTTTTGAATGAGATTGTTGAGTTTATTTATCAAATTAATCATCTTTTCATGTTCTTGCTGAGCTCTTAATGCAAGAGATTCCACGGTTTCATGTTGCTTTTCAGCTTTTTGTTTATAAAGTATTTCTTCATCAAGAACTTTTTTTAATTGAGGGTCTTGATTGATTATTCCTTCTTGTTCCTTAATTTTTGCATGTAAACCTGAAATTGTTTCAATAAGCTTTTTTTCCTTACGGGGAGACATTGGTTTTGTCATTTGTTCTGTTTCAAGAACGTGTAGTTGTTTTCGAAGTACTCCAATGTTTGTTCCATCTGATGAGGAACGTTTTCTTTCAATATCTCGAATTTCTTTTTTAATTTCAAAACATTTCTGATTTAAATTATCTCTCTGAACTTTCACACTTTTTACACGTTCGTTTAGTTCATCACGACTTTGCTTATGTTCATTTATTTCATTTCGAATCTTTCTAATCGTTGAATTATATGCATCTCTTTCTTCTGCAAGTAACTTTGATTTTTTATGAAGATTATTTCGTTCTTCTTTTAATTGATTCGCTTTTTCCTGAAGCTCATCTTTCAGTTCTCTTACTTTTTCAACCGATTCAGCCATTTGAAACCTCAATGATTTTCGTTGTTAAAACAGAGGGTACAATAATAAAGTCTTTATTAAGGATTTCGAACGATTTCTTCATACGACATAAAACCAAATGCTTTAAAAACAATCAAATATTATCAACATTTACATATAAATATTTTTCTCATTATTAAGATATTTTTTTTATTGATAATATAAAGATGGAAAGGCAAACTTAAAAAGCAATTTTCTATTTCATCAAAAACAAATCAATTTAATGTGAGTGACAATGGACGAATTTCTAAAAAAAGAACTCAATCTCCAATACTTTCAAGAAAAAGGATATACAAGAAAAAAATGTGTATCCTGTGGAGCATATTTCTGGACATTACAACCTGAAAGTATAGTTTGTGGTGATCAACCCTGTGTTCCATTCAGTTTTATCAATAATCCTATTGGTAAAAAAACCATGAGTCTATCTGATGTTAGGAGCGGATTCTTATCATATTTTGAACAACATAATCATCAAAGACTTCATTTTCCAATCACAAATGAACGGATGCCTGTTATCGCTCGATGGAGAACCGACATATATCTAACTATTGCATCCATTGCAGATTTTCAACCACATGTAACTTCTGGAGAGGTTCCACCTCCTGCAAATCCTCTTGTTATTTCACAACCATGCATTCGACTTAATGATCTAGATGAAGTAGGTAAAAGCGGTAGACATCTCACTCTTTTTGAAATGATGGGGCATCATGCATTTAATAAAAATGTTGATGAAATCTATTTTAAAGAAGATACTGTAAAATATTGTAATGATTTCTTTACAAACACAATTAGAATTCCAAAAGAAGAAATAAACTACAAAGAAGAACTATGGAATGGCGGTGGAAATGCCGGGCCTTGTCTAGAAGTAGTTGCAAAAGGTCTTGAAATCGCAACGCTAGTGTTTATGAATATGAAAGCAGATTCTGCTGGAACATATACTATTGCAAATGAACAATATACAAACAATCCATTAAATATTGTTGACACAGGGTATGGCCTTGAACGTATTGCATGGATAACTAATGGATCAAAAACAGTATATGAAACCGTCCTTAATGAAACAATAAAATGGATTTCAGATCATGCAAAAAATTTAGAAGATAAAAAAATATTGTATTCCCTTGCAGATCATTCAAAATCGTTATCATTTATGCTTGGAGATGGCATTGTCCCATCTAATGTTAAAGCTGGATATCTAGCACGATTGCTCATTCGTCGATGTCTTAGATTTATAAAATCATTACATCTTGATGCTTCATTGATAGATCTTGTTGACTATCAGTTACTTTTACTAAAATCAGATTTTCCATCATTGATTAATCAACAAAATCAAATTCAAAAAATGCTTAATGTTGAGACAAAACGATACTCAGATACAATTTCAAAAGGCAAACTTCTTGTAAATAGATTGATTAAGGAAAAACAACAATTTGATTCAGATACACTCATCACTCTTTATGACACTCATGGAATGCCCCCATCAATCGTCAAGCAAATAGCACAAAAACAACAGATTCCCGTAAGCATCCCAGAAAATTTTGAATCTATGATTGCTGAATTGCATACTCATAGAACAGAAAAACAGGAAAAGAAAGAAAGAAATGAAAAACTTCCAGAAACAACATCATTGTATTACAAAGATCATTACTTAAAAGAATTTGATGCAACGGTTCTATTTGCAGAAAAAACTTCACAAGGGACAAGAGTAATTCTAGATAAAACCACATTTTATCCTGAAGGTGGAGGGCAACCAGGAGATAAAGGATTTTTCTTAAAAGATGGAATTAATCTGCCATTAACCGAGGTTACAAAAGAACAAGGAACTATATTCCATCACATTAAAGGTGAGCTTAAAAAAGATGATTTTGTTCATGGAACAATTGATTGGGATCATCGATACACTATTATGAAACATCATACTGGCACTCATATCATCAATGGTGCTTTACAAGATATTCTTGGTGCTCATATTTGGCAAGCTGGATCTCAACTTGGATATGCTGATGCTCGTTTTGATTACACCCATTTTGAACCGTTAACAGATGGACAAGTAAAAGAAATTGAAAAACGAGCAAATGAATTCATCACTATGAATGTTCCAGTAAATAAACTGATTTTAGATAGAAATACTGCTGAAAAACAGTTTGGTTTTCGACTTTATCAGGGGGGAGTACCACCAGGAAATGAAATCAGAGTCCTAGATATTCCAGGTGTCGATGTTGAAGCATGTGGTGGAACACATGTAAATAATACTGCCGAAATTGAAAAAATACGGATCATTCGATCAGAACGTATCCAGGATGGAGTTAACCGTATTATTTTTGCAGCAGGAAAAATGGTGGATGCATATCAAAAAGAGGAACAACAGCATTACAAACAGATTATAGAATCATTTCAACCAATATTTACAATTACAACTAATGAACACATTTCCAATGAATTGAAAAAGACATCGGATTTATTTTCCGTTCCAATCAATCAACTTGAAAAAACCATAAAACGATTCATTAAAGAAGCAAAACCTACAAAACAAAAATCATTTACTAATCTTTCTGTTGCAAGTTTATATCTATTTGACCTTTGGAAAAAGAATCAAAAACAGAAAAAAACAGTTGATATGGAAACCATTGAAACATTAAAAGATCAAGCTGAATCAATCCCAGGTACAGAATTTAAAGTAATTACTGCAAAGATATCGATGGAATCTAATGCAACAGCAGGAGCTATTATCACTGAACCAAACTATATTGTACATATCTATGATGGTAAAAAAATCACATCTGCTGCATCTGAAAATGTTCCTATTAATCTTCAAGAAAGCATTGTAAAAGCAATTGGAGAAATCCTTGGTGGAAGTGGTGGAGGACGGCAAAGAATGACACAAAGTGGTGGTCCAAATCTTGATCGTGTTGATGAGGCATTAGAACAAGCAAAACAACTTACAGTAGAAATATTGAAAAAATAGTAAAAAAAATAATTTTTTCCCTATAGCTGAATTGTAAGATGTGCAGTGGTAATCACAATCATCGTTGCAATACTCAATGCTATAACAAACCATGGAGGTATTTGCAATGCACTTTTTTCTTCAGCATCATAATATCTAATTAATCCTGCAGAGGAATGAAATCCTTCATTCTTTTTCTTTGCCATAATAATCAAACTACCAAATTACTAGTAAAAAGTTACATCAAGAACCAATATAATAGTTTTTCCATTTCAATCCTAATGAATTCAAAAAAAATTTACATATCCGCAATTCACAAATATCTTTCAATTATTTGAAGAATTTCACCAGCATTTCCTTGTAAAAATATATCCGTAAGATTTATTGTAAGTTGTGTAGGCTCTGTATTAATTTCTATCATTATTGCATCATATTTTTTTGCAATAATTGGAAGATTTGCAGCAGGACATACCATCGCAGAGGTTCCAATTATTAAGATGACTTCACAGGAAGCTACTGCATTTTCTGATTGATCTATTGCAGATAAAGATGGTGTTTCTCCAAATAGAACAACATTAGGTTTTAGTATGGATCCACATTGGCATTGAGGTAGTGGAGGGATATTATGGATTTTCTCTTTTTCAAAGGAGTATTGCTTTTCACATGTTAGACATGTTAGTTTCTTGTAATTTCCATGAAATTCGATAACTTTTGTATTTCCTGCTTCTTGATGCAGGTTATCAACATTTTGTGTGATGATTGTATCTAGTTTTCCTCTTTTTTAAAGATTTGTTAGACTATAATGTGCAGGATTTGGTGTTGCATTAAAGATTTGTCTTCCCCTCTCTTTAAGCATGATCCAGGATTTCTCAGGGTTATCCATAAATGATTCAAGATGTGCATATTCATATGATCGTATTTCTCCCATAACATCTCTTTTCCTCTAAATGGTGCTATACCACTTTCAACTGATATTCAAGCACCAGTTAAAGCAACATTTTTCTTGGATTTCTTTAATGCAAATACTGCTTTTTGTATTGCTTCTTTTTCAATCATTTGATTCCTCTTATTATGTTTAATTATTGTGTTTGTAAATAGTTTTTAGAAAGTCTTGATGTATAAGATAAGAAAAACATCTAAATACCTTATATCTATTCATCTCACATAAAAGGATGTGTGATTCTTATGAAAGAAATTGATTCACTTATTGAAAAAGCGTTAAAATATAAAGAAAGTGGGCTTACAGATCATGAAATAGCAGAAGATCTTAATGTATCTAAAGAAACCGCCATATGGCTTCTTAATAAAGGAAAAGAGAAAAAACCTGAGGGTGATTTGAAAGTTGGATGGAAATCCATTGGTGTTTATCCATCCAGAATTGGTTTCATATCAGATGCATTATGTGACATTATCCTTGAAGAAGTTGAAAATAATGATCTTGAAATTGATACTGTTGTTGGAATTGCATTAAATGGTATCCCTTTTGCAACAAGTATTGCAGAAAAACTTGGCCTTGAACTTGCATTGTTTAGACCCCATCATGAGAAAATTGGTGCATTCTCTTCAAATTATGCAAGTGTTGAAGGTAAAAATGTTGTGATTATTGATGATGTTGTAGGATCAGGAGAAACTTTTATCTCTGCCATCAACGCAACAACAAAAGAAAAAGGAACACCACTTCTTCTTATCTCAATTTTAAATAAGAAGAAACAAGATCAAATAAAAAAGGTACCACTTCGTGCATTGATCAGAGCTAGGGTTATTTAAACCCATCTCTTTTTATTTTTATAAACTATTGAGGTGCTATGTATGCATTGGGCAGATGTTATTGCAGCTGATTTAATTAAAGAAGATAAAAAACATGTACTTGCAACAGGTATCACGCCATCAGGACCTATCCATATTGGAAATATGCGTGAAGTGTTGACAACTGATGCAGTATATCGTTCGCTGATCAAAAAAGGAGCAGATGCAGATTTTATATATATTGCAGATGACTATGATCATCTTCGGAAACGATATCCATATCTTGATTCTTCTTTTGAAAAATATGTAAGCATGCCTCTATCAGATATTCCATGCCCATGTGGCGATCATGAAAGTTATGCAGATCATTATCTCAATGCATTTCTTGAATCTTTAAACAAAATCGGAATTCATCCAATTATCTATCGAGCTAGTGAGATGTATAAAAAAGGTATGTATAAGGATGCGATTCAAACTGCACTTGAAAATACAAAAAAAATTAGAAATATCATTGAAACTATTTCAAAGCGAACACTACCAAAAAACTGGCTTCCATTTAATATTATCTGTAATGATTGTGGAAAAATCACTACTACCAAACCAACTCTTTATGAATATCCCTTAATTGAATACAGCTGTAAATGTGGTTATTCAGGTTCAGTTGATATTCGTGAGAGCGGAGTTGGTAAGCTTCCATGGCGTGTTGATTGGCCGGCTCGTTGGAATATGCTCAATGTTACATTCGAACCCTTTGGAAAAGACCATGCAACAGTTGGCGGTGCACGGCAAACCGGAGAAAAAATCGCTGAGGATATATATCAATTCAGCCCTCCTGCTTATACAGTTTATGAATTTATATTGTTAAAGGGAAAAGGAGCAATGCATAGCTCAAAAGGAACTGGATTATCTGCAGATCAAATGCTTAATATGACGCCTCCAGAGGTTTTACGTTTTCTCATCATGAAAAATCAGCCCAATAAACATATCTCTTTTGACCCTGGATTTGGATTGTTATCTTTTGTTGATGAATATGATCAGTTTGAACGGATGTATTTTGGTGAGGAGGAGCAAAAAAAAGGTGTAAAGGATCTTGACGTTATCTATGAGCTGTCACAACCTAAAAATATTCCAACTAAGCTTCCTATTCAGGTTCCCTATCGACATCTTGTAACACTTGTTCAAATTCAGCAGAATTGGCAAGAATTAAAACCCCTGCTTCAAAGAAGTAATCAACTACCTACTAATCTTTCAAAGACAGATGAAAAACGTATAACCCAACGAATTCATCATGTTTTATTCTGGTTAGATACTTATGCACCTGATTCAGTAAAATTCAAAGTACAAAAAACTCTCTCTAAAATTACAGCTACAAGAGAGCAAAAAGAGTTTCTAAATCAATTTTTAGATGATGCAAAAGATATCAGTTGGGATGCTGAATCAATTCATAATATGGTTTATTCGATTATGGAGCAGCAAAAGATTGATGCGAAAACTGCGTTTTCAACTATTTATCAATTTATTCTTGGGCAAAAAAAGGGTCCACGTGTTGGATATTTCCTTTCAAATCTTGATAAAAACTTTGTTTTAACTCGTTTCATGGAAGTTGTTAAATAAAACCCTATGATTATATGGTTTAATCTATGTTATGAACATATATATTGAAGTAATCGGCTGCACTGCAAATCATAGTGATGCAAGTATTGCCCGGCATCAAATTGAACAACATCCAAGTTTTTTTATCGTAGACAAAATTGATGATGCAGATATTATTCTTCTTTTCACCTGTACGGTTATTTCTGCTACTGAACAAAGGATGTTTTCAAAAATAGAACAATATGTAAAACAGCAAAAAAAAATTATTGTAACTGGATGTATGGCTAGTGTTCAATCCGAACAAATCAAAAAAATCAATGAAAACATTATCTGTATACCACCTAGTAAAATCCATCTTCTATTATCATATCTAGATAATTCTGCAGAAACATCAGATCAATTCAAGAAATATCAAAGCAAAAAAAGACATTCATCAATTTTTGCACCTATATCAATATCTGAGGGCTGTGATTTTTCCTGTGCATATTGTATCACCACACTTGCAAGAGGGAAACTAACAAGTTACCCTAAAACTGTCATTAGAGCTAATATTGAAGATGCAATAATGCAAGGATGTAAAGAAATACAACTCACAGCACAAGATACAGCATCTTATGGAAGAGATACACATTCAAATCTTGCAGAGTTACTTACATATATTTCAGATGTCTCTGGATGGTATCGGTTTCGTATTGGAATGATGAATCCTGCAACGCTTCTCCCTCAGATTGATCAGATGATTGCTGCATTCAACAATCCACATTTCTATAAATTCCTTCATATCCCTATTCAATCTGGTGATGATTTACTTCTTTCATTAATGGGAAGAAAATATTCAATCAAGAATGTTTATACAATCATAAATTGTTTCCGAAAACAGTTTCCAGACATCACTATTGCAACTGATGTCATTGTAGGGTTCCCAAGTGAAGATGAAGAACAGTATCTTAACACCATTAGGTTTCTTGAAAAAATAAAGCCAGATATTGTAAATATCACAAAGTTTTCAGCAAGACCACTTACAAAGGCAAAAACAATGAAACAACGAATTCCAACTGAGATTGTGAAAGCCAGATCAAAGGATCTCACTATATTAGCCTCATCAATATCATATGAAAAAAATAGACATCATATTGGAAAAAGGTATACCATACTCATCACTGAAAAAGGAAAAAAACAAAGTATGATTGGAAGAAACAATCAATACAAACCTGTTGTCATCACTGAGCCTGTTTTCATTGGTGATGTTGTTGATGTTGAAATTATTGATGCGAAACAAACTCATCTTTTCGGAATACTTAAATAGGCTGTATTGTTTCAAAAAGTTGTGGACGGGATGATACGAGTTGCAATTAATGGATTTGGAAGAATAGGCAGAAACGTTCTTAGAGCAGCATATGCTCATGCTCAATATGGAAAGACTTTTGAAATTGTTGCTATCAATGACCTTGGTAGTATTGATATTCTATCACATCTTTTCAAATATGATTCTATATATGGTAGATTTGATGGAACTATTGAGAAACAAGATGATGGAATGTTGATCAATGGAAATTATATCAAATTTTTCTCACAAGTAAACCCTGAGAAACTTCCCTGGAATGAACTTAATATTGATGTGGCATTAGAATCAACAGGTATTTTCTGCTCTCGTGAAGGTGCTTCAAAACATCTACATGCTGGTGCTGAAAAAGTTGTGATATCTGCTCCTGCAAAAGATCCTGATATTACTCTTGTTCTTGGTGTAAATCATGAACAATACAACAAGGATAATCATAAGATTATATCTAATGCATCCTGTACAACCAATAGTCTAGCACCACCAGTAAAGGTGATTCATGAGGCCTTTGGTATTGACAAGGGGATCATGACAACGATTCATTCATATACTGGCGATCAAAGAATCCTTGATTTTCCACATAAAGATCTACGAAGAGCACGTGCTGCTGCAACATCAATTATTCCAACAACAACAGGTGCTGCAAAAGCAGTAACCCTAGTGATACCTGATCTTAAAGGAAAACTTGATGGGATGGCAGTTAGGGTACCAACACCAGATGGATCACTTACTGATTTTACATGTACTCTTAATCAAGATGTTACAGTTCAAGAAGTCAATCAAGCCCTTAAAGCAGCGTCTGAAAATAATCTAAAAGGAATCATGCAGTATACCGAAGATCCATTAGTCTCTGTTGATATCATTAAAAATCCACATTCAGCAATCATTGATGGATTAAGTACAAAAGTAATTGGTGAACGTGGAAACCTACTTAAAATTCTATCATGGTATGATAATGAATGGGGATACTCATGTAGACTTGTTGACCTCATTAATTATCTCTATACAGGTCAAATCACTGAAAAACAAAAAATGGAAGTTATTCATCAGAACTACTAAACCATTTTCTCTTTTTTTTCATTTTTTACCAATATAGTTTTAAATGAATTTTATATATTCAAATTTTGTTGAGGAGGTTTCATAAATATGATGGAATATAAAACATTAGATGATGTATCAGTTGAAGGAAAAACTGTTTTGTTACGTGTAGATTTTAATATGCCGCTAGATAAAAACACAAAAGATATACTTGATAATACACGAATGAAACGGGTTCTTCCAACTATTAAAGAATTAAAGGGGAAAAAAGCAAAAACAGTGATTCTTGCTCATCAGGGAAGACAAGGTAGCTGGGATTTTATCAGCCTAAAAACACATGCTGAAACCATGGAACAATTAATGGATTCACCAGTAGGTTTCATTGAGGATATACATGGATCCAAAGCATTAACTGCAATTAAAGAAATGAATCCAGGTGATGTCCTTTTTTTAGATAATGTACGAAAAATACCATATGAAACAGATAAAAAAACTGCAAAAGAACATGCAGAAACAGATTTTATAAAAGATTTATCGTCCGTTTCAGATATCTTTGTAAATGATGCATTTGCAGCTGCACATCGAAAACAATGCTCCATAGTTGGATTTACCGCAATTATGCCTAGTGTTGCAGGTCGTCTTCTTGAAAAAGAGCTGATTACACTTTCAAAAGCGGTGAAAAACCCAGAAAAACCTAGTATTTTCTTATTTGGTGGTGCAAAATACTCAGATATCGTGGTAACAATTGAACAATTGCTAAAAAATAATACCGCAGATAAAATTCTTCTCACAGGCCTACCTGCAAATGCATTTCTCAAAGCAAAAGGATACAATCTAGGGGAAAAAAATGAAGAGAAACTTTTAGAAGAAGGAAGTGTCGAAACCATCTCTGAAATAACTGATTTATTAGGAAAATATGAAGATCAAATTACACTTCCAGTAGATTTTGCAATTGAAGAAAATGGATGCAGAAAAGAAATAGGACTCGATAATCTACCAAGTAACAAACCATTATTTGACATCGGAAAACAAAGCATAAAGCTCTATGAAGACATCCTGAAAAACGCGAAAACCATTTTCCTTTCTGGCCCCTGCGGAGTATTTGAAAACCCAATCTTTATGAAAGGAACAGAAGAAATATTTACTTATGTTTCAGAATCAAAAGCATTTAGCATTGTTGGAGGTGGCCATACCGTTGCAGCGGTAACAAAGCTTGGTCTTGACGGGAATATTTCCCATATAAGTACCGGTGGGGGAAGCCTTGAAAAATTCATGATGGGTGAAAAACTTGTCGCAGTTGAAGCATTAAAACAAGCTAAACAGACACATGCCGTAAAAGTATAAAACAATTTTTTTTTTAAGGGAAAGAGATCTTTTTTAATAAAAAAATTTCTTTTTCTTAATTTGGGCTGATAGATCAGCTTGGAAGATCGCTACCTTCGCAAGGTAGAGGCCGCGGGTTCAAATCCCGCTCAGTCCATACCTGCTTCTTGAATGGATTCCTGTAGATATAGCCCAAAAATTCATTCTATCGCTTCTTACTATTTTTAGTTTTTATAAAACAAAAAAGACCTTTATTTCCAATCCTGGAAATCGTAAACAAGGAAACCTTGTTTTCTTAATTCATCCTTTTTATCAATCTTTTTTGCAATCACTCCAAATTTTTCTTTTCTTTCATCATTATACAGATTTACATGGCTTGATTTATTTTCTAAATCTTTAATTATATTTAACACCAGATTATAAGATAAAGATTTATATTTGCATTCCAAAAAATTAATCTGTTTATTTTTATTATCTACGGTCACAATATCTATTTCTTTATCTTTATACCACCATTTTTCAATAGTGTCAGCTTTTATCATTTTAGCTATAAATTCATCTCTTACAATGATTTCAAATCTCTTTCCAAGATAAGTGTTTAAATCTTTTTTACTGAGTTTATATTGATTCCTCTCAATTTTATCTCTATTTTTATGAACAAAGTTAAACCAAAAGTCAAAAAATACGTCTTTAATAATATAAATACCATATCTGTTGTTATGTATTGGTGTAATTTTTTTTATAAAATTTAGTCGAATTAGGTTTTCAAGATAGGGGTATATTTCTCTTGTTCTTATCCCTGCAAAATTTGATATGTGAGAGGGTTTTGTATTACCATATGCAATTGCATTTATTATTGTAAAATAGGTTTTAATTTCTTTAAATTCTTGTGAAAGAAGAAAGTATGGTTCTCTGAAGAAATAACCATCATGATTTATGAATTCTTTTTCTATAAATTCTTTTGAATCGGGATAATATTTGGCTTTTAATAGATATTCAGGTACTCCACCTATTGTCATATATGTTTTTAGTTTTTCTTCAAAAGCCATATCTAAAAAAAAACTTGAATTTTTAAAGTTCATTTCTTTTAAAAGCAGATCTCTACTTCTACGACCATATAGAGGAGAAGATGAAGAAAGGATTTTTTCACTCATCAATCCAAAAATAGATCCAGATACAATAAGCATAATATTTGTTTTTGAAAGAAACATATCCCAAAATTTTTGTAGCGAACTAGTTAATGAAGGATCGTTTTTTATGAAGTATGAAAACTCATCTATTGTAATATGCATTTTTTCATTTTTTGGAATAATTTTTTCAAGATATGAAAAAAGATCTTTCCATTTCATGATTTCAAGGTTTTTTAATAAATCATCTTGGAAATAGTTTGCAATTTTTTCTTTAAAATCATGTATTTGTACTTTTTTGTTTACATCCTCTGCTATATAAAAAACACCTTTTTTATTTTTTGTAAATTCTGTGATAAGTGATGTTTTTCCAATTCTTCGACGTCCATATATAACGATGAATTGTGCTTGTTCTTTGTTCCATTCTTCCGTTAATAAATTTAATTCATTATCCCTATTAATAAACCTAATCATAATTAGACCTAATCTAGATTAGTATTATATAGTTTATGTTTGTATTTAAAAAAATGCTCAAAACATCTAAAAAAAACCACATCATGCCCATTTATATCATATATCTTTTTCCTACATTCATAATCAAAATCTTTTGATCCACACCCTCAAAATATACTCCAAATTGAATAAGGGGAAATTCTTGATTCCAAACCCTTAATCTTTTCTGTTCATCTCAAACAAATACCAGAAGTTCATAGCTACATTTTATTTCCATTTCTCTAAATAGTTCAGCAACCTCCCGCTCGACTTTTGTCACCATACCATAAATAGAAACCCGCTTCAATTTACCACCACAAGATTCAACAGAGTCGAAAACAGCATTCTGTTGACAAATTTTTACTCCTGTTGGAGAGTGTAGATACTGCTCAGCCCATACCAAAATTTTATAAGCGATTATTTTTACTAATTCACTGGAGGGGAAAAACTATTTATCAAGAATAACCAAGCAGGTATAAAACAGACAATTTTTCCATCAATGGTGCGTTTCTCTAACAGATCCCTTGTTACAACAAATCCATTATTAGTTTCAAATGTTGTCAAAAACTTTAACAGCCCTTTTATATCTTTATTGGAAATATTGTTGCTATATTTTACTTCAATAGGTATTAGTTTCTTATTTACGTCAAGTATTATGTCAACCTCATTTTTAGTACTATCAAGCCAATAAAATATCTTTGGAAAAAGCTCATTTTTTTTAAGATGAATGATATGGGAAAAAACCATGTTTTCTATGAGTTTTGTCTTACCAAGGTCATCTATTTCTTTAAGTAACAAGGCATTTCTTAGACCATGGTCGATAAAAAATAATTTTTTTTCTTTTCTAGTTGAAATGATATGATTTGTAGAGTACACATATGTGTTATATGTAAGAAAGCATTCTTCGAGATATGACAGATATTTTTTAACTGTGTCAACCTTTATTTTAAGAATTGATGCAAAAGTAGAATAATTTATCCGTTCTGTCATAAAATCTGAAAGAAGATCCGCAAGGTCATCAAGAACCCTTGGTTCTTTTATATCTTTGAGGTCAAGTATATCTCTTGTGAGGGTTAATGTTTTGTATTGTCTGAGTTGTTCATAGGCTCTTTCTACATGTTTTTCATAGTATACTTCAGGATAACCTCCTTTAATGAGGTAGTCGTCAAGTTTTATTAGAATGTCTTGTTTATTCAATAATTGTTGTTGATGTGCCTTTTTTATTTCCTCATAATTCAAAAAGTCATATTCTGTTTTTTCTCCTATAAATTCTGAGAATGTAAGCGGGTATACTGTTATGTATTGTATTCTACCAAGTAATGATTCTCCTGATCCTTTGATGATTCGTATTGCAGAGGATCCGGAAACAATAAATTTTATTTTTAAATTTAGGTCTTGCCAATGTTTTACTATATCTCCCCAATCTTTGAGTTTATGGACTTCATCAAGGAAAATGTATATTGTGTTTTGTATTTTATCTAAGGGGATTTTAAGTATTGTTTCAGAGTATTGTTGTAAAAAGTCGTTGAATTTTTCTTTTAGTTCTAATCGAATTTTTGGACTATCTAAAGAAACATAAAGTATTTCTTTGGGTTTTGAACCTGTTTTTAATAGATGATCTATGGTATCATGTATTAAGGTTGTTTTTCCAACTCGTCTTGCTCCTATTATACAAGTAACATGCTTTTTATTTAGCTGTTTTTTTATTAAACTAAAATCATTTCTCTTGATTTTTCCTCTTTTTATTTCATCAACTGTTTTTGTCTTCCACCAGGGATTCTGCAGGATGATTTCTTCCATCATAAAGAATGTTTAATATCCCAACAATACTTAAATCTTTCCTTTATGGAGTAAAAGATACTATGAAAATTAATACTTTGCAATGGAATTATGTTTCTGCAAACATCTACTTTTATTCCACTTTAGAAAAGAAAAATTCGAAAAGTTTTGGATAGATTATTTTGAAACAATCAAGAGGAAAATATCTGAAAAGCTTATCAAAATGACCAAAGTGCATTTTTTGCACATTGCTTTTTTTGTCAAAATCACCGCTGCTGAATATATTTTTCATATGCTTAGTAATGACGCTTCAATAAAAAGTAAACCATGGCCTTTTGAGCCATACAGACATATTCGTCTTTTAAAAAAACTTGAACATTTACGTCTCCGTCGCTTCCGGCGTAGGAAATAAAAATTGCCTTACTGTCATGGGAATCTGTTTTATTCATGACCGGCTATCACCATATAATTTACTGGTATTTCTACTGTTAATATAGAATTTGCTAGACTTTTATCAATACCTATGCGAGTTGTATACTATCTTTGCTCAAATATCATTAAGAGCAAAATCAAGTAATTAAAACTCCTCATTCTCGGATCCTAACACAAAAACTCTATTTTTATAAATATCCATTAACTTCTCTGATTTCTTCACCTGATTATACTCAAAGCATTTGTCCATTCTCTTCTTATTGAGTTTCATTTCAACTTTTTGGTATTTATTACACTTTGTCACCGTATCTATTGTGCCCTCACATTAGATCATTCTTAGGTTTACTCGTTCCTCTTTACTTCATGTTGATTTGATTGGCGTTCCATTTCCTCATATGCCTTCTGAAATGCTGTTCTACTTACCTTATCGTATCCTTTTTTTAGGATGTCAACTATATTTTTCCTATTTATCTCATAAGGGGCATTACCAAGTCGCTTTAACACCGCATTGTTAATTTCAGGTAAAGATAAATCAAAAGATAATTTTTCAATCTCTTTTCCATTATACCAAAAATTATCAAGGCAATCATCAAGTTTTATTGGTTTTTCCTTTCTTAGCTTTTTGTCTTTAACTACAGCTAAGGATTCATTTCCCTGATTAATTGATCGTTTTTTCCGCAACATCGTCAATACTGCCTTTTTTGTTCTCCCTCGAAGTTTAAAGATAAGAAAAGGATCCTCATCAAATTGCTCTGCAAGCAAGTAATACACCGCAGCAATATGTTTACATGGGTTTGCTGAATCTGGACAGGAACATGATGATTTCAGTTCTCGTTTACTTCTTGGAAATAATGAAATCTTTGCATGTTCAAATGCGTCTTCAATGGTATCTGGCATTTCACCTGCGAGTAGTTTTGCAGAAAAAATCGCCTTATCAGCCATCACATCTGTAACCATATCCCATTCTTCATTTGAAAAAACAGGAAGGGAAATATCTACCGTATAAGGTTTTGATCGCGTTCCTTGGACTTTTGCGGAAACAACTTTTTTTTTGATATCAATAGATATAACTTGGCCTTTCCGTGCATATGAACGCCCACGACTTAGTCGGTTGGATTGATTAAAGGATTCAAGACTGGATATCCATCGTTTCGACCACCAGGTTTCACCAATCGCACCCCTTCTGCTTTTTGCTTTTATTCCTTTTTTTACTTTTTTTGGTTTCGCTGGTTTATAATAATCCCAATATCCATATCCCACCTCAATCACCCCGCACTGCATCACTACTTAATTTGAATAACGAACGAAGTTGATCTGTTGAAAACTCTGTAAGCCATGATTCACCGGTTCCAACAACTGAATCAGCAAGTTGTTTTTTCTGTTCTATCATCTCATCAATACGTTCCTCAAGAGTTCCTATGCTTACGAATTTATGAACCTCAACATTTTTCTTCTGACCAATACGAAACACTCGATCAGTTGCCTGATTTTCCACAGCAGGATTCCACCATCGGTCAAAATGAAAGACATGATTTGCAGCTGTTAAATTAAGGCCCAATCCACCAGCTTTCAATGAAAGAATAAAGACTGGGGGGCCATGAAGTTCATTTTGAAAACGCTGAATCATAATATCTCTTTTTTTCTTTGAAATTCCCCCATGTAAAAACAAAACTTCACAACCAAGTTTTTCCTGCAACCGATGTCGAAGCATCATCCCCATACCACTAAATTGTGTGAAAATCAATCCCTTATCACCTACCGCTATCATCTCTTCAAGCATTTCTTCAAGGCGAATGAGTTTTCCAGAACGATTTGGAAGCGGACTTCCATCTTGGGCAAATAATGCAGGATGGTTACATATCTGTTTTAATTGCAGTATCGTCGTTAAAATTAATCCTTTTCGTTGGATCCCTTCAGATTGATCAATTTTAGAAAGCATATTTTTTACTGCTGCCTCATAAAGAGATGCTTGTTCAACTGAAAGGTTGCAGTACACTTTCATTTCCATTTTCTCAGGTAAATCCTTTATGATTGTTGGATCGGTTTTCAATCTACGTAACACAAAAGGTTGAATCATCTGTCTAAGAATTTTAGCTTGTTTTTTATTATGATACCGTTCAATTGGTAGGGCAAAATCAGAGCGGAATTGTTTTGTCGAACCAAGATAACCAGGGTTTAAAAAATCCATAATAGACCAAAGTTCAGATAGTCTGTTTTCAACTGGTGTACCTGTAAGAGCAACTCGATGAGGAGATTGTATTCTTTTTATTGCTCTTGTTTGCTTAGCAAAAGGGTTTTTGATATTTTGAGCCTCATCTAATACAACTGAGTCCCATTTCACATTTGAAATCGATTTTTCATCACGACAGGCCAACGCATAGGTAGTAAGAACAATATCGTGTTTTTTTGAAATATTTTTAAAGTTTTTTCCCTTAAGTCTATCTGCACCATGATGAATCATTGAATTTAAAGAAGGTGCAAATCGTTGTATTTCCTTTTCCCAATTACCCATCACAGACATAGGACAAATTATGAGTGTTGGTCTGGTAACATTTCTTTTTTCTCGCTCATGTAAAAGAAGAACAATGAGTTGAATTGTTTTCCCAAGGCCCATATCATCAGCCAGACATGAACTTAACTTCAATTTTTTAAGAAACAGAAGCCAAGACATACCTTTTATCTGATAGGGTCGTAATGTTCCATTGAATGATTTTGGTTGAGGTATCTTCTTTATTTTCTTTCCCTTTTTTTGAAGTAATGTTGAAAAAGTATTCTTTATTTTTCCTTCCGCCTCGATATCAACAACAGGAAGACCTATTCTTTCATCCTCAGCACCTAATCCAAATCGAAGGGCTTCTCCCAGAGTCATTTGTTGATCTTTGCTTTCTTTGAAAAACGCAATCGCTTTCTCGACATCTTCCTTACGAAGCTCTACCCATTTCCCACGAATTTTAACAAGAGGCACCTTCAAATCCGCCAGTTTCTGAAATTCATCAGGTGAAATAACCTTATTTCCGATAGATAGCTCCCAATCATAATTAACAAGTCCATCCCGTCCGAAAAGACCCGATCGAACGCCACCTTCAGGTGCTTTTACCTTAAGTTTTACCCCAATTTTTTCACTAGATTTTTTCCACCATTTCGGAAGAAGCACCCCAAAACCATTTTGTTCAAGTAGCGGTGCTTGTTCACGTAGAAAAGTATATGCAGATTCAGTGTTAAGACCTATTTCAATGGGACAAGCAAGGTTTAAACTAGAGTCAATATCTTTAAAAATTTTAGATGCTCGCCCCAGATCCATAAGTAATTGTTCCTGAGGATTTTCAAATCGATGATTAAATATCGTAAGGGAATCCGATTGTGTATTCCATACTTTTTCAGCAGGGACTAAAAGACTACGATCATCATTTGCCTGTAAAAAGAAACGAATCCACCATTTATCATTATCTATCTCCTCTTCAATTGCGGGAGGATCAATACGAAAACAAGTGCGAAAACCCTTATTTTGTGATGATTGTGTAATTTGTGAAAGCCATGTGTTGATTTTTTTTGAAAATGAAACCGTGGTTGTTCCAGAGATTTTCAACGTAGAATTCTCTGTTGAAAGAGATACCATCCAATCTCGTGCAACATCTTTTGTTTGTTTGTACCGTGCAAATGATAAAGAAGATAGTGTATTTCTAATGAATGCGTCAATAACTCCATTTATAAAACTTGTAATTATTTCATAGGGAATTCTTTTTTCGTTATGTAGAGAACAGCAACTGGGGGGTATCACCTTTGAAAAAAGTTGAATACGTTGTTTATCATCAGTTTCAAAAACTGGCTGCCATAACGCCACATATTTTCCCGATTCATCTTTGATAATTGAGGGGATAAACTTTTGTTTAATGATAATGTCAAGAGCGAATTTTGCTACCTCAGCCCAGAAATAAAATGAATCACCTACTACAATGTTACCGTTTATTTTTTGAGGTATTTTCAGAAGAGCATTAAAACTTTGAAATGGATTTAACGTTGATGTATTAATATCCCATGTATCTATTGAGGTTGGATCAATAGGATCTTCATCAAGAAGAAGCCAGGGGGAAGGAACAGGTTTTTTATTGTGAGATGGTAACATGATCTTTATCTTTTCAAAACAGATTAAATTAGCATCAATAGGTAATGAAAAATCATTGATTAATTCCTTTAATTCATTTTTTGATGCTGCAAAAGGATGTAATTTCTTTTTTCTTCCAGTTTCATTTTTCTTTATTGAAAATGACCTGGATGATTCAGCCCACATGTGAAACTTATTTTTGTTTTCTGTATTACAACCCCATATTGCATGTAAAACCTCCATTGATAAAGACACCTCAATATTTCATTGAGTATTTTTATTTATTTCACGTAATAATCCTACGAAATTATCCTTGAGGTAAGGAAAATTTAGAATCATCACATCTGCATAGCATATTGTAAACGTTTGTTTGGATCTGAAAAAGAGATATCATCTTTATTGAAATATATGGGATCAAAATCTCTACCATACCACTCCATCAGCTCTTTATGTTTTTCATGTTTTGGATCTAACATAGCCTCTATAAATTCTTCATATCCCCACATGCCCCCACAATCCTCAGGTGGACATGCTCTTCTTCCTTTAATGCAGATGGGATATGTTTCTTCATTCTTTCGAGGTAGAATTTTTTCAAGTGTAATGATATGTTCCCAATTATCACCAAAATCATAAGTATAACGCGAGCTGTTATTATCCATTGAGAAATAATCCCTTATTTTTTCTTTCTGCTCTGTGAGTATCTCTTCACCAAATTCATCATCGGGCAATCCAATATTAACAATCCGATCTAATTTCGGAGATACTATTTCAAACTCATGAAGGTGATAATCATCCCATCCAAATGAATCTTGTATAGCAACATGTAAATCCCAAAATGTATAGGTTTCTGGTACTTGTATACGCCTCCATATTGGGGGTTTCGATCGATTCAATAATATTTTAAATTGATATATTTCACTAACCACATTATTCATATATTCTTCCCCATTAATATTTTACTAAGATATAATACAAATGATATCCTCCATCACAATTTGAGTTCATATTCATTCAAATCCTCAAATAATAGATGCTTATACTGTATTTTATATACCTCAGGAAATCCACTTTTAAAGAAAGAGAATGGCATTGGAACATAAATATTTTTTTCATTACATTGCGAATTTGACTCAAATTTTTTTCCCATTTTTTCATTATAAATAGGAAGATGCAGACCTAAGAATAGAAATAATCAAGAAAACAGATTAGAAAAAATATTAAATAGAGTACTGGTATCTTATAGTAGTGGAGTGTTATATGAAGATCTTACTAGTATTCCCAAGAATTGAACATGGCGTGACAACAGTTAAGGATAAAAAACGATGGGCAGCTATTTTACTTGGTTACCCTGCAATTACTCTTCCGCATCTAGCTGCTGTTACCCCAAAAGAGCATGATGTGGAGATTATCAATGAGAATTATGATGATCTTGATTTCAATGCTGATGTTGACCTTGTGGGAATCACATGTCTTACTATGACTGCTCCTCGCGTTTATGAAATTGCTGATGAGTTTAGAAAACGAGGTAAAACTGTTGTTCTAGGTGGTTTTCATCCGTCTGCAATGCCTGATGAAGCTATTGCACATGCTGATTCAGTAGTTATTGGTGAAGGAGACATTAGTTGGGGAAATGCTATTAGAGATTTTGAAAAAGGACGGCTAAAAAAGTTTTATCATCCGGAAGAACAGGTTGATTTATCTACTATTCCACCCATTAGAAGAGATTTAATTAAACATATGCCTCTTGCAGGCGGGGTTCAATCAACAAGAGGTTGTCCTCATAGATGTGAGTTCTGTGCTATTACAAGTTTTTATGAACATGGCATGAGACAGAGACCTGTTGAAAAGGTTGTCGATGAAATTGAACAGATGCCCAATAAAATATTCATTCTTCATGATCCTCATCTAACTGCATACCCACAGTATGCAAGAGATCTTTTCAAAGAGCTTATTAAAAGAAATATCAATAAAGGATGGATTGCCAATGGAACATCAAATGTTTTAGGGAAAGTTGATGATGAGTTTCTTAGGCTTGCAAGAAAATCTGGTTGTGTCGAGTGGTTTGTTGGTTTTGAATCAGTGAATCAAGCAGCTTTAAATCACATTCAGAAAACACATAACACAGTTAAAAATTTTAAAAAGATGATTAAAAGAATTCATGATTATGGAATGACAATTCAAGGTGGAATTATTTTTGGATTTGATGAAGATACACTTGATACATTTGAATATACATTAGATCAAATTAAAATTATGGATATGGATGTACTTGAAATTAATATTTTAACACCCTATCCAGGTACTCCTCTTTTTGAACGTTTTGAAAGAGAGGGACGTATTTTTACTAAGGACTGGTCTAAATATAATCAGATTGATGTGGTGTTCAATCCAAAGAATATGACTCCTGAGGAATTAAAAGAAGGAGCAGGATACGTTGCAAAAGAATTTTATTCTATACCAAATATTATTATTCGGAATTTAAAGATTTTATCAACCATTAAATCCCCATCATTTATTTTACCAGCAGGAACAAATATTTCATTTAGAAAATATTATAAAAATGATTTACCTATGTAATCTATGGCAAATGAAATATGTTTTTCTTGATATCATAAGCATTATATATGTAGTATTTATTTATTGGAATTCCTATGAATAATACTCCCGCATGGATTGTTAATTTGTATTTTTTTGCCTATAAATATTATCAGAAGTTTCATCATTTTTTAATTCCAGTTTTCAGAAAGAAAAGTAATAATAAGGTTTTTTGTGTTGGATTCTGGAAAACCGGGACTACATCCATCTATAAAGCATTCAATATTCTTGGATATCGTGCAGGTAGATTAATACATGAAGGTAAAGAACCAAAAAAAGGATGGATACATTATATAAAAAAATGTAACTATGATGCATTTACCGATGATCCTATGTCTTTTATCTATAAAGATCTAGATAAAACATTTCCAGATAGTAAATTCATATTAACAGAGAGAAACACTCAATCATTTGTAAAAAGTTATATTAATTATTTTAAGGGAACTGAATTTGAAAAAACTGCCGATGAAATTGATGAAGTAATTGAGAAATATGAGTCTTATTATAAAGAGGTAAAGGACTATTTTAAAGATCGAGCAGATCAACTTCTTGTCATCGATGTTATTGGTGGTGAAGGCTGGGAGAAACTCTGCCCATTTCTAAATAAACCTACTCCAAAAAAGCCATTTCCTCATAAAAACAAAGGTCGATATAAGAAATAAACTAGAGATTAAAGATAAAACTATTGATGATAAACGTTTGAAATAGAATTAATAACCCACCTCAATTGATATTTTTATGCCCTCATTATTGCCATAATAAAAAGAAAGAGATGATTTGTAGATATTTAATTTTAAGATATCTGCAAATCATCTTTTAATTTTTCACCAAATATTAATTCTCCACGTATCACTATCAACATACATTCCACGAGAATATGCGGTATATTTCAGATAATATACACCCCTATCCACCGTTGCTTCAAACCGTCCACTATCATAAAGCCCTGGGCCATTTGGTGATAGATCAGATCCCCCGGGATTTCCACTATTTTCAGGGTATGAAATTGGTACACAAATTTCCTGACCATCTGATCCTACAATACCTATCTCAATACTAAATTCACCAGTTACATCTGGTGCAACATCAGGCCCATGGTTTATTATCGTTGCTTCCCAATTTATCCAAGAACATTGTTGAAAATTATGATCACCATTTGTTTCCCCGATATTTACCTCTAAGTCAAAATCATAACATGGGTCCGGATCTCCTGCATCATTTGGATCTCCCGGATCACTATATTCTCCAAATACTGTTGATGGTGCTACCGATAGACCAATAATGGTCATTGCTATTACGCATATTAATAAAAATTTTTTCTTCATTTTTAAATCATCTCCTTTTATGTTTTTCAATTTTTTTTTTTGTTTTGTTTTCTATTTTCTTTCATTTTTTTAAAAAACAATTTTAATTGTTACTTTGCCTCTATTTTTTACACCCTCCTTTTGTAATATCACTCCCTTTTATGATCTTAAAAAGTAAAATGCAGTTATATATAAATATATATATACCTTATTGATTATGTTTATATATCATATATTTAATTCTAATCAATAAAATATAATATAGGGTTGAAATGAAAACATGAGGGAAAAAATAATTTCAATAATACTCATAATTATTTTTCTTGGAGTAAGCTTCCCAGTAGTTGAAAGTTATCAATCCAACA